>Ga0307966_1002931_pt1 | contig 12880 bp, 15 predicted proteins | sample OrgLakmetagen646_FD_203141 | JGI IMG/M metagenome (GOLD analysis project Ga0307966, IMG submission 203141) | Saline water microbial communities from Organic Lake, Antarctica - #646 | ecosystem: Environmental > Aquatic > Non-marine Saline and Alkaline > Saline | place: Antarctica: Organic Lake... | reverse complement strand
CCCCCCGTCTCCACTCCTTTGACCCACCTTGACCTCCCCTTCAGCCTTGTTCCCTGCAGCGCCAGCACCGCCCTCTCCTTCTCCTCCTCCTTCTCCTGCAGCTGCTGTTGCCTGCTCAGTCGTCCCACCACCTTCTCCATCGCCACTGCCACCACCACCGGCAGATCCAGACCCAGCGGGCTCTTCTGCCCCTTTTTGCCCCCCTGCCTCACCAGCCCTACCAGCACCATCAGTAGAGGCCTCCTTCTCCACACCCCCCTCCTTGTGTTCAACCAGTGTCTCAACCTCGGCAAACCAGTGGGAACCGCCCAGCTCCCCCACTCCTGCGCCTCCAGCCGCGGCACTGGCACGTGCCTCCAACTCCTGTACGGTTAGGGTTTAGGGTTTAGGGTTAGGGCTAGGCATCACTGGCACATGCCTCCAAGTCCTGTAGGATTATGAGAGAGAGAGAGAGAGAGAGAGAGAGAGAGAGAGAGAGAGAGAGAGAGAGAGAGAGAGAGAGAGAGAGAGAGAGAGAGAGAGAGAGAGAGAGAGAGTGGATGAGGTATCATGCGATGGTAGTGTGTGTATGTGTGTTTATGTTTGTAGCTGTGTGATTGTTTGCACAAGTTTTGTCAAGTGTGTGTGTTTGCATGTGTGTTTGCCCTCCTAATCTTCATGGATCAATATTCCCCATAATGCGATTATTTCATCTTTTTGGTGCACGGTACCAAATTTGCTTCTTTTTCCTGACTAAATATTATTGTCTTTAGTCGATTACACTGCTTATGCATTTTCCAGAGGAGGGCAACTGAGCAAGTGCCGAAACATGCTCCATCTTAACATTTAGGAGGCAACTATGCACTATGCATACGCCACCCCGTCAAATTTGAATCAATAAAATTTTGGAGTTAAGCAAAAGTTATAGGCTGCCAGAGCACGTGCTCAGAATTAGATTATTTGCTCAAGTACAGGGCATAACGCACAAATAAGATACCTACACTCTAGACGGGTGCTTTTATTGGGAAAAGCGTTTTTCTCTGCATTTCTTGCCAACCACTCTTTTCACTCCATCTCTTGCTATAACCTTTGTTTTTGCAGTAGGTAACCTGATACAACGATTTGGCAGCAAGATGTGGGGTTCAAGCCACAGCAAACTAAGCACGTGCGGCAAGATTGTCAAGCTTCATACTTTTACACGCACAGACAGACTCATAATAAGTAGAATTTGAAGCTTGCTAATTTGCCGCACATAAGCCACAGCAAATTAAGCATGCACGGCAAGATTGGCAAGCTCCACATTTTACATCCACAGACAGGGGCCTAGAGAAACGGATTTATAACATGTAAGAACTGAAGCTGGGTGGTTTTTGCCGCATATGAGACTCAGAACATATCAAAACATGTGAATCTTGGGCCTCAATTGCTCCCCTCTGGTGATTGTGTATGTTATCTTTGCGTGTGCCGATAAATGTGAGAGCTTTGGGTGTGTGAAGGAAGATTGGCAGTGATTACTTCCACGTTCAGTAAGGAAGGCGACTTTTCAGATGTGCTTTCACCAACACAAAACACAGTGTCTTTTAACCATATGGAGCAGCAAAATAAAGCACATGTCCTCCTCACTCACTTGGGGGCTCAACTCTCGCGGTTTCATTGTCCAAGTGCAGCGGACTGTAACAACGGCTCCGTCCTGGACACTGCCAGCCTCAATAGTGCATGGGCCTGTTTGTGTACGTGTGTGAATGTACGCATGTTTGCACGTGTAGGCACGTGTGTGAACGCCTTCTGCAAGCCCTCCTTGCAGGTAGCACCACACAGTGCCATATTTAGGGATTGTTGCATGGGCCTGTGTGTGTGCATGTATGTGAAAAAGGAAAAAAAGAAAACGACGCAGGCAATGAAATCACCCCATACAGTAATGAAGAAAAAGGAGCCATTTTAGTAAACCTTAAGGTTATAATTTCAAACTTGATCACACACAATTCGAATTTAATGGACCCAACGTGTACAGAAACCATACCAGAACGGCAGCCAATTTGTATGCCTGTATGTACATTTGCGTCGTGCATGCTCATACACGGTATACAGCCAAACAGATCATCCTCCGGCAAGAGCAGAGGCTATGCATAATTATGCATTGCCTTGCCCATTTGAATGGTGAATATACACATACCAACAACCCACACACCTGCACGCTCCATGCGGTCTAAGCCTGCGGCAATCCAGCGAGCAGCATAGCTAGAACCCTTGACACCACCGCGGTCATTGTCCGTGCACGCCCTGATAACGATGTGTAGTGTGTAGTGTGTAAGTGATCGATATAATTCTTGAGCTATGCAGCCTTGAGCTATGCAGCCTTGAGCTATGCAGCCTTGAGCTATGCAGCCTTGAGCTATGCAGCCTTGAGCTATGCAGCCTTGAGCTATGCAGCCGAAAACATGCTGGAGTGCAACATATGGTGGTATGGTTTCCACGCTGTCCTTGTTGTTGTTGCTGCCCTTGTTGATGCTCGCTCCTCATTGCAGCAGCAACAAAGGCACACAAGGATCGTGCCTGCATAGACACTTATCTTTCTGAGGCACAAAGGCAGCCAGTGATGTCTCCTGCTTGTCGATTCACAACACAGAGATGCCTGCTAAATTAAGAGGGTCACATCGCTTCCGCTGAATCGATCATTTACGACTCTAAAAAAAAGTGAATAGAAGAGCCATCTGACCTTCACAAGCCTGCATGCTCCTACTTGTAGACACCCCACACTCGCAATCCATCAATGCCACACAGTCTTGGAAGACCTGCCGATGGCACAGGTCAAACGATTCTATACTGTATGCATCCAAACATGCAATTCATCAACCACACACTTTGTTGGAGGACCTGCCGAGGTCACAAGACAAATCAGTCAATCAAATTCTGAGAGAGCCACGGAATGGGAGTAGGGTTGGCCAGAACCGTATATCTGCACCGTATATGACCGTATGTATAATGATTTCCCTGCTAAAGACTCCGTATGTACACCGTATATACCTATAAATGTATGGTTCTGGCCAACCCTAAGTGGGAGCTCACAAGAGCTACTGAGGGTCATGGTTTTGCATAGCCGCCCCTCCACTAATCTGTCCGCTGCCACTGCACTTTCAAATGCTCAAACAAAACCTCGGAGGATTGACGCTGCTTGCGCAATTGCACACAACCCGCACTGTGCGAGTACATCTACAGAACAACACCATGCAGACACGCAACATACAAAGCATACAAAATATTCAACAGCATCGGCTTCCTGGACCTCTGAATACAAAAGCTGGGGCTGCTTGCTACTGTACCCACGCATAACACTATATTGCTACTGTACCCACACATAACACTATTGCTACTGTACTCACGCATAACACTATTGCTACTGTACTCACGCATAACACTATTGTAGCGTGCTAGTCATCTGCCTTGTACAACACCATCGGCGAATGGCGCAGTACTTTCGCATTACAAAATCACGGTACTTTACAGTACAACGGCACCTGAACAGACGGCAGTGTTTCTATGTTTCTGCAGCACCTGAACAGACAGGGCTGCAGGTCCCCCAGCATGAGCTCGTGGCCATCACACGAAATGCCAGACAGGCAGCCTGACGTCCGTGAGATGCGGATCACGTCCTTGCCCCCACGGCAGTGCAGGAGCACGTGGTCGGAGACCTACATGGGTTTGAGCATGTTACTTTTATGTTGGAAGTCAGGCATAGCTGTAGCATCTCTTTGTTCGCTAGCACTGGAATCTTGCTGTGTGTGTGTGTGTGTGTGTGGCCGCCATGTTGGTGGTGTTAGTGATGTGCAAAGCAAGTTGAAGTATCCGTGGCAACATTTTTTAGTGGGTAGAGGTGAGTCAAATGGTAAGAGGGTCCTGTATGGTCGCCATGTCGGCGGTGTCTGTGGTGTGCAAAGCATGTTAAGATGTTGAGGTATCCGTGTCAACAAATGTGTGTGTGTTTTTAAGGAGGTTCTGGTCCGTCCTGTTACAAAGCCTGTTTTTATTCCGTTCGGTTAGAAAGCCTGTTTTTGGTCCGTCCTGTTACAAAGCCTTTCTGTTTGCTCACCTCCTCCAGCCTTGGGGCCTCACCGCCAGCTGCTGCTCCAACATCAGCGACGCCATGATGCCGCAGCAGCCGCTGCACCAGTGCGGGAACGGAGCCGCCTGTGTGCTCAGGCGTGAGCAGTTGAGTAGCAGACATCTCAGCACCACAGTGAAGGATTACTTCAGATGCTGATGATGGATGGAGTTTACCTCTGAAGCATGGGCCTCCCATTGCATCATGATGCTGCAGCAAAGATATAGACACAGACACAGACACACACAGACACAGACAAAGACACAGACACAGACACAGACAGACACAGGCACAGACACAGACACAGGCACAGGCACAGGCACAGGCACAGGCACAGGCACAGGCACAGGCACAGGCACAGGCACAGGCACAGGCACAGGCACAGGCACAGGCACAGGCACAGGCACAGGCACAGGCACAGGCACAGCCACAGGCACAGACACAGACAAAAACATAGATACAGAACCGCTGTCGCTGTACCAAAGTAGGGACAGGGCCGCCTGTGATTGCTGTAACGAGCAGTTACGCAGCACAGGATGGGACTTCTAAAACGTGATAACGCTGCATGAAAGCAGGGCTGGGTTTGTTGTGCCGCGCTATTACGTATTACAGAGTACGGGACTGCTGTAAGGTGATATTGATAGTGCTGCACCCAAAATAGGAACAAGGCTGCCTGTGTTCATATTTGGGCAGTGATCTGAACATGCCAGGCACCGCGAGTTTTATGCAGATATCGACACAATATGCCAAGTACATATCAAAGTAACCCTCTTATCACACAGAAGTCCACATAACGCCACGAGGGTGTGCATGTGTGTGAGAGTGTGTCTGCACGTATGAAGCACTTTTAACACACCTTGCTGCTGCTGCTGCTGCTGCTCAGGAAGCTGCAGAGGAAGCTGCAAAGAAGCCACTTCATGGCCTGGAGAGGCCCAGGGGGGAAGCTCCTTGGGGGTGGCACGCATCTCCAAAAAGACCAGGCTTGCCTGTGTGTGTGTGTGCACGTGTGTGTAAAGATGTATGTGTGTTCGTGGAAGCTGAATTTGGAGATGGCAAGTCTGATACCACGCTCTTGGAGAGGAGGTTGATGCAACAGCTGACTGCAACAGTTCAGGTACCCTTCACACTAAATTGTTATAAGGATTACAAAAGGGAAACTATGGGAAACGGCTCCGGATAAGGCGATTTACTGCCAGCCTTTTCATTCAATCAAGTGGTTTAAACAGAATTGGAAGAAGGCTGTTGCTGTTTTGAATAAGGAAGTATCATGTCTGTCAACAATCCTCCCTACATGCAACTTTCTCCCTGAGAGCAACTTTTGGAGACAAGCACGGCACTTGATGGAAACCCATCAGAAAGCAGTGTCCAGGATCTCAAAGATGGTGATGACTATCATAAAGGACAGTGATATGAAAAATATGAATATCAGTATGGATGTCAATATTAGAAGAGAAAGCCAATATCAGTATGGATGTCAAATTTTAAGAGCTGAGAGCTGCATGGCTAGAAAGTGAGGATTTCAAGCACACTAACTTCTTTGCAACTCATTTGTAAACAGCCTGACCCACATCACTTTGCACTGCTGTAATAAGGCACAAACACAGCCCCAGGTGCTGTCCCAATGCCCATCACACGATACTTCAATGCACTGCTGCCTAAAATTCCAGCTTCCTTCACGACCAAGCTCATCCTACCGAGCCTACGGCCGTTTGCACTGCTGACTGGGTGCAGTGCAGGGGTACGTTGGCAGAGGTGCGGGGAGCAATGGCAGGCACTCCCACGAAAGCCTGCCAGCCGCCACCTGCGTGTGTGGGTATGTGTACGTATGTGTGCGTGTCTTCGTGTGTCTATGTGAGTGTGTGCGTACATGCATGGGTGTGCGTGTGTGTTTCGAAGTGTGCGCATACATTTAAGACTGGTAGTATGAAGGGGCGGCACCATGATGCCCTAAGTTTTAATGCCACCAGAGTGCAGAGGGTCATTAGCCTTAAGCTTCCAAAGGGAGCAGGAAGTCAGGGAACTGTGTTATGACGATGCTCATACAGAACTATCGCACTTACTGTGACGCTGCTCGCTGCTGCAGTTCAATTGAACACCACTACCTTTTGCATGGCACTTGCCTGTGCTGATGCTGCTGACCAGGCACTGGGCACTGCCCATTTGTACATGATTGTGTTCTAAGGCATGTATCTTATGCGTCATAAGATCAGCCAAACAACCTGGCTGAAGGTCACCCCCCATTGTAACCATTGTAACCATTATGCGTCTTAAATGATCAGCTACTGGGACCATGCTACGCACCCATGCTCCCAGGCAGAGCCGCAGGCTCTCCATCTCCCACCACCCTCCACTCCAGATTCAGATGCTCCGTGCTCAGCATGTCATACTTGTTGTGTAGCCTGTGTGTGTGCGTGTGCGTGTATGTGAGTGCGCGTACGTGTGCTCATGCACGCTATTGTGACGGGCAAAGGTGAGCGTCAGTGTGTACCAGTGCACATATGTGTGCAATTTGGTGAGTGTTATGTGCACATCGTGGCGCCACCTTATATTGATTAGAGGCGCCAAGAATTTGCCCGTGACACTGTCCACATAAATCCACATGAATCAAGGGAAAGTAAGCCATTCAGGTGCTGGTTACTGTAAAGCTCTTCACCACAGTGACTAGCTCTTCACCACAGGAATTTTTGTTAATCAAATTACAAACAAGAACACTTAAAAATTCACCAGTTTCCTATGTTTGGCTCTCACGGGTTACATTTAATTGGGTTGCATGGAGTGGCTAGCTTTTGGTCAGTTTAAGGCAATGAACAGGGCACTGAGCACATGGCCTCCTTCCAATGTGATTGCCGCAGGATGTACTTACGTAAGAATACCATGTACCGCATTGGCAGTGCAACCAGACACACACGTGCCCAAAACATGCATGCAGGCACACTAGAAGGTGGTACACTTGCTTGGGCTGTTACTAAACTTGGCAGGGCGAACGCGATTTCCTTGTAAGTCATGCCTATTAAGGTTAAGGTACAACCAGATATGTAACACACACAACAAAATTCCAGTGCAAGCGAACAATAAACTCCAACAGCAATGCCTGATGTTCAGCACATGAGTAACATGCTCAAACCCATTCCGCACTTTATTCAGCCAAACGATGCCTACAACATGTGCAACAATACACCCACCTGATCTGCAGGTGGTTGTCAGGGCTTGCAGCACCCAGACCACTCTCAAGCCATTCTGCCTCCAAGGGGGCCAGCACACTCTTGACTTCGTGCAGGGCGGGGTGGGGTGTGCGATCAGGGGCCACAATTCCATTGCAGCAAAACTGTGTGTGTACGTTGTGTGTATTGAGTGTGCGTATATGTGGGTTTGCCTGTGTGTGTACCAACGCGAATGTGTGTGTGTGTGCATAAGTGCACTGTTACGATGATTACCTGTCCGTCGTGGGGTGCTGAGTTAGCAGGATCAGGGTGGGGCGCCACAACATCACCGCCAAACCTGTGTCAACAGAGAAGGAAATTGTACACACGTGCTCCTGAGCAATTGTGTGAACACAAATTTTGAAATTTGGCCTATCGTCTGTGTGTGTATGTGTGTGGTGTGTGTGTGTGTGTGTGTGTGAGTTCATGTATTGTGTGAAATGTGTTGCGTGAGTAAACATTATATGTTTAAGTTGCGTGCGCGTGCGTGTGCGTGCATGCGTGCTTGTAGGCCCGTGAGCGTCCATGCAAAAAGGCAGCTGCGGAATCAAGTTTTTATTTGTGTGTCTATGAGCGAGTTTTAGTGCCCATGGGCATGTGTGCAAGGGTATTTGCACATTCTCTGTGCATTCGATTAATATCACAGTACATACAAGTGTGTAATTAGACAGATTGTGTGGAGTTATAATAAGAGTGCCTTTCCGTGTAGAAAATGCCTTTGGAAAAGACAAATTGTATTAGCTCTAGAGATCATAGCGGTAGTGGTAGGCTTGCATTTGAAGGGTCGGTCAAAATTGCATGCGCACACCGGATATGACCGTATGTATGGTAACTTACTGCTAAAGATATCACGTACACACCGTTTATAAAAAATGTACGATTTTGACTAGCTTTGTACAGTTTTGGAAGAGTGGTGTAAAATGTGCGCCAAGGCGTAGCCGGTGTCTACTCAATGTTTCTAGCACAAACATCTCTGAATACACAGACGTATGGTGAGTAGGTTCGGCCAGCCCTACTCATTCAGGATACAGAAGAAATGCACAAGCAGCGCAAACCACTTATACCACCGTCAGCCATTGGCACAGTGTACTTACGCCCAGAATGTGCGCAACTCCTTCCCTGCCTCATCCTTCCCCCCTTGCTGCTGCTGCTGCTGCTGCTGCTGCTCTGCTTCTTCCTCTTCCATCTTGGCAGCAGTGCGCTTGCCCCGACCGCTCTTCTTGGCTGGGCTGGCTCCTTTCCCCTTCTTGGCTGCAGCTGGCTTTGCAGCAGCTCCAGCCTCAGCCTCAGCTTCCGCCTGGGCCTTCTCAGCTGCTGCTACCACCACGGCCGTCCGCCGCCCAGGCTCAGCAATAACTCCTGATGCACATGAATGCCGTACTTTAGTTGGTTAAGACTTGGCCTCAATAACGTGGTCTCTTACAATGCTGCGAATGGCACCGCCTCGGCGATCATGGTACCTGACCAAACGCTAATGATACCTAGCGGTACCATTAGCCCCTAGGTTGCGCGCATGGAATTGTTAGCTGTCATATGCAACCTAAACATTTAACAGTCCCAGCGCAAAGTTTGAAGCAGCCTCCCTCTGCTGCAACAAACAGCTACGCTTTTGAGAAATCAGAGCAAGCAACTCTGAAGCACCCCCTTGTCTTGCTTTCTCTCCCTCTGCTGCAATGAATTGCATAGAACAGCAAAGCTCTTGAGATTTCAGAGCACACAAATGTGAAGCATACCTCACCTCCTTGCTTTGCCTTTTCTCCCTTTGTGGCACCCGCTTTGCTGCCCCTCCGTTGTCGTTTGCTCGCGCTCCCTCCCGCAGCCTCAGACACAGCCCCTTTCCCTGCGTGCGTGAGAGCAGTGTTTGTGAGATGTATGACACTCTTGGCGGTAAGCACTGTTTTTGTTGCGAGGAGGAGGACAGCCTCTATACATTATGCGCTAACGTCCCCCGGTTGCCTCAGGCACACTCTCTCTCCCTGCGCACGTAAGAGCAGTGTGTGTGTATGTGTGAGATGTGTGAGGCCCTTGGTGGTAGGCATTGTCGTTGTAAGCCCAAGCAGCCTCAGCTACACCCCCGGTGTCTGCACACAAGTAAAACGTGTATACGCTCTGCTTGCACTGCTTCCTATAGGGACCTCCAGCTATACAACACGCTTGCAACTCTTCTTCACCTTCTTCTTTTGCTTCGTTAAGTATTGCGAAGGCAAAAAGTCCCAGCGCTGCTTACTTGGTGTCCTGCCAAAGGTGTCTCAGTCAGAATCCTGTTTCTACGCAATGAGATTTTAGAACGAGATCATCAGCGCCGTTTTCCGCAAGATGGGAGCCCCACCACCACTACCCGCACCTTTGCCTGAACATCTAAAAGAATGAAAGGCAGGCAACAAGAGCCTCAAAAGAAAGAAAGGCAGGCAACGAGAACCTCAAGCAAAAAGTCTTTGGTTCTGGGCACCGCCTGTGACCAAATAATAGACTTTGTGCCTATGCAAATATTCCTATCCTTAGTGCTCGGAAGCCATCTGATTGACGTCGGAGAAAAGCGGCATTCTAGGCTTCTCCTCACCACCCTTGCTGTGTACAGCAAAGCAGATGCAAAATAAAGAATCGTGTGTCGTGATGGAGCACATAATGTTTGTGACCCCTAGTCCTCCTGGTAACTGCTGGTATTAGAAATGGCTTTCATCCTCAGGTGTCGTTCAAATTTCATTGAAATCCTCAAGTAACTTGCATGCATGCTATTAAGGTCGCCCTCGTACTCTGAAATAGCTTGTGGCCAGGTGTGTGTGCAAAGACAAAGGTAAAATTTGCCACCAATTAAAAAAAGTGCCGGAACTTCAGGCTAGCACGCTATACCATATATGAATGCATGTACACAGGTACCCGTTTACACAAACTCGCATACACGCACACAGAAACAAGCACACAAGCAAACATACCTGGCATATCCTCTTGCCACACAGCGCTCACACATTGGTCGGCCCAGTCCCAAATGAAGCCCCCTGATGTTGAGCATGCAGATGTGCGAATTTGCAGGTACGCGTGTACAATGTCATGGTGAGGTGCATCTGAACCCTTCAAGCGTTTGCAGCATAGGACCGGGCAAGTAAAACATCAAACATTAGAATTGTATGTACACAGTGTACAGACAGAGCGCTGGCTGGGAAGGATCTCTGTACACTCTTGCGGCTGATCTGTTTACCATATAACGTGTTTGCCCACAATATGGACTCCATATACGTCTGTTAGGCATCGTGTGTACGCATCATGCAAAATAGGCCCCAGAGGCAGTGCATGGGTGTCACACAAGGGACCGCTCATACATGGGAGGTGCACGTGAGACATTGTAAGGTGTGCACGAACAGCACAGGCGGGACAATGTGGTGCTGTACAAATCCTGGCCGGGCGTTGCATGGCCGCTTCATTTACTACTGGATGCAAAACGCCATATTGATAGGGTTGGCCAGGATCTTGAATATACGGTGTATATACGATATTTTTGGCAGGGAACTCACCAAATATACAGTCATATACGGTGCATATACACGGTTCTGGCCAACCCTACATATTGACCACATGAGCCGCCCCTTCTGCTCATGCTCTCACAACTATCGCTATCATGAATCACCAGTCACATGTCTGCACACCTCTTATTGTATCGGAAGCATTGAGCACAAGACACACACACAAAGCCACGTGTACACAGTGGCTGAGCACAACACACATGGCCATGTGTAGTGCAGTGGCTGAACACATCTTCCAGGGTATAATGCGTAAGTGTCTGTATACATTATGCCTGATGTTTCCCATACAAATGAAGGTGCACAAACATCTGACTATGCACCTAAGCACATGACACACACTTTCACACTCACACTTTTGCACACACACACACACACACACACACACACACACACACACACCCACACACACACACCCACACCCACCCACCCACACCCACACCCACACCCACACCCACACCCACACCCACACCCACACACCCACCTGCACAGCCAGGGCTTGACTCAAACTGCTGCCAGTAGTCTCGGAAGTTGCCTGTGGGTGGGGTTGAGCTTTTGGGGTTATAAAGGCATGTGAGACACAGCAACGTGTAGAGTCAGCTTCTCAGTATCAGTCTAAGTTTAAATACATACATGCAATCAATTGATGCAGTTGTGTCACAGCCGACACGATAATGTTCAAAGTGAGCATAAAGTGATCATAAAGTGAGCGTAGAGTGAGCATAGAGTGAGCATAAAGTGAGCATAAAGTGAGCACCTGTATGTTGGCCATGCTTCAGCTGCAAGCACACGCACGCCCGCACACGACGCGAAATATGCAACGCACACACACACACGCACACTGCACATACCCACACCCAATAATGCAAGTGCACACACGCACGCACCTGTGGAATTACCCATTGAGTGTGCATACTCGCAGAGCACAATGGGCCTGTGATCCTTACTCGTCAGGAGGGCAGAGATCTGCACAGCCACATCAGCAACACACAGCATTCCATTTGACCACGTTAAGTATAGCATCGTGCTCAGCAATGTCCTAGGCTTGCAAACCAGTTTTACACGCTTTACCGGGTACAAGGCAAACCGGGTACCAAGGCCTAACGGGTTACTAGGAAAAGGAAGAAACTATGATTAGCATGTATATAAAGGAAGAATGTATTAGATTTTAGAGCATAACACAACCAGAGGTAGCAGTAGGCTGTAGCACGCACCTGCTTAGATCTGGGGTACATGGGACAGCAGATGTCCGTGGCAGATGTGCGAGAGCCACCACCCTGTGATGATTTATTCGTGTATGTGTGTTTTGTAGTGTGTGTGATAAGTTATTTGCGTATGTGTGCTTTGCAGTGTGTGTGATGAATTATTTGCGTAAGTGTGTTTTGCATGTGTGTGTGTGCATGTGTGTGTGCATGTGTGTGTGTGTGTGTTTTGTATGTGTGTGTGTTTTGTATGTGTGTGTGCATGTGTGTGTGTGCATGTGTGTGTGTGTGTGTGTGTGTTTTGCATGTGTGTGTGTGTGTGTTTTGCATGCGTGAGTGTGGCTTGTAAAGGAACGTGCATGGCAGGCATGATTGTGGAAAGATGGGTACATGGTATTGTAACGACAAGAACTGGCAGGCGTGCAATCCACGACACCTCATATGCTGCAAACACCAGTTTTGGTGGGGCTATCATACCTGCGTGAGCATCTGCAATTTAACACCTTGGGTGAAACAATAATGGCAGGAGGAACAGGGTGTAGGTGCAGTGAACCCTTGTGCGAGCGCTACTTAATGATTTCATTTTGAACTTCAAGAATTCCCCTGACCTATTTATCAGAGACTTACTACTTTGTCAGCGACCTATACTTTGTTCCTGCTGCGACTTTAGGACAGTGACTGACTGACTCTGAATAGAATGCCTCTTCTTCATCACTCAGAACATAAATATCACTGGATCATCAGAGCAAATCCATGCCAGCAATTTGAGGTTTCTCCTCGGCAACAGTAATGACAGTGTATGGGAGGAAGACTTGTTTACCCGTCTCCTCTTCACCCAAAGTACCTGGGGTTGGCCAGAACTGTACATATACGTTTACTCTCACC
>Ga0307966_1002928_pt1 | contig 12885 bp, 10 predicted proteins | sample OrgLakmetagen646_FD_203141 | JGI IMG/M metagenome (GOLD analysis project Ga0307966, IMG submission 203141) | Saline water microbial communities from Organic Lake, Antarctica - #646 | ecosystem: Environmental > Aquatic > Non-marine Saline and Alkaline > Saline | place: Antarctica: Organic Lake... | reverse complement strand
AGGTCTCAGCAGCGGGGCTAAGGAATGACCCCCCCCGCCCGAACGACAAAGCAGATCCAGTGGTTCAGCATTACTGCGCTGACGTTTGTTATCTCTGGCTGTTCAACGATGCCATCGTTCGGGCCGAGTTCTGCGGCGATCAACAACGCGGCCGTCGAGGTTGTGGCCGACGCTGAAGATGTGCTGCCCTTCCGGATCATTGATGTATCAACATCAACGCTGCCATCGGTTGAGGCTGCCGCACGCAGCTTCCCTGCCACATTCCGGCGGCAGGGTTTTCGTACATCTGATGAAACCATTCAAGTCGCCGACATGCTTGAAATCAAAATCTGGGAAGTCGCTGAGGACGGTCTGTTTGCAAGCGCAGGCCGCAAGGAAACTGTCCTGCAAGCAAGCGTCACCAACTCAGGTTATATCACCCTACCCTATGCAAATACGATCGCGGTCACAGGTCTGACGACCGCGCAGCTTCGCGAGCAGCTACTGGAGCGTTACAAAGGCCAGGCTGTCGAACCGGAAATCGTGGTCCAAATCTCCGAGACGCAGTCACGCAATGTTACCGTTCTTGGAGCGATCAGAACTCCCGGCAGCGCGCTCATTCCATCGAAGGGCGTGCGGTTGCTTGATCTGCTCGCTCAAGCCGGTGGGACTTCCCAGCCAGCCTGGGAAGTCAGCATCACCGTACAGCGTGCGACTGCCTCGGCAACCCTGTCACTGTCAGACGTGCTGGATAGCTCTTCCAACAACATCATTGTGTTCCCCGGTGATATCGTCAGCGTGGCCCACGTGCCACGGCGCTTTGCCGTTTATGGCGCCATCGCTCGGCCCGGCAACATCGAAATTCCGACAGCCGCGGCCCATCTCGCCGATCTGCTTGCCGAGGTGGGTGGTCTGAATGACAAGGTCTCCGAAGCGAGATCCGTGTTTGTATTTCGCCCTCCCGCATCCAGCGACAATTCAGGCACCAGTCCGGCTATAGCCTACAGGTTCGATTTTTCTCGACCTGACGCCTTCTTGCTGGCCGGACTGTTCAAGCTCCAGCCAACTGACATCACTTACATAGCCTCTGCTGACGCCGCCGATTTCCAGAAATTTGTGACTATTTTTCTGTCGCCACTGCTGGGAACGGCGACCAGAGCTTCAAGTATTGGAAACTGAAATGACGCTCACGACTGCTGAAACAGAAACAACAACCGTGCGCGGGGAGACGCTTGAGCATGTATTGACACATGTTCTCGCGTCTGAGGCAAACGCGATTCATGCCGTCATAGAGAAAACACGCGAAAGCCTCGCAGAAGCGGTTAAGCTGATCTTTCAGTCAAAGGGTCCGCTTATCGTTGCAGGCGTTGGCAAAAGCGGCCATATCGCCCGGAAGATCGCCTCAACCTTCCGCTCCCTCGGCAAGCGCGCCGCATTCCTGCATGCTGCCGAGGCCAGCCATGGTGATCTTGGGATTATCCATGATGACAGCGTCATGCTGGTGCTTTCAAACTCTGGCGAAACAACAGAGCTATCCGACCTGTTGGCCTACTGCCGCGAATATGCGGTGCCTGTCATCGCTATCACCGCAATTGCAACCAGTACGCTTGGCAAAACCAGTCAGATCGTCATAGCCTATGGCAAGGTTACTGAAGCCTGTGTAAATGGCCTTGCGCCAACAACATCGACCACAGTTGCGCTTGCGTTGGGCGACGCTTTGGCCGTGGGCTTGAGCCATCTCTCAGATATTCAGCCACAAGATTTCCGCCGCTATCATCCCGGCGGTAAACTCGGCGTACGCTTGCTCATGGTAGATGACTTGATGCACACAGGCGCAGCGCTGCCGATCGTTTCCCCCTCGACCCTGATGCAAGAAGTGGTGATCGAGATGTCGCGTAAAGGCTTCGGCACAGCAATTGTTGTTTGCGATGCAGATAAGCCAATTGGCATGATCACGGATGGCGATATGCGCCGGAATGTTGATCGGCTCTGGCAATCTTCAGCCGCTGATCTGATCCTTGGCAGCCCAAAAACGATCCCCCAAAATACCTCGGCCATCGAGGCACTTCGCATAATGAATGCAGAAGGGATTACAAGCATCATCGTGCTCAGCCCACAGGGCAATCTGTGCGGACTGCTGCATATCCACGATTGCCTCCGCGCGGGTGTCGATCAATGAGTGCTGTTATCATAATCCCTGCTCGTTATGCATCCACCCGCTTTCCGGCGAAGCCGCTGTCGACCTTTCGCGGCGCAGATGGCGTTCAGCGTACACTGATTGAACACACATGGCGCGCGGGGATGGCTGTGTCGGGCGTCGAGGCGGTCTATGTGGCAACAGATGATGACCGCATAGTCCAGGCCTGTAAAAGCTTCGGCGCGCAGGTGGTGATGACTTCGCCAGAGTGTCGCAACGGCACCGAGCGTTGTGCCCAAGCGCTCACGGCAATGGCCGAACAGCATAAAATCATCGTGAACTTGCAAGGTGACGCCCCTCTGACACCACCTTGGTTTCTGGAAGAGCTTGTTGCGGCCTTGCGGAATAACCCAGATTTCGATGCCGCCACCCCGGTGCTCAAATGTGATGACCCGACATTGCTGCGTCTGTTGAATGATCGAAAGCATGGCCGCGTTGGCGGCACGACAGCTGTCTTCGATGGATCGCAGCGCGCGCTCTATTTTTCGAAAGAAGTATTGCCGTTTGGACTGGGTCAGACCTTCCACCACGTCGGTGTCTACGCCTACAGGCCCGCCGCGCTTGCCGCTTACCTCAGCTGGCCAGAAGGCAATCTGGAGAAATCCGAAGGTCTGGAGCAGCTTCGTTTCCTTGAGAATGGACACAAAATGCTCTGCGTCAGGGTTGATGCCTGCGGGAAGGAATTTTGGGAGGTGAATAATCCCGAGGACATCCCAATAATTGAAAAAATGCTAGGAGTTAAGGATGAATAACGAGGTCGCTCACCGGCACGTTTCTGTCGGAAATGTTGCTTTCGGAAACGATTTGCCATTTGTGCTGATCGCCGGGCCCTGCCAAATCGAGGGGTTAGATCATGCGTTGATGATGGCCGAAAGGATTGCAGATGCCGCCGAGAGCGCTGGCGTGCCTTTCGTCTACAAATCTAGTTTCGATAAGGCCAACCGTTCGTCGATCTCAACAGCGAGAGGCGTTGGCATCGACGAAGGTCTTGAAATCCTAGCAGCAGTAAAGGAGCAGTTCGGCTGCCCCGTTCTCACAGACGTTCATGCGGCGGAACAGTGCCAACCGGTCGCTGAGGTTGTGGACATCCTGCAAATTCCGGCCTTCCTTTGTCGCCAAACTGACCTGCTGCTTGCCGCGGGCAAAACTGGGGCGGCGATTAATGTGAAAAAGGGTCAGTTCCTCGCTCCCTGGGACATGAAGAACGTCGCTGAGAAGATCGCGTCCACTGGCAATGAACGGATCTTGCTTTGCGAACGCGGAACCAGCTTTGGCTACAACACCTTGGTCACGGATTTTCGGTCGCTGCCGATTATGGCCGAAACGGGCTATCCGGTTGTGTTCGATGCCACGCATTCGGTCCAGCAACCTGGCGGCAAGGGAACTTCATCTGGTGGGGAACGACGCTTCGTTCCATTACTCGCACGGGCAGCAATTGCTGTCGGGTGTGCCGCCGTGTTCATCGAGACGCACGAAGATCCAGACAATGCGCCTTCCGACGGCTCGAATATGGTACTAATCGAGAATTTGGAGGCTCTGATTGCCGGTCTGGCGGCGATCAAGAGGGCCTGCCCATGATCAAACGGATCCGCATCGCCTCGGATTTCCTCATGACGAAAGAGAAGGAGCAGTTCTCCAATCGTCGTTGGATGAGTGACATACTCTCTCGGCCGATCCTGCGGGCGACGGGGCTGCAGCTGGAAACCCTTGCTTCGCTTCGAAATGATCCGAAGCAGATCAATCGAAAGGCCTTCTTCGCCGCCAGCGGGATCGACGTCGATCTAGACAAGACCCAGTTCTGGTACGATGATCGTCAGATCAGCGCGGAATCCATAGCGCTTCTCGAGCCATTCATCGACCCGACGGATCTGGTAATCGGTTATGAGCTTTCGGATCAAACTAGGGCGATATTGGACCGCATGGGCGTGGCCTGGGTCGATGTATGGCTGCACCCGGTCCGCTTCATGGATGACGTGCTCTTCGCCTTCAATGCGAGCGATCCCAGTGTCCGGGCGCGTTTCTTCGAGCATGATGTTCCGCCGGAGCAGATGGCGCTCTATGCCGACCGGATCCGGGTTCAGACCTACAAAGGCTGGAAACGCGTCGAGGCCAACGTGACCCCGAACAGCGCTCTCTTCGTCGGCCAGATGATGAATGACAAATCGGTCATTTGCGATGGCCACATGTTGACCCTTCTGGATTTCAAGGATCAGTTCGAAGAAATCCTTGGGAATTACGCCAAGGTCTACTACGCCCGTCACCCCTACATGAAAAACGGAGACGAGAAGATCCTCGAATACGTCAAAAGCCACCCGAAGATGGAGATGGCGACGGAAGCAAGCTATCGCATACTGTCCAATAACAGGATTCGCGCAGTTTTCAGTCTGTCGTCCTCGGTCATAGAGGAAGCGAAGTATTTCGGGAAGGAGACGTCCTACCTTTACAAGCCTGTCGTTTGTTATGGCGATCCGCGTGATCCGAAATCGAGTGCCACGTTAATGCAGGATTTCGTTAGCCCGCGCTTCTGGGCGAAGGCGCTGGCACCGATCATGGAGACGGATCCAGGCGCTCCCCATGTCGGCTTCATTGATCCGAAAGACAAGATTCGGGACATGCTAGGGTTCTATTGGAGCTATCACGACATCGACAAAACAGAGAACATGCGCCGGCGCCTGACTGATGTGATGCGCCCGCAGGAGGCTCAGACAAAGAAAACAGAACCGAAGGCGAAAGAGAAGCCGAGCTACCAGACGCCCCCGAAAGGGTTCGTGAATAACGTCAGCGATATATTGAGCCTCAAAGCAGAGATCGATCGTCACGAAATAATCTCATTTGATGTCTTCGATACGCTGATCGAGCGGATCGTGTTCCACCCGAACGATATGTTCGAGTTCATGATTCCGGAGGTGGAAGCAATGCTCGGAAGACCATTTCCAGATTTCCCGGAAGCTCGCCGGAAAGCCCGGAATCTAGCTCTCGACAAGGCCAATGGCGAAGAGGTTCTGCTCAAGCATCGTTATGACGCCCTTGCGGAGGGCCATGGGCTCAACCCGAAAGATGCCCGGATGCTCGAAACTATCGAGCATGAGACGGAAAAACGTGTCTGCCGACCGCGGGAAGTCGGGCTCAAGGCGATGCATTACGCGCTAGAGCGCGGCAAGCGCGTGATCCTCATCTCCGACACCTTTTTCGAGCGTCATGTCGTTGAGGATCTCCTGGAGCGCTGCGGCGTTAACGGTTGGCACAGGCTCTACCTCTCTTCCGAGGAAGGCGTCCTGAAGCATACGGGACGTCTTTTCGACCATGTTCGCTCCGAAGAGAAGGTCAAACCCGGTCGTATTTTGCATATAGGGGATAACGTCAAGGCCGATATTGAGATGGCCAAAATCCGCGGCTTCAGCTCTTTTCATCTCGAGGACAAGGAGCGCATCTCGGGCAAGTTTGGAAATACGATGAAGGCCTTGGACAAGATAGGAGATTTCCACACACGCAGCCTTGTAAAGGGGTTGGTCGCCCGCAAGCTGGCGGATTATTCGGAAGAGGAGAAGCTCGGAGCGACCTTTGGCGATCCAGATGTCTTGGGTTACGCCCTGATGGGCGTGGCCTTTTCAGGTTTCGCTCTATGGATTCTCGATCGCGCGAAGAAGGAAGGAGTCACTGATCTCTATTTTCTTGCTCGGGACGGCGATATAGCCAAACGCTGCTACGATATCTTGACCAAAGGCGAGGAGGCACCACGTAGCCATTACTTGTACGCTTCGCGTCGGGCTGTGAGCGTCGCAGGGATCTTTGGAAAAGAAGAAGTTCAGATCCTTCTGGAGCGAAATTTCTCACCTTGCCCGATCGGACGTCTTCTCGAAGCCCGCTTCGGCCTCGATCCACGCGATCTGCCTTCTGGCGCCTTCTCTGATTATGGCTTCGGCTCTCCTGCGGGTCTCGCGGATTGGCGCACTGGGAAAATAAAAATTCGCGCCTTTTTCTCGGATCCGCGTATCCTGGAGCCGATCATCTTCAATGCAAAAATTGAGCGCGAGCTTCTTATGAAGGTCTATCGCGATGCCGGGCTAGGAGATCCAGATCGCCGTATCGGATTTGTCGACATCGGTCATTCCGGAACCCTTCAGGCAGCGATCACCAAGCTGCTTTGCCTGAAGGATACGCGGGGCTTCTACTTCGCAACCAAGGAAGATGCTCCGGACACCGTCGGAGACGGTCATGTTACAGAGGGTTATGTCATTGACAAATATAAAGATTCTGAAAGGGAGAATCCTTACCGCAAGCATATCATTATGTATGAGCTCATGTTCCAAAACCTGGAAGGATCGTTCATCTGCTACCAGGAGAACCGCGGTCGGATCATTCCGCTTCATCTCTCTCTTGTGGGAGAAGATGTGCGCATTACAATGATCAAGCGTGTGCATGACAGCGCCTGCGCCTTCGCGGAGGAGCTCTACCGGACAGCGGCAGAACTTCGGAGCAAGCTGGTTCTAGAAGGCCCAGAATCGATCTCCGCGATGTCAGCCATGCTACACAACCCCTCGCCCCAGGACGCTGCGATTTTCCGGGGCATCAGCTTCGAAAACCGCTACAGCGCGCGGGAAAATGTGTCGATACTTCCGCACAAAGGTGGCGCGGGACTCTGGGCCGAAGCCCGCGAGGAGCACATCCCGGGCGGCTTCGTCTCGAGGGCGATCCAGAGCATTGCGACTCGGGTGACGCCTCCGGGCAAGAAGCGCGAGAAACTGACACGTGATCCAAGGCGTTTTTTTGCTGAAAGTCAGTACCTTGCGATACGCTTTCTAGCACAGTTTATTTCAGAATAGAAAGGTTTCAAAGCGCATGAATGAAACTCAAAGAGTTATTCTCGAAGCAAATGGTGTTAAGTTCGGCGCCGAAAATTCCCAAATTAATTTTGGCTGGGGAGGGGGGAAGAGGGTCTCTATGGAGCCCTATGTCACGTTCCGTGCTGGTCGCTTCGATATCAAACTGATCGGCGCCTTCACCTATCTGGGAGGTGGAACTACCATCATCCGCAACGTTGTCTCGATCGGGCGGTTCTGCTCAATTGCGCCGAACCTTTTGATCGCTCCAGTAGAACACCCGACGGATTTCCTCTCCGCTCACCCAATCCTTCAGGGGCGATGGGGAGAGGGCTTCGCGCCCGTCGATGTCTTTCGGAGGGAGAACTCCGAAGTGCTCATGGATTCACGCGAGATCTATCTAGAGAGATACAGCGACAAGGCCGCTCCGGTCGCCATCGGCAATGACGTCTGGATCGGGGATGGCGTCCTCATCCGGCGGGGCGTGACGATCGGCGACGGCGCCATCATCGGGGCGAGAAGCCTAGTAACCAACGATATAGCGCCCTACCAGATCGTAGCTGGCGTTCCGGCGAGACCGATCCACCAGCGCTTTGCACTGGAGATCTGCGATCGCCTGATAGCGCTCAAATGGTGGCGTTTCGGCCTCGATATCTTGAAGAATATTCCCTACGCCGAAGTACCGAAAGCGCTCGACCTCATGGAGGCGCGAGTACGGAATGGTGAGGTGGAACCTTGGGAACCTGCCTGTGTCACCGTCACTCCCAACGGATCCGTCGAGCTGGGAGATAGCGGGTGACCTGTTCTATCCGCAGCGCATATTTCTCGGCCTGGTCCAGGAAAAACCCCTGTATGGCCGATCTTCTCCAGCGCCACGGCGCGGCTCATCTTGAGAAGATCGGCTGCCATGGGGATTTTGAGACGGGCTGGGGACGAAAGCGGAGCTGGTCCCGGGCCGTGTCGCGCGCGCGGAAATCCGGTCGCGGTGTCCTCAGTCTTGAAGAGGGATTCTTGCGCTCGGTTGGGCGCATGGATCCTGCGTTTTCGCTAATCATGGATGACAGAGGCATTTATTATGATGCAACTGGGCCGTCGCAAGTCGAAGCACTGATCGCGCAACCCCTTTCAGGCGATGAGCCGACGCAAGCACGGTCCGTCATTGCCGCCTGGCGTGCTCACAGGTTGTCGAAATTCAATGCGGCAAGAGAGTATGCGGGTGCGCTTGCAAGACCCTATGTTTTGGTTTGCGATCAGACTTTTGGCGATGCGTCGATCGCATATGGCTTGGCAAGTGCCACCAGCTTCACTCGTATGCTAGAGGCGGCTCTTGCCGAATATCCCACCCACCAAGTTATTTTGAAAACCCATCCAGACGTCACAACACGCGGCAAGAAGGGGCATTTTGATCTCGCGGCGCTGGAGGCCAATAAAAGAATTCACGTCATTTCGGATCCTTTGCATCCCGTCAGGCTTCTGGAACATGCCGAAGCGGTCTATACTGTCACTTCTCAGCTCGGCTTTGAATCGCTGATCTGGGGCAAGCGCGTGCGCACCTTTGGGATGCCCTTCTACGCAGGTTGGGGCCTGACCGAGGACGAATTGCCAGCGCCTGAACGGCGTAATCCAGTAGCACTCGAGCAACTCGTGCACGCAGCGCTGGTCAAATACCCGCGCTACATCGACCCAGTAACCATGCAGCGCTGCGAGGCCGAGCGTGCCATTGAATATATTGGCTTGCAAAGGAGCAAGCGCCTTGAATTTCCACAGCAGATCCATGCTTTTGGATTTTCGCGTTGGAAGCGCCCCTTTATTCAGAAGTTTTTGCAAGGGTCACAGGTTTTCTTCACCAAGAAGATTGATTCACGCCTGAAGCGGAATTCAGATGGAGCCCTCGCTGTTTGGGCCAGCGCAGAAGTTCCGCCGATGAGCGACGGGGCAAAACTGCTTCGTATCGAAGATGGTTTTCTGCGTTCATCAGGTCTTGGGGCTGATCTTGTTCGCCCCTTGTCCTTGGTAATCGATGACCTTGGTATCTATTATGACGCCACACAGCCGTCACGGTTAGAACGCAGCCTCGAGACCCAATCATTGGGCGCCGACGCGATTGCCCGCGCGCACAGCCTTCGCAGTAAAATCATCCAGCTTGATGTGACCAAGTATAACCTTGGCAAGGTTTCCTGGGCGCGCCCTGACACAGGCAAACCTGTTCTTCTGGTGGTTGGGCAGGTGGAAACAGATGATTCAATCAGACTAGGCTCGCCGGATGTGAAATCCAATATCGAACTCCTCCGACGCGTGCGGCAAGAGAACCCATCGGCGTATATCGTGTACAAGCCCCACCCGGATGTGTTGGCTGGGCTTCGCCGGCATGGTGAGGGCGAAGATACTTCCCATGATCTCGCAGACGAAATCCTGACATCACCCGTTTCGCTTGGTCAGTTGCTGGCACAAGTGGACGTGCTGCACACCATGACATCGCTTATGGGATTTGAGGCTCTGATCAGGGGCGTGAAGGTTGTCTGCCACGGTCAGCCATTCTACGCTGGCTGGGGGCTGACGGAAGACAGACTGCATTGCGCACGTCGAACGCGCCGAGTGACCCTTGATGAGCTAGTCTATGGGGCGCTGATATCCTACCCACGGTATTTCAACTACGAGCGGAATTGTTTCATCGAACCGGAGCAGGCCGTTGACCAGCTCGCTGCCTGGTCGCAAAACGGCCCAACGACACGCCGCTGGCATCGAAGACTTCTGCGAGCGGCCATCGTATCTTGGTTGAAACTGAAAGGTTCAAGACGATGACAACCGCACCAAAGCAAGACGGTACAGCCAACAAAGGCAAGGTGCTGACACTGAACAATGCATCGCAGCTTGCATCCGATTCGTCGCAGCGGCCCCAAAGTCAGCGCAGACTGACCTTCTGGCTGTCATTCGCGCTTTGCGTGCTGCTACCTCTTGCGCTAGCGGCCAGTTACTATGCCGCGTTTGCCACAGATCGCTTTGCCGCGCGCGCGGGGTTCTCCATCCGCGGCATCGACACCAACGCGGGGATAGATGGCATTGGCGCGCTGACCGGTCTGGCAAGCACCGGGTCCACCACATCGGATTCCTACATTGTCTTGAGCTATTTGGGTGGCCGTGCGCTGCTTGAGAGTGTTGATGAGCGCTTGGATCTTCGCGGGGTCTATTCACAGTCTGATGTGGATTGGTTCTCACGGCTCGCGCGCGATGCGACGGTTGAAGATTTCGTGAAATACTGGAACCGCCGTATTCACACACAGTTCGACCCAACATCCGGCATCATCGAATTTGAAATTCAATCGTTTTCTTCGGAGCATGCTCGGGAAATCGCTGAAAGTGTCCTCGCGCTGACGCAAACTTTGGTGAACGAGCTATCGGCTAACGCGCGACAGGACGCCCTGCGTTTTGCGCGAGAAGAGGTGGAACTCCAGGAAGCTCGGCTACGAGAGGCACTCGCGGCCATTCGTGATTTTCGTACCTCTGAGCAATCGGTCAACCCTTCTGCCAGTGCTGCTCTTGAAATCGAACTTATCGCAAGCCTCGAATCTCGTCTTATCGACGTGAATGCACGCATTGATGTACTTCGGCAAACTCTCGATGACAACGCTCCTAGCTTGGTTGCCCTGCAGCGCACCGCCGATGCCTTGGCCGCCCAGATCGTTGAACGCCGACAGGCAATCGGTAGCGACCTGCTCGATGAGACTGGCGTGAGTGCGGTCACTCAGCAGCTTGCGCGCTACGAATCGTTAGAAGTGGAGCGCAGCCTGGCCCAACAAGCCTACGCGTCTGCACTTGTCTCACTCGAGCAAGCACGTCGTGACGCGGACCGGCAGCAACGCTACCTCGCCATACACCTCAGACCTCAGGTGGCCGAGGCGGCGGAGTATCCGCGAAGCCTGCGCAACGTCCTCATCATAGCTTTTGCCCTTGTTTCAGCCTGGGGGATAGGAACTCTGATCACCTACTCCGTGCGGGATCATCTCACATGAAACTCGTGGGCACATCTGAGTTGCTGACTCTTCAACTCCGTGTGATCGCAAGCCTCGTCTTGCGGGAAACCCGGGCAACCTTCGGGACGTCAGCCTTTGGTTACGTGTGGGCAGTCATAACCCCGACAGCGAGCATCGGTTTGTTGGTGTTTCTGTTTTCACTGATTGGTCGACAGCCCCCATTCGGATCGAGCCTCGCACTATTTTTTGCAACGGGCATTCTGACGCTTCAATTTTTCAATGAGCTGTCTGGAAAACTGATGACGGCGTTTGACGCCAACCGCGCCCTGCTCACCTATCCGATCATCAAGGATGTTGACACGCTGATCGCACGGGCCCTGCTGATTTCCACGACATACATCGTCATTATGGTTATCTTTTATACTACGCTTATCCTTTTTGGACTGGCACAGTGGCCGACGCACCCAGAGCATTTGATTTTGGCGTTTCTCGCAACGGCGTTGCTGGGCCTCGGCTTTGGCACTCTGAACGCTGTCATCATTTCCTTATGGGACACTTGGGCCCAGATCGAAAAGGTACTGACACGCCCGCTGTTCTTCATCTCAGCCATTTTCTACGTCCCGAGCCAACTTCCGCCGCAGGCGCGCGAAGTTCTCCAATGGAACCCCGTGTTGCATTTGGTGGAGTGGTTCCGACACGGTTTATACCCAAACTACAACTCCATGCTGCTGGATGTATGGTACCCAGTTGGCATCGGTGCAGGCATGCTTCTCCTGGGCCTCCTTGGAGAACGCTTGTTTCGAACTGCGAGGTACTAGATGCTCGCATTCGACAGAGTCAGCAAGTCCTACAGGATAAAGGGAGGCCGAAAGACCATATTATCCGATTTCTCCTTCCAGTTTCCCAAAGCTCGCAACGTTGGGATAATGGGAAAAAATGGCGCCGGGAAATCAACAATGATGCGGCTGATGGCTGGCATTGAGCCGCCAGACTACGGGCGTGTATATCGTACGTCACGTGTTTCTTGGCCTTTGGGCTTCTCCGGGGGCTTCAATGGGAGCATGACCGGTATTGAGAACATTCGTTTCGTGTCTCGCATCTACGGGCAAAATACTGAGCGGGTGATTGCTTATGTGACTGATTTTGCCGAACTTGGCGTCTCGCTCCGCCTGCCGATCATGACCTACTCCAGCGGCATGAAAGCCAGATTGGCCTTTGGCTTAAGCATGGCGATCGATTTCGACGTTTATCTCATCGACGAGATCACTGCGGTCGGCGACGAGAACTTCAAGAAGAAAAGCCAAGCGGTGTTTCAGGATAAGCTGGCCAACAGCCAGATCATCATGGTCTCGCACTCACCAAGCACCATCAAACAGTATTGCGATTGCGGCCTCTTACTCGAGAGCGACCGTATCATGTACTTCGATGATGTTGATGATCTTCTGCGCGCCTACAAGGAGCTCAATCAACGATGAGTGATGAGCGACAACCATCTTGGCCTGTGCCGACTGCGGCGGTGTCTGAAGCTTGGGTTGATGGTCACGTCCATGCTTTTGCGTTCTTCGGTAGGGTTCCGCAGTCGGTTGTTTATGACAATGACCGATGCCTTGTTGCGAAGATCCTGCCGGGCGGTTCGCGCAAGCGGACCAAGCTGTTCAGCGGGTTCCTGTCGCATTACTTCATTCAGTATCGGTATGGCCGTCCGGGCAAGGGCAACGATAAAGGCGCCGTTGAGGGTCTGGTTGGGTATGCGCGGCGCAACTTCATGGTGCCTATGCCTCAGTTTCCGACCTGGGAGGCCTTCAACTTCTGGCTGGAAGAGCAATGTCGCAAACGTCAGGCGGATGTTTTGCGCGGGCACAGCGAGAGTATCGAGCAGCGCTTGATGCGTGACCTCGATGCGATGATGGATCTGCCA
>Ga0307966_1002921_pt1 | contig 12897 bp, 8 predicted proteins | sample OrgLakmetagen646_FD_203141 | JGI IMG/M metagenome (GOLD analysis project Ga0307966, IMG submission 203141) | Saline water microbial communities from Organic Lake, Antarctica - #646 | ecosystem: Environmental > Aquatic > Non-marine Saline and Alkaline > Saline | place: Antarctica: Organic Lake... | reverse complement strand
GACCCGTCTCGGCGACGGCCGTCGGGTCATGGCAGATCTGATCGTGAACCACGTCTCACGTGACTCCATGCCCTTCCGCGACTGGCTCGCTCACGGCGACGAGTCAGCGTTCGCCGACCTCTTCATCACACCCGAGAACGTTTTCGGTTCGGTGCCGACACCCGCGCAGCTCGGCACCATCTATCGGCCTCGTCCGACACCGGTCGTCCACGACGTCGAGTTCGCCGACGGGTCGGTGCGGTCGGTGTGGTCGACGTTCACCCACGACCAGATCGACATCGATGTCGAGAGCGATGCCGGCTGGCAGTACCTGTCGACGATCCTCGACCGCTTCGCAGCGAGTGGTATCGAGCTGGTTCGCCTCGATGCGGTCGGCTACGCGATCAAGCGTGCCGGTACCTCGTGTTTCATGATCCCGGAGACCTATGCCTTCATCGACCGGTTGGCGGGGGCCGCTCGCTCTCGGGGCATGGACGTACTCGTCGAGATCCACGGCTACCACCGCGATCAACTCGACATCGCAGCACGCGTCGACCGGGTCTACGACTTCGCCCTCCCGCCGCTGGTGATCGATGCGCTCACCACCGGTGACGACACTCCACTGCGGCGATGGATTGCGATGCGACCCGCCAACTCGGTGAACGTGCTCGACACCCACGACGGCATCGGCGTGATCGACGTGGGAGTCGACCAGCGCGATCCGATGCGATCGGGACTGCTCGCACCGGATCGGATCGACGCATTGGTCGAAGGGATCCACGACCGATCGAACGGGGCCAGTCGACTCGCCACCGGAGCAGCCGCGTCCAACCTCGACCTGTACCAGGTCAACTGCACCTTCCACGACGCGCTCGGTCGCGACGACGCACGCCACCTCGCCGCCCGACTCATCCAGGTGATGTTGCCCGGCATCGCCCAGGTCTATTACGTCGGCCTGCTCGGCGGCACCAACGACCTCGACCTGCTCGCACGCTCCGGTGTCGGCCGAGACGTCAATCGGCACCACTTCACCGGCGACGAAGTCGACACCGCGCTCGATTCGGACTTCTCCCGTGCGCTCGTCGACCTGCTCTGCTGGCGGTCCACCCACCGCGCCTTCGGTGGCTCGTTCGAACTCGTCGACGCGCCGGCCGGGTCACTGCGGATGCGCTGGACGAACGGCGACTCGATCGTCGACCGCGAGATCGACCTGACGACGGCGACCGTGACCATCCACGCCGACTGATCAACGCGCTGCGGATCCCGCTCAGGGTCGGCGAGCGATCGTCATCCGGTCGAGCCCGGCGAGGTCCGGACGCGTCGACGCTGCGGTCAGCCCCGCGTCGGTCATCAACTGTCGCACCGCGTCACCCTGGTCGAAGCCGTGCTCCAGTACGAGCCAACCGCCCGGCACCAGCCGCTCGGGAGCGCCGTGCACGATGACGCGAATGTCGTCGAGTCCGTCGTCGCCGGCGAACAGTGCCGGACCGGGCTCCCACCCCACCACACCTGGCTCGACGTCGGGTGAGGCGTCGGCGACATAGGGCGGATTCGAGACGATCACGTCGAAGCGAAGCCCGTCGGGCAACGGTTCGAACCACGACCCCTGTGCGAGACGGATGTTCGCCGCCGATCGTCCCAACCCAGCAGCGTTGGCGCGCGCGACCTCGACGGCATCGCTCGACGCATCGGTCAACCAGACCGTGGTTCCGCTGATCGGGAGTTCATCCGCGAGCGCCAGGCCGATCGCCCCGGACCCGGTGCCCAGGTCGACCACCGTCCGCGTGGGCGACACCGACGCGGCCAGCTCGATCGCGACCTCGGCGACCAGCTCGGTCTCGGGCCGTGGGATCAGCACGCGGTGATCGATGGCGAGGTCCAGCCTGCGAAAGCCCCAGCTCCCCAGGACGTACTGGATCGGCTCGCCGGTCAGGGCCCGAGCGATCATCGCGTCGAGGTGGGCCACCGCCCGTTCTCCGGCCGCTTCGGCGAGCAGGGCGGTGAACTCGTCGGGGGTCGACGAGGTCGCCGTCTCACAGATCCATCGTGCGTGCTGTGGATCGTCGACGCGACCGACCGTCTCGGCGAGCAGCTCGCCCCAGGTGACGGTGTGGTCGGCGTCGGTCGGCCGATCAGTCATCGGTGCCGTCGCCACCTTCGGCCAGCAGTCGAGCGCGCTCGTCGGCGGCAAGTGCGTCGACGACCGGCCGCAGATCACCCGACAGGACATCGGCGAGCCGATACAGGGTGAACCCGATCCGATGATCGGTGATCCGGTTCTCCTTGTAGTTGTAGGTGCGGATCTTCTCGCTGCGCCCACCACCGCCGACCTGCGACCTGCGCTCGGCGGACAACTCGTCGGAGCGCTCCCGTTCGGCACGCTCGAACAGCCGCGCACGCAGCACCACCATTGCTCGGTTGCGATTCTGGAGTTGAGAGCGTTCGTCCTGCATGGTGACGACCACTCCGGTCGGCACGTGGGTGATCCGGACCGCCGAGTCGGTGGTGTTCACGTGCTGGCCACCGGCACCGCTGGATCGGTAGACGTCGATCTGGAGATCTCGATCGTCGATCGAGACGTCGACGTCATCGACCTCGGGCAGCACGGTCACCGTCGCCGACGACGTGTGGACCCGCCCCTGGCTCTCGGTCGCCGGCACACGTTGCACACGGTGGGGACCACCCTCGTACTTCAGGTCGCGCCAGGCCGTCGCACCGCGTACCTCGAACGTGATGTCGTTGTATCCGCCCATGTCGCTGCGCGCCGACGACAGCGTCTCGACCTTCCAACGTTCGGCGGTGGCGAAGGCGGCGTACATCTCGTGGAGATCTCGTGCGAACAGATTGGCCTCCTCGCCGCCTTCGGCACCGCGGATCTCGACGATCACGTTGCGACCGTCGTGCGGGTCCTTGGGCAGCATCAGCTCGCGCAGCTCCGCGTCGAGCGCTGCGACCTCGTCGCCAGCTCGGTCGATCTCGTCGACGAGCATCTGGCGTTCATCGCCAGACGACCCGTCGAGCATCTCACGCGCCGCGGTGGCGTCGCCCTCCCGCTCGTTGCGGAGCCGAACCGCGGCCACGACGGGTCCGAGGTCGTTGTAACGCTTCGATGCGATGCGGAGTCGGTCGGGGTCCGACAGGACGTCGGGATCGACGAGCTGGTGCTCGAGGGTCTCGTATTCGTCGACGATGCGAGCCAACCGGTTCCTCATGTCGATGTGTCGGCAACGCCGACCAGTTCGATCGGTCGGGACATCAAGGCGAACAGGTCGTGCACGATCGGCAGCAGATCGCGTTCGGGGAGGGCCACCAGGATGCGCTCGACCGGCGCGGCGACGTGGGCGATCACGTCGGCCACGAACGCGACCAGGTCGAGGTCCACCCCGACCGAGAAGACCACGAGCACCGCCTGCCCGTCGAGGTCGACACCGAGTGCCGCACATGGCTCGGTGTGCTTCATGCTCAGCCGATCGACGGGAGGATCGAGACGAGTGAGCGAGGCCAGGGCGAGCATGCTCGGGTCGTGTTCGACCTGCCAGCGCAGGAACCGCTCGGGTGCCATCCGGTTCAGCGGGTGCTGGCGTGCGTCGGCCCGACGATGGTCCGACACCGCCGACACCACACCCCGGAGTGCTTCGACGGTCGGAAGGTGACCGTGCAACATCTGGAACGCTTCGCGATCGTTCGCACCGACACCGACTTCGAGCAGCACGCCGTCATGCTCCCGTGCCGCGAGGCGGGCGGCGATCTGCTCGGCGTCCGGGTCGACCTGATCGGTGGGGACATCGGCGAGCTCGGCGTAGTTCCCGGTGGTCGGTTCGTCGACGACGCGGCACACTTCGAGGCCGCGGACCTCTCCGGTGACCACACCTCGTTCGACGTGCGGCAGCGCGCCGGCCTGTTCGATCAAGTCGAGAAGTGCGAGGTGTTCCGGATCGGCTTCGCGTGGCGCCTCGAGCGGGTCGGCCACGACCGGGAGCAGCGAACGCTCCTCTGCGAACCACACCCTGATCGGTACGTCGAATGCAGCGGCACGTCGGGCGATCAGGCCGCCACCGGATTCGACGATCAGATCGAGCGACGCAGCGCCGTTGCGGACCGCCCAGGCGAGTGCAGCACCGAGACTGCGGTCGGCAGCACCGTCGACGAGCACCCAGCTCCCTCCCGCGTGGACCAGTGCGGCACCGGCGCCGAACGAGACGCCGGCACGGTCGGGGGCGGCGCCGAGATGTTCGGTGACCAGCGCGGTCAGCTTGACACCGAGTAGCCGTCGCCGTCGTTCGCCTGCCGTCGGGTCACCGAATTCCGTCACGACGACGAATCCTACGGGTGGCCCACCGCTCGACGACCTGCCAGCAGCGCCCGGTCGTGGTCAGGTGTGGATCAGGTGATGGATCAGGTGAAGAATGCGGTCAGGTCGGCGACGATGTCGACGTCGCCACGGTTGTTGTAGATGTTGATCGTGCCGTCGGTGCCGATCTTGGAGAGCACCAGGTTCGCCGACACCTGCATTCGATCGGGGTTGAGGCTCGACGTGGCGGGGCGAGGTTCACCGCCCGGGTACACGGTGAGGTAGGTGTGGTCGCTGGGTGCGACCGCCGTGACGTTGAGTGCTGCTGCGCTGGCGCCGACGGGTACGCCGCCACGGCCGACGACCCGCACGTTCACTGCGTCGCCGGGCCCCACACGCGTTGCGGGAGCACCGTTGCCGGTGCGGGTGTCGAGCAGTCGCCGGGGTCCGACGGATTGCATCGTCGATCCGGAGGTGGCGAAGTAGCCCACGACGTCCACGACCAGGTCGAGGGTGCCCGCACTGGCCATCAGGTCGATCTTGCCGCCCGCACCCACCGTCACCACGGCCAGGGTCGGCACGGTCCGGCCCGGCTGGTACTGGACGTTGCTCACGACGGGCATCGTCTCGCCGGTCGGCCAACCGACGACCCACCCCTCACCGTTCGGGTCGACGGCGAGCAGGTTCACCACCACGGCTGCGACACCCGACGATGGCACGCTGCCACGCCCGACGATCTGGAGCGAGATCGGCGTGCGCTCTCGGAGACGGCGCTTCGGCGCGCCGTTGCCAGTGCGGGTGTCGAGCAACCGGCTCGGTGACAACGGATGGAAACCCGTGGAGGCACCGTTGGTCGGAGCGACGAAGTAGCCCATCACGTCCACCAGCAGGTCGACGTGACCTGCGTTGTTGTAGATCGAGATCGCTCCACCAGTGCCGAGGCCGACCACGGCGCTGTTCGCAGTGACGATGCCGGGTCGAGGATTCAGGGTCGAGGAGTCAGGGAGGCGCTGTCCGGTCGGGTAGGCGGTGAGAAAGGTGTCGATCGAGGGCAGCACCGCGGTCACGTTGATCGCTGCCGCGGTGGCACCAACCGGAACTGCTCCCTCGCCAGAGACGCCGACCTGCACGGTCTGGCCGGGGCCGACCCGGGCCCGGCGTCCGCCCAACCCGTTGCGCGAGTCGTAGACCCGTTGCGGGGTGACCGCCACGAACACCGACGGTGCACTCGGTGCCGAGCCCGATGCGACCGGCACCGTCCCCGAACCGCTCGGCGGGCGCTCGAACAGACGGAGGTTCTCGAAATTGCCGCCCAGGACTCCGCTCGAGCCACCGCCGAGCCATCCGTCGATCACCGACCCGTAGTACGAGCGCATGTCGACGTGGGACGGCATCCGATCCCAGCGCCGGAGCCCAGCGAGCGACGGACGCTGACCGTAGAAGCCGCCCTTCACTCCTGCTCCGAAGACCAACTGCGGCGCCGAAGAGCCGTGGTCCGTGCCCTGGCCGTCGTTGGCGTACGAGGTACGGCCGAACTCCGAGAAGGTCATCACGGTCACCCGCCCGACCCACGACGGGTGGAGTGTCGAATAGAAGCGATTGATCGCCGAGTTGAGCTCCTGCATCCGGACCGGGTGCTGGCTCGGCTGTCCTGCGTGACTGTCGAAGTCGCCGTACCCGGCGCTGAGCACGCGCATGCCGAGATTCGCGTTGATCAGCCGGGCAGCGATCTCCAACTTGCGCACGATCTCGGTGTCGGGGAGTTCGGAATCGTCGGGAATCACCGGGTTCAGAGTGGCACCGACGTCGAGGATATCGATCTGGGCCTGGCCGACGAGTCGCTGCCAACTCCCGGCCGGTCCTGCCGATCCGAGGTCGCGGATGGTCTGGAAGAGTGCCCGGTCTGCGTCGGCGCGCCACTCGCGAGGCACCCCGAAGCTGGGGCGGTCCGTTGGAACGGTCGTGGCCACCGACCGCTCGCCGATCATGTGCAGTGGGAGCGAGTGACCGATCTCGGCGGCGGCGAAGAGATCCTTGGTGCCGCTCAGATACCCGTCGAGCCACCGACCGATCCAGCCGCTCGTGGTGAGCCCGGTCGGTCGGGCACTCATCCACTTCGCCATCGAGGAGAAGTGACTGAACTCGTTCTGCAGGTGGCCGACCCCTTCGACGATGGCGAGTTTGCCGGCATCCCAGAACTGCTTGAGTTCGCCGAGCTCCGGGTGGAGCCCGGTGTTTGCGTCGAGGCGCAGCGTCGACGATGCGGGCACGGCGAGTGATCCGTGTTGGTCGTAGTAGCGGCCATCGTTGACGGGCACGACGGTGTTGAGCCCGTCATTGCCGCCGTACAGGCCGATCAGCACGAGGATGCCGTCGTTCGGCCCGATCGGGCCTGCGGCCCAGGCCAATGGATCATGGCCGGGCAGTACGGCGTCGAGCAGGGACGAGCCGGGCCCGGCCACCAAGCCGGCACCCAGACCCAGGCCGACCAACTGGAGGAATCGTCGCCGGTCGAGCGAGAACGGGTCGTCGGCGACCGGGGCCGAAAGGTGGCGGAGCGCGTCCGCAGTGGTGATGTCGGGATCGAGCATGGTCAGGTCCTCACGCGATGTGCATCTCGGGAGCGGTCAGGAGCAGCGAGATCGCATCACGGCGCATCCACGTCTCGATGTCGTCGTGGTCGAGGTGGGCGAGGATTCGGCCACGGGTCGCCGGAGCGACCGACAGGCCCATCAGATCGATCAGACGATCCACGAGTTCGGCGGTCGGGATCGGCGGGATGTACGGCTGGTTCGGCCGCCAGAGTCCCTGGACGTCGCGCTTCGAGATCCGGTTCGCTGCGTTCGGTCCGAACTGCAGATACCCCTCGTCACCGTCCCAGGTGTCGCGGGCGAGCGTCCAGGTCATCGAGTTGGCCACGCTGTGGCGTGCGCCCATCGCGCTGGCGTTGACCCAGTACCCGTTCGGCTTCCAACCGCTGACGTTCGGCGGGTACAGGAGTCGCTGCCCGGTCGGGTCCATCAGCCAGCCCGGCACGTTGTCGATCGCGTCGATCCCGCAGGCGACGAGGAGCGCGACCATGTACTCGGCGGGCTGGCGGACGAGGCCGGTTTTCGCGACGCCGGTGTAGAAGTCGTCGTGGAGGAGCAGCGCCCGCACCCACGGGCGGATGTCGAAACCGTGGTCGAGCAGTGCGTCGACCATGGCGCCATGGACACCCGACGGCACCGTGCGCGTCGAGGCCTCGCCGAGCTCCTGCCACAACTTGAACGTGAGGAACTCGGCTGCCACCCGCGGTGCAGGACGCCCTGCATTCGGACCCACGGCGACGGTCCCCGCGCCGACGGAGCCGCTCCCGAGCATCACGTCGATCGTCTCGTTGCCAGCCTCGGATCCCATCCCCGCATTGATGGTGCGACCGAGAAATTGCTGCGGGGAGTTCTCGTGATGCTCTGGGCGGAAATGGTACGTGTTCTCCGCCGAACGCGCTTTCGCATGCCCGGTCCATGCAGCAGTCGCTGCCTCGACGTCGGCTTCGGTGTAGTTGCCGACCCCGAGGACGAACAACTCGATCAACTCGCGTGCGAAGTTCTGATTGGGTGACCGCGCAATGTTTCGGCTGTTATCGAGGTAGTCGAGCATTGCGGGTTGAATCGCTGCGGTCTTGAGCAACCGCACCACGTTCCCACCCGCCGACGGAGCTCCCAGGCCGGTGCGGCGGAAGAGGTCGATCTGGTCGTGCATACCGGCGAATGCGGACTTGTCCAGCGAGGACACGATGTGGCCGTGCCAGAAGAACGCCATCCGTTCCCCGAACGGGCGGGCGGCGCTCGCCATCTGACCCATCCAGTGCTCGGAGAGTCGGACCCCCCGCTTCCAGCCGTTGTCGCCCAGACCCGTGTACGACACCGGCACCGGTCGGGCGGCGACGTCCATGACATCGTCGACTGCGGCAGCCATGTTCGGCAGGGCCAGCAGCGCGGCGACTCGTTCCGGGCGGTCGACGATCTCGGTCCGCCGCAACAGGTGCCGAACGTTCGCCTCGTTCAGCGCCGGCATTGTTCGCTCCCGACCGGCGCGACGCGGTGTTCACGGACCATGTCCGTTCATCGGCCGGTCGGCTCGAACAGTTGAACAGGATCAAGGAAACCACTGCGTTTCGTCTGCCGGTCGTTCGCCTCGCTGAGCCTGCTGGCGGCTCGAAAACGAACGATGCCGCCTCCCTGGGGAGGCGGCATCGCGCCGGGTCGAATCGGTTTGTGGACCGAAGGAGATCACTCCTCCATCTGGGAGGGCGCACCCTCACGGCGGCCGTAGCGCTTGTTGAAGCGCTCGACGCGGCCACCGGAGTCCACCAGCTTCTGCTTGCCGGTGAAGAACGGGTGGCACTCGTTGCAGAGTTCGACGGTGAGGTCGCCCTCGCGGGTCGACTTCGTGGTAAAGGTGCTCCCGCAGGAGCACTTCACCGTGGTGTCGGTGTACGTGGGGTGGATGTCGGTCTTCATGATGATTCCTCTTTCGATCCGGTGAATGACGGCTGAACGCTCGGCCCCACCGGATTGTGGTGCGAGCGATCGTCGTCGGAGATCAGCGCCGGTTGACGCTATCTGGGTACAACCCGGCTCGCGCCAGGTTGTTCCCGCCTACATGCCAGGTTGCCGGGCGATCTCGCTGAGGAACTCGCTGTTCGACTTGAAGGTCTTCAGGCGATCCATCAGCAACTCGAGGCCCGGTGCTGCGCTTCCCTCGGCAGCGAGGCCGCTGAGCACGCGGCGCAGCTTCCACACCATCTGGAGTTCCTGGCGGTCGAAGAGCAGTTCCTCGTGGCGGGTCGACGACGCGTCGACGTCGATCGCCGGATAGATGCGACGCTCGGCGATCTTGCGATCGAGGCGGAGCTCCATGTTGCCGGTGCCCTTGAACTCCTCGAAGATCGCCTCGTCCATTCGGCTGTTCGTGTCGACCAGTGCGGTCGCAAGAATGGTCAGCGAGCCACCCTCCTCGACGTTTCGTGCCGAGCCGAAGAACTTCTTCGGCGGGTACAGCGCGCCGGCGTCGATACCGCCCGAGAGGATCTTGCCGCTCGACGGTGCCGAGAGGTTGTAGGCCCGGCTGAGGCGGGTGATGCCGTCGAGCATGATCACGACGTCCTTGCCGCTCTCGACCATGCGCCGTGCCTTGGCGATGGTCATCTCGGCCACCGCAGCGTGCTCGTCGCTCGGACGGTCGAACGTGGAGGAGATGACCTCGCCCTTGACCGTTCGCTTGATGTCGGTGACCTCTTCGGGCCGCTCGTCGATGAGCAGGACGATCAGCTCGACCTCGGGGTTGTTCTTCTCGATCATCTTGGCGATGGTCTTGAGGATCGTGGTCTTGCCGGCCTTGGGCGGCGACACGAGGATCCCGCGCTGGCCCTTGCCGATCGGGCTGATCAGGTCGATGATCCGGGCGGTCATGTTCGACGGATCGCTGAGATCCTCGAGCCGCAACTTCTCGTCGGGGAACAGCGCCGTGAGGTTCTCGAAACGCGGACGCTTCTTCGCTGCGTCCGGGTCACCACCATTGACGGTGTGCACCTCGATCAGCTGGGGGTTCTTCTCGTTGCCACGGGCCGGGCGCATCTTGCCCGACACCTGGTCTCCCTTGCGCAGTCCGAACTGACGCGAGAGCTTCACGGAGATGTAGGCGTCGTTCTTGCTCGGCAGGTAGCCGTCGACACGCAAGAAGCCGTATCCCTCGTCACGAACATCCAGGTAGCCGGTGACCTCCACGGGTTCGTTCGACTGCTGCTCGCCATCGTTGTCGAGCAGATCGACGTCGTCACCCTGTGGGCCTTCGTTGCCGCGATTGCCGCCCTTGCGGCGACGGCGGCGGCGCTTGTTGTTGCCCTCGCCACCGTCGTTGTTGCCCTGGTTGTTGCCGCCCTGGTTGTTCCGGTTCGCGTTGCCGCCCTGGTTGTTGCCGCCCTGCTGAGCGTCGTTGCCACCCTGGTTGTTGCGGTTGGCACCGTTGCGGTTGGCGTTGCCGCCCTGGGGGTTGCCGCCCTGGTTGTTGCGGTTGTTGCGGCTCTGACCGTCGTTCTGGTCCCGACCGCTCGTCTGCTGGTCACCGCTCTTGTCGCCATCGTTGCGGGACTTGGCGGCACCACCCTGTTGACCGGCGTTGCGCTCCTGGTCGCGATCGTTGTTCCGGCGACCACCGTTCTCGTCGCGGCTGGGTCGGCTCGACTCCTGTCGAGAGGCCTGGTCGGTGTCGAGCTCTGTCGTGGCCGTCGAGACACCCTGGTCCTGCAGGGCCAGTTCCCAGTCCGCCAGCGGCTCGGACGCATCCTTGGGGGCATCGGCCGCCGCGGACGATCCGTTTTTCGTCGAGTCGGAGTCGCCAGCGTCACGTCGGTCGTCTGATGACGTCGTCGAGACGTTCGAAGCAGCAGGTTTCGCTGCGGCCGCTTCGGGCTTCGCTTCGTCGGCACCGCCGGTCGCATCGATGATTCGATCGACGAGGTCGGCCTTCTTCAGCTTCGAGACGCCCTTGACGCCGAGCGCCTTCGCGATCTGCAGGAGCTGGTCCTTGTCCTTGCCTTCCAGCGCGGACTGTTCGAGTGCCTGTGCGGCCATCGTGTTCCTCTTTCCACCGTTCGCGGAGCAGAGCGGTGAGGTCGGGTTCAGTGGAGAGCAACCGACCGCGGTCGGGTGTCGATCGCATGACGCGGCCAACGGGTTCTCCATCAGAGCATTCGCACGCTTCGAGACTTCGAGGTGCGGTCCGGTGAGAACCGGACAATCAGACGTTAGTTCGCTCTGACAGCCGTTTGCAACATGCTCACGCAACCGGCGCGACGGACGGGTTCAGCGGGTGAGGGCTTCGACCAGCGCCTGGACGGCGCCCAGATCGTTTGCGACCGTCTGCGTACGTTCGTCGCGGTCGAAGAGGTCACCGAGGTGGGGTGGGAGTTCCGGCCGCTCACCCGTTGCCTGCTCGACCGCGTCCGGGAACTTCGCCGGGTGGGCTGTGGCGAGCGTGATCATCGGCCCCTGCTGATCGCCGGTTCCTGCGAACAGCCTCGCTGCCGCCGTGCCGCACGCGGTGTGTGGATCGACCGTCATTCCTGTGGCAGCGTTGAGACGGGCGATCTCGGCGAGCGTCGAATCGTCGTCGAAGGCGGCCGCCCGGAAGGTGCCCTCGACGAAGTCACTGCGCTGGTCCGCCTCGATGTCGAGGCGGCCGGTGGAGCGGAACCCGGTGAGCTGTTCGTCGGTCATCGCTCCGTCGCGCCCGTTCATCTCGAACAGCAGTCGCTCGAAGTTCGACGACACCGCGATGTCCATCGACGGGCTCAAGCTCGGTTCGACGGGACGCGAGGTCATGTCGCTGTCGTTCACGAATCGCGTGAGGATGTCGTTGCGATTCGACGCGAGGACGAAGTCCTTGATCGGCGCCCCCATCTCTCGGGCGATCCAGCCGGCCAGCACGTTGCCGAAGTTGCCGGTCGGCACCACGAAGGTCGGCGGCTGCGCGAACGTCTCGGCCGCCACCACGTAGTAGACGGTCTGGGCCATGACGCGCGCCCAGTTGATCGAGTTGACCGCCGACAGGTTGTTCCGGGCTCGGAAATCGGCATCGTTGAACATCGCCTTCACGAGGTCCTGGCAGTCGTCGAAGGTTCCTTCCACGGCCACCGCGTGAGCGTTCGGTGCATCGACGGTGGTCATCTGGCGACGCTGTACGTCACTCGTGCGACCGAGCGGATACAGGATGACGATGTCGACGTTGTCGCAGCCCGACACCCCGTCGATCGCTGCCGAACCGGTGTCGCCGCTGGTCGCGCCGACGATCGTGACCCGCTGCTGGCGCTTCGCCAGGACGTGGTCGAACATCTTGCCGACCAGCTGCAGCGCGACGTCCTTGAAGGCGAGCGTCGGCCCGTGGAACAGTTCCTGGACCCACTGGTTCTCGCCGATCTGGATCAGCGGCACGACCGCAGGGTGACGGAACGTGGCGTACGCCTCCGTGCACAGATGGGTCATGGTGATCTCGTCGATGTCGGGCTCGACAAATGGAAGCATCACCTCGACGGCACGCTCCACGTAGCTGCCGCCCGCGGAGCGTCGAGGAGCGAGGGTCGGCCAGTGGTCGGGCACGTAGAGGCCGCCGTCGTTGGCGAGCCCCGCGAGGAGCACGTCGGCGAAACCGAGTTCGGGGGCACTCCCCCGAGTGGAGACGTAACGCACGGCGTTCAGTCGCCGATCACTCGCAGGAGACCGCCGACCTGGCGAACCTCGTCGAGCGTGCGCAGCTCGCGCACCGTTGCCTGCACGTCGGACTCGCGGGCGGTGTGGGTGATGAACACGAGGCGAGCATCGGGGCCGTTGCCCTCCTGCTCGGCAACGCGGATGCTCACCCCGTGAGCGGCGAACACCCCGGTCACCGCGTGCAGCACACCGGGCTCGTCGGCGACGTCGAGCCCGAGCAGATACTCGGCATCGGTCTCGTCGATCGGGCGGATCGTCGCCTCGTGCAGTGCGCCGAGCGAACCATGGGTGCCCTTGCGCAGGTTCAACGCCGCGTCGACGACGTCGCCGAACACCGCGCTGGCAGTCGGCGCCCCACCGGCGCCGCGCCCGAAG
>Ga0307966_1002918_pt1 | contig 12903 bp, 10 predicted proteins | sample OrgLakmetagen646_FD_203141 | JGI IMG/M metagenome (GOLD analysis project Ga0307966, IMG submission 203141) | Saline water microbial communities from Organic Lake, Antarctica - #646 | ecosystem: Environmental > Aquatic > Non-marine Saline and Alkaline > Saline | place: Antarctica: Organic Lake... | reverse complement strand
CATCTTCATTAATGTCGATCGGCCGTTCCAGTAAAGTTGACAGGTCTCGCTTAAGTCCACCTTCACGTACGTCGGCTAAAACGCCAAGAGAATTCATTGTGAAGTGGTGAAAACTGTGCTGCTGTTCTGCATCATCCACAAAAGTGAAAGTTTTTGAAGGTGATCCACTGACTTGACTCCCATCCACGCTGAATAGATCCAGTTGCTCGAGTGAAGCACCTACTTTATCGAATTGAACCTCATCCTCCGGAGTCAATTGAGAAAGCTCAGATATGGCCTTCGTCCCCATTGAAGCCGGGGCTTGTGCGCGGAAGATTCGATCCGCATCGGTCAGGCTGCTCTCGCTGCTGTAAGAGTCAGCCATGATCGTGGCCTTTTGGCTCTGGTCACCGACCCACCATGCGTAGCGTCCGGATACGGATGCAACATCACCGATTATATCAATAAGTTGAGCATTTACAAAGTCTGCATCGACCGCGCTCGGGCCAAGAGAACTTTCGCCAACGAGACGCACCCCAGTAGAAGTCGCACCAGGCGTTGGATCGCCGTTAAATTCCAAAACACCCGTCAGGGGTAAGTTCGGATTTAAAGGATTCGCTGCAGCGATTTCCCGATTCAAGGAGACCAACCATCTTCTAAAGTGGTCGTTTTTTTGGTCATACTTAGGATGCATCTGATCGGATAGATCTTCATCAGCAGGATCACCTAGTGTCTGGTGTTCGCTCGTGCCGCTTGGGTAATCCGGATTGACCGAAGCATTTGCTAGATCACCTGCGATCCATGAGTCCCAGACGCCGAGCCAATGTGGATGAGAAACAGCATCGATATCAGGCGTATCTGTTTCACTGTCTAAGATGGCAGCATTGGCCGAAATGCGCTGATCCGGGCCGAGTTCAGATTGCAACTCCCCGATGGCCATCATCAGAGCCATTTTCGCATTCGCCTGAGCCTCAGCCCGGGCCGAGGCTATTTCCGCACTCCGGGTGGCCACAGAAGAGAGGGAGTATAGCGCCACAGCGATCAAGACCAGCACAGCCATGATCGATAGGCTCGCGACGAGAGCAAAACCGGCTGGGTGCTTGGGGTTTGATTGGTGTAGTGAAGACAACGATCTTTGCATGGTGCTGTTTTACCTTAATTAGAATAATTAATGAGAGTAATCAAATCGCATGCGCATAGTACATGCGCACCTCTTCTGATAGCTTTCGAGTGAAAGTGGGCAGCAGCGCGAATGTGCAGTCGGAATACATGACTCGATCCAAAGTGATTACTGAATTTAACAAGTATCTGGATATGAAGGACTTTCACTACTATAGAAAAAGAAGCCACCACTGTAAATATAGCCAATTGACTAAAATTCTGACTGCAGCAGACGTCTCCAAAGACCGAATACCTGTCCTAAAACATACCGGTTCCGGAAGTAGAAATGTCGGAGGTTTCGTCGTTTAAAGCGCCTTCGCTACATCTTCGTGAATCACTCTAAGTTTCTTCTTTTCTTGAACGGTCAGGGGTTTTGTCGAAAAGACCCTAAACTCATCGCTCTGCTTGGTCTGGTAGAAGAGAAAACAGCCGAAAAAGCCACCGGGCACCTCGGCAATCAGAATGCTTAGATCATAATCTTGGCCGCGCTTTAGTTCGATCCAGTCACCATAGCGCACGGGTCTGGTAAACTCGGCCAAGGTGGGGCCGAAGCCATTTTTCGTATGTTCGAATTCGTTACAGTAGCCAGGGTCGACACTCCCGTTGAGAACGATTTTGGAGCCGAGCCGGACGATGAGCACATCATCGGCTACCCCGCAGAAGCGCATCTCCATATTTTCGGTCGGCGTGTAGGTGCCCTTATAAAGCGCGGCGATGGACTTCGGCTCGAACTCGTCTTCCACCCCAAAGGCTTTGGGGGCTAAGGCCGCGCTGCCGTTTGGAATGATCCAGTATGACCCGTAGAGCTTCTTTTCGGCGGTGTAGTATTTTTGGGTCAGATCGCTCACCCGCCAGGATCCTGCAGTGAAGTCGCGAATCCGCTGCCTGATATATGCGCCAAAGGAGCCGATATCCTTGCCCGACTTATCCCGCTTCAAGTCGATCAGGGTGGCTTCCAAAGTGCCTTCAGTTTGCCCGGTGTAGCCGAAGTCGGTTAATTTAAAATTCACGGCCATCTCTCTGACTTGCGCGAGTCCGCCGCCAAATCCCCCTCCCCCTCTGCCGAAAACGGCGCTGCTTTCGACATTGACGTCAATATCAAGAGCCGGAATTTCCAAGTCCTTCGGATTATTAACGACAATTACGGGTGGCCTCGGTGGTGGCACGGAATTTTTCATCGGTCGGATATTCACGGCAGGTTTCGGCTCCTTCTGAGGTGTCGTCTCGGTCAGAGCCGCCTCAAACACTTTTTCTTCGCGCAACACCGCGGAAACGAACTTAACCGCTCCAAATATAATCAGGGCCGCAATGTGCAGTGCCAAGCTTGCCACAATAATCGTCGCAAGCGTGTTTCGTGATTTCTTTCCAAAAAACTGTTTCATAAATAACGAAGTCCTGTACTCCTGAAGAAAAAAGCTAAGAACCAGGACTGGGTGCAGTTCCACTCTTTTTAGGCGGTCACTGACGGCCATACTTCTAACCGACTCATCCCCACTCACAGTGGTGCTTTGACCTCAGGCTAAGCTATCGCAATACGGGCGAAATCATCTCCAAGTGCTTTAAATCAAGCATTACAGTGATCAGGTGCCCGAAGATATGGAGTGCTGAAAGTCCTTTCATCAGGCCCGGTGCAACCGTCGGAACCTGACCTTAAACATACCACCCGAAAGATCAAAAACTCTCTCGATTACTCGATGAACAGTAGTCGTTTGTTGCTAAAACCAGAGGCTTTGTCCCGATTCACGTATGACTTGGGGCTCCTCCGGCGGCTGCCGGAGGAGCCCGCACAAGACGCCGGAACTTCACCCCCCGGACACACGCAGATGGGGTTCATTTCTTCAAATCCACCAGGGTCTCGGCGAAGGCTTTGCCGATCTGGGCGAAGAACTTGGCGGAACCATAGTAGTGGAAGCTTCTGTTAGACATACCCTTGTCGAGTAAGAACAGTTCGTCCTTGGTCAGGGTTGTTTCGACTTTGGCGCGGATTTCGTCATTCAACTTGGCTTGATCTTCCCTCACATTCTCGCCGTCTTTCTGACGCTGCTTGATCTCGTTTTGTTGATCGGCAAACTCTTTTTTGACGTCCATTTGCTTGGCAAGAACCTCGTCGAGCTCCGTTGGCCAGTATTTTTCGGTGAATACGTTGGCGACGCTGCTCTTGAATTCATCCATCCCGGCCGGTGCGGCCATGGCATTGCGAAATGCCTTGGCGTTTTCACTCACATCTTCCCCACCCACACCCAGGATTCCGATCACGAAAGGCAGCTTGGGAGCCGAAATATCCTTGCGCACATCCCGAATCAAACAGGCGAGAAGCCGGCTGTATTCGGAATAATCCTTGATGCTTCTCCTGCCCTTGCTGGAATCCACTCGAGGATAGTTCCCCACCATGTCGTTGAAGCCCTGGAACCAGACGAAGCCAGCCAGCTCATAACCTTCCCTGGGATCGTAATCCGGATAAACGCTCTTGGGATCGGCCAGAACCTCCTTCACATGGTCGATCAGCAACTTGTAATTCACGCCCGCCGCTTCCTTGGCTTTCTCATCGTCGATCTCACCGCCGCTGGGCGGGCGAAAATCGACTTGTAGGCTCTTGCCGCCCCAGGCGGCCTTGATTAACAAAACGGGCTCGCCCAGGAGCTCGCGCATAGTGATCCCGAAGGTGAACTCAGGGCCGATCTTGCCGGTCCCCACATGGTGCTGGCTGCCGTAGCCCGCCGTCAGCTGGCCGGATCTTTTGCCCACCGGGTCGCCCGAAAAGTTGCCATAGGTATAGGCGATCCACACGTCATCGCAGACCACCGGATTGCCGTCGGCATCGACCATCTGCTTATAGAGGTCTGCGGTCTTGGGGTCTTTGGCGATCGCGGGGAAGGTGCTGGTCTGCGCGTGCCCCTCCATGTTTGACTGGCCGGTAAGGATGAACACCTTGAGCGGCTTGGCGTCCAAGCCGAGGGTGGCGAGGAGTGCGAATGTAAGAATTGTGATGGTGGATTTCATGATGAACGGATACTAGTGGATGGAGATTAGCTTGGGCATCTCTGTGAACGCCTGGATTGTTTCGATCGCGTCGCGGACCATCTGGGCCTTCAACTTGTCGAGGTGAGCAGGAAAGTGAGTGTTGGCGGCATCGAACTTAGCGGCGATTTTCTCCAGTTCGGGGATCATGGGTTTGGCGTGGGCACCGTATTTTAGCAGGTTTTCGAGCAGCATCGGCGTGCGGTGCTCACTCGCCCATGGGTTTTGGTTGCCGAGGTAGAAGACGCAGGCGTCGAGGCCTTCCTTGACTTGGTATTTGGTGAGCAGTTCGAGTGCTGCCATCCGAATTTGGTTGGCAAACATGATGCCGCTCGGGGCGGGCTCGACGACCGCACGGTGGAGTTCCGGCAGCAATTGCATGTGGTCCGCTTCGGAGAGGTTGTCGAAGACCGCGACGAAGTTGCCGCGTGCACGCCCGTCTTGGTTTTGCATGCCAACGCGGATCGCCTCGAACAGCAACTTGTGGTCGATACCCTCCAAGGACTGGCCAAGCAGGCCGGTCTTGCTGCTGAACAGCGCAAAGCAAAGGTAGCGTTGTTCCATGGCACGTGGGTCGTCCTGATCGGGGGTGCGGATCAGCATCTTGAGAAGGTCTTCAGCGGCAGAGCGAGCCGCTGGGCCGATCGCGGCGAGCGCATCGGCTGCCTTGACGCGCAGCCAGAGGTCGTCGGCTTTGAGGGTTTCTCGCAGTGCGGGGACGGCAGGTGCGGCCTTGTCGCCGAATTGGGCTAGGGCTTGGCAGGCGCCGAGGCGGGTTTCCAGCTTTGGTGCCGAAAGCATGGAGATGAACGTCTGGATGGGTGCGGTGTTACGGCGGGCCAAGGCGGCGGCAGCACGTTCGCGAACGACTGGAGACCAACTGCTAAGGCGTTCGATTAAGACATCATCGGGTATTTGATCGTAGGCGCTGGTGTGGTCGCTGTTGGTCCAACCGCGGCCGTCATCGATGATGGCGGAGGCTTGTGCGGCGTTGAGTTGCGCGGTGGTGGCGGGTTCGCGACCGGTCAGGATGAGCTTTTTGAGCGGCATGGCGTAGGCGAGGAGATAAGCGCCGGTGGCATCCCATTCATAGGTATGGTCGGGTTTGGCTTGCGGTGGCCCTTGGTGGAGGAAGGTGCCGTTGTGATTGCGGGCGAGGTCGAAATACCAGGCACCGAATTCGTGCATCCACGCGCCGGATGCATTCGGACCGGATTGCACGACACCGGGCATCGCCCAGGTGATGTTCCAGAAGTTGCCGGTGTGGCCGGTATCACGAGTTGAGCCGTGGGCTGCGAGGCTCATGCGCGAGAAGAAGCGAGCCCCTTGGGGTTCTTCCAGAAGATTGAAGAGCACGGCGGCCATTCCGCATTTGCCATTGTCCTCATGGGTTTTGATCCAGGGGTGGTGGTCACCGTAGGGGACGGCCCCTTTGCCGATGTAAAAGCGGAGCAGCTTGGCGCTGCGCTCGATCGCAGTGGTTACTTTGGGATCATCGACGCCGGCCTTTTGAGCGAGCACCAGCGAAATGGTGAGTGTCACGCCCGGGGCATTCATCATGCCGTATCCCACCAGGCGTCCATCCTTGCCAGCAAAGCGGTGGCCCCATGAGCCAACAATGCTTTGGCCTTTCACCGCTTCCATCACCAGGCGTTTTAGGCCGGGCATCACCGATTCGTCACCAGTGGCCATGACGTATTCAGCCAGGAAGGAGACAACGTAGCCGTAATACCAAACCTGGAAACCATCGGCCTTGTAATTGGAGGCCCATTCGGCCTCCTGGCGAATGACTGGTAGGTAGGATTCGTCACCGCTGGCGAGTAGCGCGAGCGCATTGAGTGAGCGCGAGATCGGGCTCGGGTTATAGCCTTCCTGCTGGATGCGTTCGGCGAGCGTCTTGCACCCTTGTTCGAGGATCAACTTCGATTTTGGGCAGTTGTAGGGTGCGGTCGGGCTGTAAGTGCCCAGCACCGGTAGCTTCACCGTGACGGGAGTTGTATCGCCTGCGCGCCAGCGTAGAAGGTTGAGTTCGCCCTGGCCGGCAGCGGACTCAGCAGCGGTCAGCGCTTTCGCGAAAGTGACTCGCGGGTCGGTGACGAATGGGTCTTTGCCGATACCGAGGACCACATCGCCCACCTCAAGCGTTCCGTCGGCGGGTGAGCCTTTGGCGACTTCGGTGATGTAGATCTGACGGGCCTTGGTGGTTTCCAACTGGTTGCTGTAGATCCAGCCGCGGGCGCCGGTCGCACCGAGTGTCCAGTCGTGAGTGGCACCTTCCGGAATGTGATCGCCCTGAGTGAAATCCGGATGCGGCATCGGTGGCTTGCGGGCATGTGCGGACGGAGCCACCAGCAATGCGCTAGCGAAGAGGAGTAGGATGATACGTGTCATGGAGATCGGCTGTGGATAAGGTGAATCTGGCAGAAAGCACAGATGCAAACGGCGCAAACGATGGGAAGGAACCTTGAGATGTGGTTCATATAGGGCACTCGCAGGAGCATGATTTTGATGCCAGACACATCAAGATAAATACCCTCTTATTCTGTTACAATAAATAGAATAGTTTGCCTTACGGAATCTACTTTGGTCCGCAATGCTTTTGCCCTTCGACAAGCTCAGGACGGGACAAGGAGCCGTCGACCGCATCCGGATTTGAGATGGTGACGCCTCCGTTGGTCAGATCGACCGAGGCGGAAGAGGTGGTCGCTGAGCCGAGCGTGAAGCCGAGCGAGGCACCGCTGGATACGGTGATCGTAGAGGTCTGGCTGCCGCCAATGAGAGCGAGCGTGCCGGCGGCGACGGTGGTGGCTCCCGTGTAGGTATTGATGGTCCCCGACAGGGCCAATGTGCCATTACCTGATTTGATGAGATCACCCGTGGTCATGGCCAGCACTCTGTCCAAAGTGAAGGTGTGCGCTGCTTCGACAATATCGAATTCCGCGTTTTTTGTTTCCGTGGTTTGGAAAATGCGATCGCCGAAGTCACTTAAGGTGGTGCCCGTGATTCGCAGGGTGCCCGCGTCGAGTTCTATTGTGCCCGATCCAAATTGAACGATACTCCCGACGGGACCAAGTTGCTCCAATGCGCTGACCTCGACTACGGCGCTGGTGAGATTGATCTGGCCCCAAGTGTTTGCCTGAGTCAGCACAATGGGTTTGAAGCTTGAGCTCTCAGGCCAAAAAGTACCCGTGCCCAGATCGATCAGTATATCGATTGTGAAGGTTGCGAAGGAATTATTCAGATGTTCAAACCCGGCATCCTTGTCGGCCGTGAAGGAAACGGGGTGGGCCGCATGCAAGCCGCTTAGGGTTTCATACGGGAAGCCGGTGGCCATCCGCAGCGTGCCACCGTCGAAAACCAGCGGGGCGTTTTCAGCGCCAAGAGTTACGTTTGCGGTCTCATCCATGACGGTCCTGCCCGGATATAGAAAAGTGGATGTCGAGGCGGTTGACAGGATGATCTGGCCGGCGCTGCTGGTGTCGACATTGGCTACATTCAAATTTCTTTGGGATTTTCAGGTGAAACTGATGGCATTTCCGGTAAAGGTAGTGCCGGCAGGAAAGTTTCCATTATTGTTGGCTCTTTCGTAGCTGCCTGTGGCCGAGAAGTTGATGGTGGGGGTAGTTCCGGCAGGGTTTCCACCGGCATTAAAAACGGAGTTTGCATTCACTGGACCAGCGATCGTGATGTCACCACTAATGCTGGTGGCGGCGGTGCCGAAGAAAAGATCGTCGGCTGTCGTGGTCTGAATAGCTGCGGTCGCGGAACTCCCTGTCGCATCCGTGCTCCACAAGTTGCCGGTGCCGGTTGCATCCCAGGTCGTGCTATCGGCGTCACCGAAACCGGGAGTAGCGCCATCGGCGTCCCAGTAATAATCGGCGGCGGAGGCCGGTGAGATTGCTAGCAATGTAATCCAAGCAGAAAGGGCTAAGCAGACACGTGTGCTTCGAGCGTATTGGTGGCTACGTTTCATATATATATTTAGGGTTGTGGGTGGGATAAGGACTGAACTCTATTGGATAGAAATTGCATTAAATCCCAGATATTTCTCGTTAACAAGCCCACGATAGGTAAAAGTGACTAATTAACTGTGGCTATTTTCAGAATAGTTTGTGTATGCGCCAGAAGATCAGGGGGACAGCAGGAGGCAGATGGCAGGAGACAGATTTGAATGCTAGTTCGCTATGGGATTTCTAGCTGCGCCAAAGTGCTTTTGAGTCCCTAGGGGAATGCATCGGGAGCGGAAATCGATAGTGCGCTAAGTGCCTGATTTTCGATGCCTGTTCTCTGTTCTCCGACTGCTGACCTCTGACCTCTGACCTCTGACTGCTGGATTTAGGTTAAACAGCGTTCGTGCGGTCCGGGGACGGACCTGCGCTACCTTTTCCATCCGTGCGGTCCGGGGACGGGCCTGCGCTACCCTTTTGGGATAAGGGATCACTCACTGGCTCGCATCTGGATAAACAAGCTGGGTTCGTCGAGCAGTTCGGAGCTCAGGATCGTTTCCACTGACTGCACGCCGTTGCTGTCAGTCTCGCCGGGGATTTGCTGGGCTCCGGTATCCTCATTCCATCCGGACAGGTCGGTCGAGACCCAGACGCTATAGTTTTGTCCGGTGAGTGACTGGTCGCGACGGGTGTAGGAAAAGCTACCGTTTCGCAAAGTAGGTCCGAGCTGGATCGGACTTGAAGATGCCCCACTTGTCGGATCCAGTCCCCAAATCCGTTCGTCGCCGTTGAGCATCCCGTCGCCGTCGAGATCTGATTGCGGATTGACCAGATTCGCTGCCGCCCATGCGGATCTCCAATCGCCATAATCCGACGGTCGACCAGCCGATCCCAGCCGAAGAGCCGGGCAATCTCGACGAACTTGGCGTGCCCCTTGAAGGCATATTGCTTCTCGAAATTTTCCATGATATTTCCGTTCAGGAAGTTGTCGCACATCATCCAGGCGACCGCGGTGGTCTCGAGTGTGACGAAATCTCGACCTGAGCGTGATGCACGAAAAGCTTCGTCAATCGTATCGCCGAAGCCCATGAAGACCGGCACGTGCAGGAGATTGACGTCCGATTCGACCTCGCCCGGAAACTTGGGGAATTTGTAGGCGTGCCCCAGTTCGTGGAATTCATAGTCCGGTGCGTATTGCGGCCCCCGCACGAGGTAACTATTGGCATAGCCGCCGTAATTTGTGTTCTGATTGTAGGTATTGTTTACGGCCGGATAGCCGGGGGTGAAGGCGACAGCCCGCAGCATCAGATCCACTTGATTATAAATCGTTTCCCGACCACGGTCCCGCGGGAAGCCCATCAGATCGTTGAGAATATCTGCCGCTTTATCCCAGTCGGCCATGAGTGTCACTGGGTCCTCCAAGGCGTAAATCCAGCTCGTCGGGACCTGCATCATGACTTTTTCCGACTGGAAATCCGCCCATGGTGCCACGTGATGACGCTCGGTATTCTGCCACTCGGAGAGCGTCGTTTGGTGGAAACTCTTGGCCGAAAAATAGGGTGAGCGCACCGCGTTCTGGATCTGGACGCTCACGACGCCGACATCCGAGATATATCGGGGCACCTCGATGTAGATGCCGCCTCCTAGGGGATTGGCCACCATGGTGGTGATGGAATTAATGGGATACCTAACCGTGCATCGGTTCAGGCGTCTGACGGCAGTCTTTTCCGAGAAGTCCGATTCATGGGCGCCGACACGTATATTGTAACCCCGCCCGACCAGTGAGGCTGGGACGGTTACCGTGGCAATGGATCCAGGAGACAGATAGGTGCCGGTGGGCCTGGGGCTTGCCGTGGTGTTATTGAAGAACATCGGCCTGCCGTAGGTATCGAGGTAATTGGCGTCGATGACAGCGGTATGGATTTCATTCGGATCGCTGGGTGGCGGACAGGCTCCGGGAAATTTGACCGAACTGCCGAAGGCGAAATGGTTCAACAGGTCGTAGTGGTTCGCCAGATTGGTGGCGCTGAAACTGTAATCCACGAGTTGCTGCATCACGGTGAAAACCGTGTAATGAATATCGTCAACAAATTGTCCCCGGCTGGGCAATTGAGTGGCAACCCAAAGTGGGCCGATCACTTCATCATAGGTGTGCACAAGATCAAGGGCCGCCGCAATTGAATTGATACTGGAACGGAAACTGAAGCGATTGCTCACAATCGTCGCCTTATGAGCCGCGATTTGGCTACCGGTCAATGAAGCATCTCCTGTGACATGTGCCTTAAGCGCTATCAGCGCATTGTACAGCCCGTCATTGGCGAGAGCTTTGAACTGGAACTGGATCGTGGCGCTGTAGGCCTCGCTAGAGAGGGTGGCATTACCCTTGCCAGTAGGATCACCAGCAGGGAGATTGCTCCGTTTACCAGTGACGGGGCAATTGGTTTTTGGATTTTAGATAGTGTGTTCATGCATTAGAAAAAGAACCGACCAAAGCTGCCCTACCTATCGCGACGGACTCAAAAGCTTGCCGAAGTCATTCAAACTGGCGCGGCAATTACACCCAAGCCATGGCATCGCGCGGCTCTGCGTGGCGCATGAAGCTGCTGTTGTTGGCTTGCTCGTCGTTGGTGATCTGCATGTTTTCCGCGTCCCATTCGAGGGTCCGGTTGGGATGCATGAGTGCGATATCGCCGAGCACGATGATCTCTGAAAGGGGGCCCGCATATTCGAAGTTCGACATCGCTTTACCGGTTCCCTGGCAGGCCAAGACGAAGTTCTCGAAGTGGCCGCTGCCTTCATTGCGGTAGGAGCCACCAGAGGGCTTGCCGATTTCCTGCATTTTTTCTTCGGGGATGATGCGCCCGCCATGCGAGTGGCTGCCGGACTTGATGGTGCCGGTTTCTCCGATGATATAGGAGCCCGAGCCGTGGTCGAATTTACGTTCCGGTTCGAGATGCTTCGGCCGCTCAAGGCCTTCCTTGTTGGCGGTGCCCAGGTAGTACCTCAGTGTGACCGGCGGCATATCGCCGCGCGCGCCGAACTCCCAGGTGATGAGGCCACCGGACGGCAAGGACCAGGGCTTTGCCGGGACCTCCACCTCGGCCCGCACCGAGAGGGGCACTTTAAGATCCAGTGAGTAGTAGGCCGCGTCGAGGGTGTGTGCGCCCATGTCGCCTACGGCACCGCTGAAATGATTATAGTCAATCCAGTTGCGTTTCAAATAGCTCTCACTGAAGGGGATCTCCTCAGTGCGGTTCAGATAGAGGTCCCAGTCCAAGTCGGACGGAGTTTTTGATCCCTGAATGACCGGCTTGTTCGTCCAGTAGTTCTTCGTCATGTAGGTGTTGACCTCGCGCACTTTACCAATGGCACCTTCGCGGACCCACTCGTAAATATTGGAACTACTGACGCTCGAATGCCCCTGGTTGCCCATTTGTGTGATCACATTGTGTGCGCGCGCTTCCTTGGCGATTTCACGGGTTTCCCACATGGTGTGGCAAAGCGGCTTCTGGCAATAAACGTGAATCCCCCGGCGAATGAAAAAGGTGGCGATGGCGTAGTGGCTGTGTTCCGGGGTGGCGATACAGACTGCATCGATGTCTTTACCGATCTGGTCATACATCACCCGGTAATCAGTCCACAGCTTGAGGTCATGCAGCTCCTTCTGGTTCCGGATAGCGGCCTTGTGCCAGCTTTCATGGACGTCGCAGAGCGCGACAATATTCGCGCCCGCATTCTGGAGAGAGCGTGCGTTGCTGCTCCCCTGCCGGCCGCAACCAACGATGGCCACATTCAGCTTGCTGTTGGGAGACTCGCCTGCCCGGAGAATACTGAAAGGCGCCATCCCGTAGGCGGTGGTGGCGAGGGTTGTTTTTAAAAACGATCTTCTTTTCATAATGGTTGGTCTCTTTTCTATATGCGATGTAACGCAAACCTATCGAAAAAAAACGATGATTACGAGTAAGAATAGGTAGTATGAGGGTGATTGTGTCTGTGCCGTCGCTGCGAACGATCAGATTCGCGCCATCTAGTTCCCCTTTCGCCCAGTGCCAGGTGCCATCTTTGGCCTGAATCGAGAGCCAAGGGATGTCCCCGCCGGGAGTGGGCTTGACGGGTTCGTTTGGGATCCTGTAGTCCGGCCCAGATCTTTTCACTGACCAATTCCTGCGGGACGGTTGCCATCCACTGCTCGATCGACGAGCCGCCCGTGGATTCGTGGAGCAGGCCGATCGGCACCTTTTATCATCGTTTAGATCTCCTCTAGAAACCACTCGATGGCCGGAAGGATTTTTATATCCTTTGGGAATTCCACAGGGGCAGTCAAGGGATCTAATAGCAGAAGTAAGCGTTGAGAGTCGGGATGGCTTTCCCGGGATTCTAATAGGGAACGTAGTTCTCGCTCTCTGGTGACGGGATCGGCCGCGTTGGCACAAACTTGGATCAATAATGTCTCACCAGTTGGAGAGGCTGCGTGGAAGTCGATCTCTGTGCCTGATGGGTTGCGGAAGTAATGCAGCTCATAGCCGCGGCGCTGAAGCTCAATGAGCACAGCCGTCTCCAGAGCTTGGCCAAGATTAGCTTTGCCGGTGCGTTCATAGATTGGAACCAGTCCTTGGTCGATGGGGTAAGCCTTGCGAGGGTTTACCATGCGTTGACGCTCAGAACTGGTAACGGTCGCACTGGGGTCATGTCGTTATGTTTGCAATTGACATAAACCATTTTGTGAGCTAACCAACCATTTATGCCGCGCAGTCTACGAATCGAGAAAGAGAATGGAGTGTATCACATCATCAATCGT
>Ga0307966_1002915_pt1 | contig 12915 bp, 17 predicted proteins | sample OrgLakmetagen646_FD_203141 | JGI IMG/M metagenome (GOLD analysis project Ga0307966, IMG submission 203141) | Saline water microbial communities from Organic Lake, Antarctica - #646 | ecosystem: Environmental > Aquatic > Non-marine Saline and Alkaline > Saline | place: Antarctica: Organic Lake... | reverse complement strand
AAGATTACAACGTCGCGGCTATAGACGGATTCTATATATTTTAGGGTTTTGGGCTGGTTTTTAACAAATAGGAAACATAATGAAATCGAAAATTATTCTTGCGTTTGCCGCAGGGTCACTGATTTTTTTTAATGCAACAGCCTCTCACTCTCAGGCCGCCGATGCTACAACCCAAATGGAGGTTGGCGCTACAGTCAGCACTACATGTACAATTAATGCTTCGATCCTCGATTTTGGCGAGTTGAGCACCGAGACAGACACCACAGCTTCTTCAACTATTACCGCCTCCTGCACCAGGGACGCGGCAATCCCGAGCTTTACGGTTGGCTCTGGTGAAAATCCAGGTGGAGATTCTGTGCGACAAATGAAGTCTGATACTAATTTGATACCATACAAATTAACCATAACAGCAGGGGGTTCGACTAGCATCGCGAACAACGGAGTGATCGAACTGGTCTCGGAAGAGGCAACGATTTACGGTCAAGTTGCGCCTAACGATACCTATATCGACGGGAATTATACGGACTCCGTGCTGCTGACGGCGAACTATACCTTCTGACCTGCCGGTCTAAAAAATATGTAAATACTATCGTTTTGTGACGCCCTGTCGGCACGAAGACAAAGAGGTTTAGGAAATGGAGGAAAACCGACAGGTTTTTTCCATTTTGCCCAATTGATGCTCAGGCTGAGTATCTAACCCAATTAGAGGTTTATAAAATGCCCACGCTTGCACGCGCGATCATCTCGGCGGTCATCTTGGTCGCCGGAATGGCCTTTTCGGGGGCAGCCTTTGCCGACGGTTTCTCGGTATCACCCACTGCCTTAAGTGTACCAGCCGGGGTGCAGTCGACAACGCTAACCGTAAAGATGAGTGGCCCGGGAGAAGCTCTTGGTCAGGTGCGCGTAATGCGATGGCTTCGGGATAATGGTCAGAATACACTGGTTGCGACGCGAGATGTGGTGGCTAGCCCGCCAGCCCTGCGTATGAAGCCGAACCAGGAAATCACCATCCGATTGATCCGCACCCTCACGAAACCGGTGCAGGGTCAGGAATGTTACCGCGTCCTGGTCGACCAGTTGCCGGGGGCCACACAGCAGAACGAGATCGTGAAATTTACGATCCGGCATTCGGTGCCGCTGTGTTTTGGCACATAGAATTTTATTCACTTGGGGTAACTACGAGAGTTTTCGCGGTTACCCCAAGTGAAAGTTAAAAGAGAGCACAGTTGGAGATGTATCTCAGCATTTGGGAGCATCTTTTGCGCTGCTGGATTGGCATCTGTCTCTGTCCTACGGGCACAGACAATGGAAGAACCGGCTCGGGCCTTGGCTGTTCCAGCCACACTTGATGTCGCATCAGACTACAATCCAGACACTGACGAAACCTTGTTTCTTCTGGTTTCTATTAACGGGCGCGAACATGGCCTTATCGCAGAGCTGAAATTGTCCCAGCAATCAAACCGGATGTCAGCTCAGCGGGGTGAGCTTGAACGCATCGGGGTCGATGCCCCCCGCAGTACGAGCAAGACAGTGTTTCTGGATCAAATCCCGGGCCTTTCCTACGTCTATGACGCACCGGCACAAACCCTGCTCCTTGTGGTAGATGCCGCAGCGCTGATTCCTGTAGAAATTTCCGCCGCCCCGCAGCGCGATCTGCCCCAGACGCAGACGGGATTTGGTCTGATCCTAAACTACCGGGCGACGACCAACTTCGGCGATAATATCTTTAGCGACGGCTTTAAGCCTGCCGATGCGTTCGCTGGGCTTGAACTGCGAGCTTACACACCGCTAGGCGTCCTGACCAACACAGGATCGGTCAGCACCGCGCTGAACACTTCCAGAAAGCCTGATGTAAGGCGCTATAATACCTTTTTCACGGTATCCAGCCCCAGCCGACTGATGACCATGACAGCCGGGGACTTTACGACCGCTGGTCTGGCATGGACGCGTCCCGTTCGTTTGGGTGGACTACAGATCCGCCGTGATTTTTCGCTGCGAAACGACGTGGTGACCAGCCCGCTGCTATCCTATACTGGAACCGCTGCGGTTCCTTCCACAATTGATGTGTACGTTGACAACGTGCGCGCCTATTCCGGTGCTATCGCGGCCGGGCCATTCAACCTGACGGATGTGCCGATGATCACCAGCGGTGGTGAGGCCGTTTTTGTGTTGCGCGACGCGGGTGGCAATGAGCAGGTAGCGACAGTCCCGTTTTTTGCAACGCAGAACCTGCTTCCAAAAGGCACGCTTGATTACTCCTTTAATCTGGGACTGGTACGCGAAACCTATGATAATCGCTATGGCGACAGCACAGCCGGGACGGCAAGCCTGCGCTACGGCGTCTCAGATCGTCTTACGTTTGAGGCGCATGCCGAGACGCTAGATGATTTGAAGGTGCTCGGGTTCGGCTTTGGCACGACGTTGTTTAACCGCGCCGAGTTTACACTGGCCGCAGGTCAAAGCGTGAACGGTGCAGCTACCGGCAGCTTTGGGTTTGCGACCTTGCGCACGGAACTAGCCGGAGTCGATGTGAATTTCAGCACAAGGCGGGTTTTTGGAGACTATCAAGATCTGGCGTCAATGACGGCGATTGAATCTATTGGCACATCTCAAGGTTCCATCAAGAGCCTTGATGCGTTGTCGCTTACCTTCCCCATCTTTGCCAGTGATGACAGTTTCGCGATCAGACTTATCAATTCAGAGCGCAGCGATATGACGAACACCATCCTGTCTGCTTCCTATTCTAGGCAACTTCGCGGACGGGCAGCCACGGTACGGGTTAACGCGTTCAAGGATGTCACGGGTGATGGCGGACATGGCGTTTCAATCAGCGCTTCAATCCCGCTGGGGGCCTCTACCTATGCCAGCGCAGGACTGCAACGCGACAGACATGGTGATGTTGGCGCTGTCACTAGCTTATCGCGATCTGCCGATCGCACGGCAGGTAGCTTTGGCTACAGCATTAACTTAGCACAGAATACAAGATCCCTCAGGACGACGTATCAAACCCGCTACGGTCGTGGAGGCATGGCGCTGCGTGACAGCGGCAATGGAGCCAGCGCCAGCGCCACATTCGATGGAGCACTCGTCGTCGCAGGGGGTGGGCTCTTTGCCGGCAACGCCGTTTCCGATGGATTCGCCGTCGTGAACGTGGGTGTACCAAATGTGCCGGTGATGCTGAACAACCGCGCAATTACCCAAACAGGAATGTTCGGAAGGGCGATGGTGTCCGATTTGCGGTCTTTTCGTTTGAATCGGATTTCGATCGATCCAGAGGATGTTCCTCTGGATGCTAATCTGGTGGCTACGGCACAGGATGTGGTTCCAGCGCGGGGGGCGGGAGTTTTGGTGGATTTCCAAGGTAGCGCAGACACCTCAGCCATAGTGGTTTTGCGGGACACAACCGGAGCCTTCGTGGAATCCGGTGCCACGGTACGGCTTCAAGGGGGTTCCGATGAGTTCTTCGTCGGCTATGACGGTGAAGTCTGGATCACGGATCTTGGCGCGCATAATCGGATCACGGTAGTGACCGCCAGCGGGTTATGTGCGGCGGAGTTTTCCTATGCTAAAACACCTGGCGCGCAGGTCTATATTGATGGAGTAGAGTGTCTGTAATGCTACGTTTTTTTGTCTTAATTGTTATCCTTTCCGTCGGCGCCCTCCTGCCCGTATCGGCTCGCGCAGGGTTGGTCTGCGAAGCGAATATTGCCTCCTCCCTCAACTTCGGAAACATCTCTGTTCGGGACGGGCGACGCGAGCAGACCAGCGGCCCTGTCACCATTTCCTGCTTTGGCGGCACGCCAGGAACGGTAGTACAGGCCTGTGTGACAATCGGAGCAGGCAGCGGCGGTGCCGGGCCGGGACAATCGCCCCGCTATATGATCAGCGATGGCACAGCGTCACTTCAGTATCAACTTACTGCCCAAAACGGCGCCTCCAGCGGCGGAGTTACGTGGGATATGGTGGAGCATACTATTACGCTCAATGCTGATGGCAGCGCTATGATTGCGCCAACGCTTTATGCGGAGGTGACGTCGATCGGGGCGCTGGCAACCGCGGGGACCTATAGTTCCCGTTTTGAGGCGGGATCTGACGTTCAATTTTCCTATGGCGAAAACGGTTGCGACCATTCAGGTGGCGCAAGCGCGTTCACGGTTGGGGCGGTTGTCACTACAAGCTGCGCGGTCGACGTATCGAGCATGGATTTCGGCGTTATAGATACAGCCATCGCCGACCCCGTTCACAACACAGCCAGCATCAACGTGTCCTGCACCAATGGATCTGCATACAATATCGGTATTGGCTCCGGGCTCCAACCCGCAAATGCAGGACCAACGGGTCGGCGCATGGCGAACGGCGCCAATCTGCTTGCCTACGGGCTTTACCATGACCGGTCGCGGACGTCCGACTGGGGCGACAGCCCAGCAACAATTGCTGCTGGAACAGGCACAGGCGGAGATCAGACGCTGACTGTGTTCGGCAGCATCTTTGGCAATCAGAGCGCGTCCATCGGTACATATTCTGATACAGTCGTGGTTACCGTCAGTTATTAAACTCGTACCCAAATGTCCGCCATTGGTCCGAGGACAATGGCGAGTGCAGCATGAGCCGCGATCAACTCAAACGGCTGAAGGAGCTTGAGACTGAAAACCAGCGCCTCAAGCGCGTCGTGGCGGATCTGTCCTTGAACAAGATAATCCTCACCGAGGCCACTGAGTATTCCACGGCACTTGGCCACCTGTTCCACGCGCATGTGGCCAGTCATTCCATGACATGTGGCCACCCCCGTGAGGTGATCTGCGAGGCGACGTATTCATGACGTGCTTTGACCGCTTGGGTCAATAGCGACGGTTGGGCTGGCTTTGTCCATGGGGGACCATGCACTGACATTCAAACTGGACCACCGACGGGGGTACACCAACATCTTTCGATAGCGCTAGCCGTGCTCTGCCAACCACGCCTCCAACGCATCCATCAATGCATCAGTCATGCCCGTACCTCTCAGGACCAGCTTTCCCTTGGTCCGTGTAATCCGAATGCCCACCTCGGGCACTGGTTTGTCAGTAGCTGGCCTGACCGAGGTAGGCTTGGCAGTGGCGGGAGCGGTTTGCGGCCCAGTCTCAGGTTTTAGCATATCAGCCAGAAAATCTTGTTCTGTGACTGCATCTGGCGCAGGGGAGTTTTTCAGCCCTGCCCTGATCCTGTCCGCCAATCCTGCGTCAGCCTCCAGCGCCTTGGACAATTGCAATCCCATCCGCTCCGACAAAACCGCTGGAAACGATAATACACCGTCGAGCGCGCCATAGATGCCAAGGAATGACGCGATTTTGGATCGCTTGGAGGCACTGGCATTAGCGAATAGAATTTTCACCGCATGACGTGCCGTGGGATAGGCACCTTGTTCTGCAGCCCGCGCCGCGATGCGAGCGCGCTCATAGAAACTCAAACCAGCGCGGATCTCATTTTCCTCAACCATGGCTAGATAAGCATCCGATGCGGTCTTCGGTGCACGCACGACACATAAAGCTGTGGTGAAATCACTATCTTGCGGCTCACCTTGCGTCTCGGCCCGCAGCCGCTGCAGCGCAACCAACCGCCGCCAGCCCGAAATCAGCCCGAAGCGCCCTTTCTCTAGTGCCACAACCTCGATCGGAGTTTGCTGACCGCGAGCGCGCAAGCTTTGCTTAAGAGTTGCCATTTCATCTTCATCCACGAAGCTCCGGTCGCGCACTAAGTAGGTCTGATCTATGGCATCAAGATCGATACGCTGAAGTAGACGCCCCTCGCGGCAGGCATTAGCCATTTCGTGCGCAACCTCTTCCAGCGCAGCCTGCGCGGCTGATCCGCCTGCGACGTCAGCAATAGGAGCCTGCCGTGTACGCAGGCCAACCGAACTATTTGCCAGCGCTGAGGTTTCTGGCCCGCGTAAAGGCTGTACCTCAGACACGACAGGGGCGGTTGGGTTTGGAATTAAACGTTTGCGTTTGGCCATCATAAGTCTCCTGGCAGAGCAAGGGGCAGAGTGCAGCCTAATGGTATTTTTCTTGTGACGTCAGTGCTAGCGCCAACTTGAGATTAACAATATTAAATAAAAACAATTACTTAATGTGATAATGTTTCGCGTGCGAAAGTTTTTATTCAGAGGTGTTCTCTTGCGCGGCCAATTCCTCACGGCGCCAGATTCCCAACAACAGCGTTTTGAAAGCGGCATAGGTTTCATCGAAGGTTGCACGCCCGCGTGTATAGGTGTCGCGGTTGAAATCACGGTAATCGGCCTCGTAAATGCTATTCACACTTTCACCCGCCTGACCAATCAAAGCGGTGAAGTCCTGGCGATAGGGCGACAACGTGCGGCCCAAATAGGCTTGCATCAAACCTGCCATCTCCGCCTGTTGTGTCCCGTCATAGCGAGTGACAACTGCCCGCACAGCGTCCCATTCAAACCGCATCTCTTCGCGCCCCAAAGCACGGGCAGCAATGTTTTCGCCTTCCTCGATGGAGTGAAACGTCGCATGCAACATGTCAAAAAACCGCCCCGTAGAGTCGAACTCCAAGAAGGACGCTCCCACCGGCACAAGTAGGATATCCGCAGCAGAGAGTCCGTTAATGGTGAGGTAGCCAAGTGCGGGTGGAGTGTCGAGGAATACCAGATCATAGTCGTCCAGCACCCCGTCCTCGGCCAGCACATCACTTAGGCCATCCCAGAGCTTCCATCCCCGTGCGGCCATGCGCCAGACAGGAATCTGGAATTCAGACCAGTAGAGATTGAGCTGTGCGCCGATGATATCAATGTTGGGCCAGTGTGTCTTCTGGACGATGTCTTGGGTTGAGATTTTCAGAGCATCACTAAGCGTGTCGTCCAAAGGCTGCGGGGCCTCGCCCCGATCTTGCCTACGCTGATTGTCTCGGCGCAGGTGGGTGGCATAATGGCGCGCAAGTAACGGAAACACTGTCGCCCATTCATCGGCCACCTGCGCCCCGAAGATCGAGGTCATCGATCCTTGGCTATCAAGATCAATCACCAGCACCTTGTAGCCATCGAGGGCCGCTGACATCGCCAGATGCGCACAGGTTGAAGTCTTACCCACACCGCCCTTGAAGTTTGCAACTGCGACTATCTTGGCAGGCAGCCCCTTGGGGCGGTAGGGGATGTATTCTTTAGCCTTGGATCCTTCGGTTCCAAAATGGGCACGTAGGCGCAAGACTTCGTCAAGTGCGAACCAACGTGCACCGCCATCGGTTTCCGTCACCCCTTGGGGTAGATTAGGGTTTTGTCGTAGCACGCGGCGGAAGTGGGCAGGCGCGACAGGGATGAGGTATTTGGTGATCTCCCAAGTTGAAAACAGCCGCAACTTTTTGTGCCCTGTATTGTCCATTCCACGTGCTGCTAGGTCATCACGCCCTTGGAGGCAGTTTGCAGCGATCTGTGCAAATCCCTCAGTATCCGTGGCTGGATCTAAGGCTTCAGCTGCCGCATCAGGAGATATGTTGAAATAAGGGGGCAGGGCGTTTTTTTGCATCTTCAACCTCAATGTATCGTGTTTCTAACGAAGTATCATGAAACGCGTTACATGTGAATATACATCGCACATACGGCTATTTCTTCTTAGTAATTTAGGGAATTTGTTGTGTCGTAGCATCAGTTTCGCCTGCTCACCTAAGGGTTTGTAGTTAAATATTAGTTATTTATTAGTTACAGGTCTCTCTACTTTTCATAAGGCGCTGATAAATAGTAATAAAAATGCCCTAAACAAATGGAAGGTGACTCTGATCCCACGATAGACCGACTCTGATCCCACGTTGAGATGACTCTGATACCCCGATAGTGGCCATGGGCCTGTGGACAGAATCGTGACCAATCAATACTAAGGGTGTCATTGAAACGACGAAGACCGCGCAACAGGCAAAAAGACCGAAGCGGGAAGGACAGGCACAAGATGAATCCAATATTTGCAGGCGCGCTGTGAGCTCTGCTTTGACGCATGACAGCGGACCGCAGCGTGATTTTTTTGTCTGCGATTTCTTTGCGGCTGTCCCTAAACACGATCTGGCGAGCATGGAGCATCCGCTGTTCTCGCTATCGACCCGGCCTGACCGGCGTATCCTCAGCTATACTCATGGGGATGTGGACATGACTGTGACGCCCTCAGCGCGGGGACGCGCGACGATCTTTGATGCCGACATTTTGATCTTCTGCATTAGCCAGTTGATGGCTGCGGTCAATGCGGGCAAGCCGACGGCGCGGACGCTGACGCTTACGGCGCATGACCTCTTGAAGGCGACCCACCGCGAAACTTCTGGGGATGGCTACAAACGTCTGCGTGACGCTTTTGAACGTCTTGCAGGCACGCGGATCACGACCAATATTATCACTGGACCGAAGGACGATCCGACCGAAACCACGACTGGCTTTGGCCTGATCGAGACTTGGCAGATTGTGCGCAAGACCCGGGCGGGTCGCATGGTTAGTGTCAGCGTGACGTTGTCGGAATGGCTTTACCGGGCGGTGTTATCAAAATCAGTGCTGACACTGAGCCGTGATTATTTTACGTTGCGCCGCCCACTGGAGCGGCGGATCTATGAGTTGTCGCGCAAGCATTGTGGTCGCCAGCCCTCTTGGCGGGTGTCAGTGGAAACGCTTTGTCTAAAATCGGGATCGACCAGCCCACGTCGGGTGTTCCGGGCCATGCTGCGCGAGATCATGCGCGCAGACACCATTCCCGATTATTTACTGGTGGAGGAACCTGGCGACATTATCTGCGTGACACCGCGTGGTGCTGTGATTGAACAGGGCGGTGCCCCGGTGCTTACTCCCGACGCAGTGGAAGAGGCGCGTCGGTTGATGCCGGGTTGGGACGTCTATGCCCTTGAGGCTGAATGGCGCGCCTTTTGGGTCACGTCAGGCCGCCGCGCTCTGCACAGCCCGGACCGCGCATTCCTGGGCTGGGTGAAGACGAAAAGAGGGCGGGGTAAGTGATTGTCCCAGGTTGGCTGTTCCTCGCCCAGAGATTTACTTAGAACGTAGGCGAAGTGGAGCGAGTCGCCATGATCCTTGGGTATTTAATTGTGGGTATGCTGCTCGGTACGATTTCTGCTGCGATCTGCCTCTTTCTTGGGTCATCTCTTCTGTGGGCACTTGTCATTTACTCCATAGTAGGAGGCCTCGGCACTTTCTTATCTGCCGCTATCGTGTATGCTCTATCGAGGCTTTCGGAGCATGGGTTGGACTGAACTGCGAAAGGCTGACGGTGCAAGACGCTGCCTATATGGCACGCTGCTTCGGTTGAGCGTAAGCGCCAGCTGGCCCCCCTTTTTCTGATCAGTCATGCGATAACTGGAAGGGGTATCTATACCCCCAAAAATCCCCCTCCTTCAGGAGGGGGAAGATGTTAATTTTGAGGCTGCGCTTGTTCTGCGGTGTTTGTCAAACACCGCATGCCGCACAATCTGCACGCAGACAGTTCAATACCGTTTTGCAGCGCACTTCGCTCGGACCGATGATTGTGCAAGGGGTGATTGCCATGAGAAAAAGCCCCGCCGAAGCGGGGCTAAGTTTGAGGTAGGATACTCTCGGGCTAGAGAGTGCAGTGGGACTTAGATGCCCAAGTGGTGGCATGGAAGCAAAGAGATTTCAGAGAGTTAGAAATTTTGCCAGTCAAGTGGGTCATTTTTGCATATTGGTCGCTACCTCTTGTGGCCAAGGCTGTGGCTTCAGCGTGATAGTTACCACTGCACGCTTGGCAGCGCTGGTGCGCTCTGCGGCCTGCCTAGGTGCTTTCCAACAAACTCTGGGCGACTCAGATTAGTCTTTGAACTTATGGCACACCAGATTATGCTATCTACGGACGGCTTAGTATTCCGCACTGGAATGGAACAGCTATATCTTAGAGCCCTATTTAAAACTAGTTGAGTGAGTTCAGTAGGTTGTGATTCTGTTCGGTTGTGAAGCTGAGCGGAGACCCCAATGGCCTGGACCGAATTCACCTTGGAGTACCCCCGTCGGGTGGTCCAGTTTGAATGTTAGTGCATGGTCGGCCCCCCGCCCCTTGTGCGACCACCTGAAGTGTCGCACAACTGAAGCCTGACACATTAACACACCCAATTACATGTTTAGAACGGAGCTTGGCATCAACGTCAAAACGGTCGCTAAATGGCGCAAACGCGACACGATTGAATACCGTAAAACTGGTCTGACAAAACCCAGTTCCACGGTTCTGAACGCCGCTGAAGAAGCGTTGATCGTTGCTTTTCGACGACATACGTTGCTGCCGTTGGATGATTGTCTCTATGCATTGCAGCCGACGATCCCACATCCATTGCCCGGCAATGGTTTGCGCAGCATAACCATGAGAGGGTGACACGCTCTGCCCTGCATCGTTGTTTGCAACGGCACGGGATTTCCCAACTGCCCGATATGGAAGGCGACAAACCGAAACGACAAAAGTTTAAACGTTATCCCATCGGATATTTTCGTATCGATATCGCCGAATTGCGTACCAACGAAGGTAAGCTTTATCTCTTTGTAGCCATTCATTGCCCGGCAGTGCATCGCAAAGCGATGTCACGAGAGGGACAGAACCAGCAAGTTTGCCGTGGCACAGCTTGTAGACAAAGCAAACCGTAAGACGGCCTAAGCGTTCCTAGAGGCAGTGCTGGAGGCGGCGCCATACAAGATCCATACCATTCTGACGGACAATGGCATCCAATTCTGTGAGCAACCACGCAACAGGAATACACCTTCTCCCCGGGCAATGCGCTTTGACCTGATTTGCGCCGCAAACGAGATCGAACACCGCCTGACCAAACCAAACCATCCTTGGACGAACGGGCAAGTCGAGCGGATGAACCGCACAATTAAGGACGCGACCGTGAAACGGTATCACTATGACAGCCACGACCAACTCCGCTGTGATCTCCGCGACTTCCTCGACGCCTACAATTACGGGCGCCGTCTCAAAGCACTCAATGGACTGACACCTTACGAATACATCTGCAAAATCCGGACTTCTGAGCCAGATTGTTTCATTCTAAACCCAATCCACCAGATGCCGGGACTGAACACCTAGTCCGCCTGAAAACGGGATGATCATATCCCAAAAGGTGGACCACTTCAGCGGGGGCATTCCACGCCCACTGATTTCGTTAGTTGTTTTGTATCCGGTCATACAGGGCCTGCGCAAGATTGTGGGATGTGTGGAACACTGCCAATATAGTAACCGCCTCGGGGCTGACCTCATAGACGATCAGGTAGGGCAGATCTGCAATGCTAATTTCTCGCTTCTTGGGATGGCGTCCGGGACGGCCCAAGGCTGGGAACTCGGGCAGTTTCTCCGCCGTCCGCACAATTTCTCGATACACATTTTCAGCGGCGACAGGATTATTCAGCGAAATGTAATCCACGATTCGCTCAATATCGTGGGCTGGCGGTTCAGCAATGACCAGCTGCTTCAACGTTGCCAGCCGTGCTTTTCTGCAATCCCGGTAAAGACCTCATCGGCAGGCGTGACTTTGCCGTCACGGGCGGCGTCGATACCATCTCTGATCCGCTCCATCTGCCAGACATTGGCTTCGAGATACTGCTCAATGGCTTGATTGACGATGTAATTACGTGAACGGTCCATCGCGCCCGCCAAAGTGTCTATTTCGGCCACCTTGGCCGTACGGATAGTAATTGGTTCGGATATTGTGCGTTGCGGCATGATGTCCTCCACTGTAATCTTTTGTAATCATACCACCGCATGTTGCCCAATCCAAGTGCTGCCGCCGCCAGACCAGCCCTGTTGGACAGTTCTGCGAGTAGGGTCACGAGGAGCCCTTTGGTGTCCTTTGGGCTTGGACTCAGAGGGGTGCTTGCAGCCAAGAACCTAGCGTAAAACGTTCCTGGATAATATCCTCATAAGGCTCTCTCCCGCTCAAAATGAAAGGCAGAGTAGCACTGCTGCAGATAGCCTTGCAGTCGCTTAAAAAAACTTAGGGGGGGGGTGACCGGATGCCCTGGAATCCCTGGCCAGATCAAATCGGAATATGTACCAATTTTGCAAACCACAGTCTCTCAAAGGTAGAGCCAAGGAGCGTCACTATGGGTATACCCACAGCGACGCGAGAGATGAACACTGATGTTCTGTAAAAATGTGTTCATTTTGGGTTTGATTGTATATAATAAACAAAAATCACAACAGGCATATCCAAAATGAACACATCCTCGACCAAAATCGGATATGCGCGCACCTCGACCACGGATCAGAACCTGGATGCCCAAGTGGCTGCGCTGAAAGCGGCTGGGTGCAGTATGGTCAGAACGGAGCAGAAGAGTGGTGCCAGCCTTGACGGACGTTTGGAACTGAAAACTATCCTCGACTTCATCCATCCCGGCGAGACGCTGGTCGTAACGCGTATAGATCGCCTTGCGCGGAGCTTGAGTGACCTGCAAAGCATCGTCGCCCTGCTGAAGGAGAAGGGATCTCACTTGGCGGCGACTGAGCAACCAGTGGATACGTCTACAGCTGCCGGCAAAGCGTTCTTCGATATGCTTGGGGTCTTTGCCGAGTTCGAGACCAATCTCCGCCGGGAGCGCCAGGCCGAAGGGATCACCGCCGCAAAAACCCGTGGTGTTTATCGAGGTCGCCCCCCCAAGATTGATATGGCCATCATCCGAGCCAGATTGGCGCAAGGCCATTCCCCTACGGATATCGCCCGCGACATGGGCGTTTCTCGGGGCACGGTATATAAAGCGAGGGCGTCAGTATGAAAAAGAACATGAGAGAGCCACAATCCTACAGCGCAAGCAGTCACCTCCAAGGTGCCACCTCTGCACAACCTCACTCCTAGGATATGCGAAAAACTCAAGCGTGACATGTTGGAAGCCTGCCCGAACGTCGCTGAGACGCACGGTCTGTCGGGTGTCTGATGCCGGAC
>Ga0307966_1002913_pt1 | contig 12919 bp, 10 predicted proteins | sample OrgLakmetagen646_FD_203141 | JGI IMG/M metagenome (GOLD analysis project Ga0307966, IMG submission 203141) | Saline water microbial communities from Organic Lake, Antarctica - #646 | ecosystem: Environmental > Aquatic > Non-marine Saline and Alkaline > Saline | place: Antarctica: Organic Lake... | reverse complement strand
GATAAGCCGCAAACTCTGGTGCAAAAAATAAAAAGGAGACACCTGAACCGCCCTCCCGCAGATTTTCACGTGTCTTCCCGAAATGACTGTCGCCGATCAAAACCCGTGCGCCGTCAACCAGATCGCAACAGCTTACGTAGATCGTATTCGGTACACCTTCCGAGCTTACCGTAGTGAGCACTGCCACCGGATCGCGAGCGCTCCACGCTTGCCGGACTGATTCTGGTAATTGTTTTATCATTTATAATCTGGAAATACCAGTAGGCGATTCAATCAAAACGCGTAGCTCAAGCTGGCCTTGAGCACGCGTCCTGGTTCGTTGACCACCGTGAATGCGCTAAACGGATTACGGACTTGTGCATTGTGCATCGCATAGTCCTCGTCGAAGAGATTCGTGACTGCGCAAGAGAGCGTCCAGTTCTTACTTAGCTTACGCTGCGCGTAGATAGAAGCAGTCATCCAGGAGCCCAGATCTTGTTCGCTCAAATCGCGATCGATGCGGTCTTGGTTATCGGAAGCTTGGAGTTCGAACTTCAACCAAGTGAGCTCCGTTTGATACTGTAAAGCGAGCTGCGCACGTAACGGCGGGATCTCGGCTAAAACACGATTGCCCGTGCCGACATTTGATTCTTTACGCCCCTCCTGCCAGGCAAAGCCGAGCGCGAGACTCCACTTATCATTAAACAGATAGCCTGCATTCAACTCGAGTCCGTAGAGTTGAGCATCGATATTAGCATACGACTGGGTATCGACCGGCACGGTGCCGAGTGCCACTGGGTAGATATAATCAGTCAGCCAACTGTGGAAACCGCGCAGGCGTAGGTTCCAATCATCTCCCTCTAGGTCAAAGCCTGCGGTCAACTCCGTAGAACGTGGCGCATCGAGATCGGGGTTACCGAGCCAATCCTGACTCATCATCGGCTTGTCCACTTGGATATAAAGCTCCTGTGGATTTGGTGCGCGGGCCACCGAGCCGATCCCCGCGAAAATGGCGGCCTTTTCATTCAGCTGATAACGTGTCGAGAGATACGCCCCCGGCTCGAACGCACGATAGCGATCCGCGCCGCCTAATCTAGTTTCCAACAAGCTCGTATCCCCGCGTGGATCCACATCGAAGGCATCGAGGCGCATACCCACTTCAAGGCTCCAAGCGGACTCGAAGTCAAAGCTGCCTTCGGCATAAACACCCGCCGTGCTGGCGAGCACGTCGGGCAACATAGCGTTGTCGATGTTCAGGATGGTGTTGGCACTGTCCCACTCGCGCTGTCCGAGCTCGCCACCGATACTCCAGTAGCCCATCGCATCGGCATCGACCTCTGCATCAAAAGTCGTGCCCCAATTGCGAGCGGTCGCATCCGTCAGCATGAAGTAGCCCCGATTTAAAACAAAGCCCGGACGCGGTGCCCCGCCCACCCCCACCTGGCTGCTCCGTCGTTTGCTATCCGTCATCAAATGCTTGGTATCGTTAAAATAAATATCCGCCACCCACTGCTCAAAAATGCCCGCAGGTTCTTCTTGGATCAGACGTAGCCCCAACTGCGTGGTCTCCGTCTCATCCGCATCCATCTTCAATCCAGGAAAGAGCACATCGCTATCCTCCCGACGCACGACGTTGAAACGAAGACGGCGGCCTTCCTCAAAGATCCACTCGAATTCACCGCCCACATGCCAAGCCTCATAGGCCGAGCCATCCTGATACTCCGGAAGAAACGCAGCCAGACCCGTTGGCAAATCCGTGATACGAACTCCCGCCCCCGTTTCGTAGGGATCCCCCGAGAGGTAGCCCGCTTGCACCCGCATCGCCCAGGATGCCTCCCCATAGCTGTTCCATGCCGAGTGCTGTTGTTGGCTATAACTGCCCAAGCCCGCAGCCGCGCTGCCGTGCCAGCCGGATTCGATCGGGGCACTGACGATGTTAATGTGGCCCCCCAAGGAGCCCGAACGCTTCAAACTGAAAGGCCCTGTTGCAATTTCGACCCGTTGTGCGTTTTCCGCCGTCGCATGCGAGAGCGGCGGATCCATGCGATTGGAGCAGGCGCAAAAGATCTTCCGTCCATCCAGCGTCACACTCACATCATCGCCCCCGAGCCCGCGCACCACGACATCGTTCGACATGCCCGCTTTACGCACGAGCGAGATGCCCGGTTGCGCACTCTCCAAAGCTTCAGCCAGACCGACTGCACCCCGGTTTCGCCATTCATCACCCAGTAGAGCACCCTCCGCAAAAGGCGCTTGTGCTGAAAATGGTTTGACTAAAAAAGGCTCCAATTCGACCACATCGAGGCTATTCGCAGCAAGAGAACTGTGAACAAGAAAGCAGGATAGCAGACAAAGCGTGATTGGGGATCTCAACATCCGCTAATTAAAAGCCCGATTCCTCGATTCACGGCAAGAAACAGCGGCTAACGCACCTCACCTATTAATTTTACTTTTAGTGCTTATAAATTGGACATCGGGAGCAATTTCACCTCGAGGGTTCAATGTTTTCTGCGAAGTGGAGCCACCTAAAGGAAGCTCCTTACGTATACCCGCTCCTTTCTATGTTTGCCATAGCCCCGAAATAAAGATGAAGAGGGCGACGGGGGAAGGTACGGTGCGGGTTCGAACTGCAATTAAGGGTCTATGTTTAGATTAAAGTTACCTCGCAGAAAAAATCACGCCCTCAACCCGAGGCTGGTGGTATATAAGTTGACCCGAATAAGGAATAATAAATGTTATACGCTCACCTTCTGGATTAAGGTATTATAAGATGAAATCACTCTCCGCCCTCACACTCGCGACCCTCGCCCTACTCTTCGCAGCTTGCGGCACCACAAAGACCCAGCGCATCACTCAAAACGAGGCGCTCTTTAATACCTACACCCCCGCCGAGCGGCAGATGATCCGCACGGGACAAGTCGCGGTCGGCTTTGACCAGGACATGGTGCGCATGGCGCTGGGCGATCCCAGCGCTGAGACGACTGTCGATACGGCAGGGGGTAAGCAAATCGCCTGGGAATACCGCCAAATTAAACCTTCGGTCGGACTCACACTCGGCGGGGGCATCGGCACACGTGGTAGCGGTGTCGGCATCGGCACGGGAGTCGGCGTCAGTCCAAACAAAACAAAACTCCTCAAACGTGTCGTCTTTGACCGCCAAACCGGCGAAGTCAGCCGTGTCGAATCTTATAACTAGATTTGGTTTCCATTTCCTTAGCGTAGGGGCTTCACTCGTGACGCCCGTCGGGCATAAGCCTATCCGCGACGGTCTTCACAAGCCCCTACAAAGCAACCATGAGCCACAACGCCCGCTACTCAAAGGAAACTTTTCTCACCCGCCTCACTTGGGAAGATCTCGACCCCGACTATCTCAAGCAACTGGTCGGCCTCGCCAAAATCGAAGACCTCGCCGGAGCTGGACTCGCCCACCGCCCGACCCGCCTCGGCGATGTCACCACTGCACTCATGCCCGAAGGTGCCACCGGGCACGCACAGCTGACTGCGCGTGAGCCACTCGTCATCTGCGGACTCGACCTTGTAAAGACTGTGCTCAAGAGTTACGGCGGCGATTGCCAATTCGAAGCTAAGGTTGAAGACGGTCAAATGCTCAACACCGGCAATGTCATCGGTATTCTGAGCGGAGGTGCCAGCGCGCTGCTCCAGGCCGAGCGCGTTCTGCTCAATTTCCTCCAACACCTCAGCGGCATCGCCACTGAGGCTCGCCTCTACGTCGATGCGCTCAAAGGAAGCCCAACTGCAATGCTCGACACTCGTAAAACATTGCCTGGCTACCGCGTGCTCCAGAAATACGCATTCGCCTGTGGAGGTGGCTATAATCATCGGATCGGCCTCTTCGACCGCGTCATGCTCAAAGACAACCACCTCGCTGTGGCGGGTGCGACCGGCGGCAACCGCCTGACCGAGACCGTGGCGCTGGCGGTGAACACCTGCCAGGATCTCGCGATTGAGGTGGAAGTGGACTCGCTCGATCAGATTTCACCGGTGGTGGAGGCGGGTGCCGACATCATCCTGCTCGATAATTTCAGCCCACTGGAACTCAAGGAAGCCGTCGCCATGATCGACGGCCGTGCCTGCACCGAAGCCAGTGGCGGCATTACCCTCAATACCCTACCCGCACTCGGCGACCTCGGCCTCGACTTCATCTCAACCGGCGCACCCATCCACCAAAGCACTTGGAAGGACATCGGGCTGGACTGGCTGTAGAACAAACTGCATACTTGCGCTTTCGTCTAAATTAGACAAAAGTATAAATATGGAAACGATTACCGCCAACACAGCCAAGCAGAACTTCGGAGAGTTAATCGACCGTGCCCTGCAAAAACCCGTCTCCATCACTAAGCATGGACGTCCTTCCGTCGTCGTTACTTCGGACACCGAGTACCGTGAGCTTATGGAACTGAAATACGCCCACTTAAAGGCCGAAGTAGAGCTCGGTTTTTCTGAAATTGACCAAGGTCAGACCTCCGAGCGCACGGTGGAAGAGATCGCCGCGCAAGTTTTAGCTAAACACAAAGCCATTTAAAAAATTGCCGGATTATATTTTATCCCATAAAGCTGATGATGACTTGGTTGGCATCTACGAATATACAATCAACACTTGGGGTATAGAGCAATTCGTCGCATACAGCACCCAAATCAGCCATGCGCTTCGCCGTATCGTAGAAAACCCTGACTGCACTGGCAACCAACGCAGAGAAGACCTCGCACAGAGCTGTCGCACCTATCGAGTCGAGCACCACTATATCATCTATCGCTACAGAAATGGCAGAATCGAAGTCGCACGAATACTGCACGAGAGAATGGACTTTACGAATCAGAAGGTAGATCAGTCATTTCCAAATTAACCAACCTTACACCCGTGCCTCAAGATACCGAATATCGCCAGATACAAGCCAGAGATGACGCCCTGACCATCCTCCGCGCGCTCCTCAATGCGCCGGATGCGTTTGTCTCCGGCAGCATCCTGGCTGAACAACTTGGCATGTCGCGCCCTGCCATTCATGGCAAACTGGAAAAGCTGCGCGAGCAAGGGTTCGAGGTGGATGCCGTGCGCAACAAGGGCTACCACCTAGTCAAAGAGCCGGAAGTCCTACACTCCGACTTGATCCGCTACTATACCGAAAAGTCGGGTACCGCGATGGACGTGCTCTACTACCCCGTCATCGACAGCACCAACAGCGAAGCCGAGCGCCAGCTATCGCACCGCCGCAAAGCACCCTTCGCCATCGCTTCCAGTTGCCAGACCAAGGGCCGAGGTCGACTCGGGCGCGATTGGCACAGCGCGACTGCGGATAATCTCTATCTCTCGGTCGTATTCGAGCCTAATATCCCGCCGCAAGCGCTCCAGCACTTCACCCTCTGGGCAGGCATCCACATCTGCCGCGCCTTGCAAACCTTTGTCCCCAAGGCACCACTCAAAATCAAATGGCCGAACGATCTACACTGCGATGGACGTAAGTTCGCTGGAATGCTAACCGAAGCCAAGATGGACGCCGACAGCCTGCGCAGTATTGTTTTCGGCATCGGACTCAACGTGAACAGCAACCCTTCAAAATACCCCAAAGAAATCAAGAAAACCGCCACCAGCCTCTACGCCGTCGGCGGTGAAGGATTACCGCTCAACCAAGTCGCGGCCAGAGTAATCGAGGCAATCCAAGCCGCCTACGACACCTGCATCCTCGGCAGCGGTTCGGAAAGCCTGATCGAAGCCTGGACGCCCCTCAGTTCACTCTCAGGCCAAGTGGTCACCGCCATCATGAACGGCAAGGAAATCACTGGCAGCGCCAGCGGCATCGACGAAACGGGTGCACTCATTCTAACTGCATCGGACGGCACCGTGCAGAAAGTCCGCGCCGGCGATGTCACTTTAAGAAAGTAGGGGCTTCACTTGTGAAGACCGCCGAGCCATAGTCCTGCCTCAATCACGGCAGTCAACACCCCTGCGTCACTCTTTGGGCGATGCGGGGCAAGACAGCGTCGCCCCCTACGAAAAAACATTATGAATCATCTCTGCATCGACGTCGGCAACACCAGCACCCACTACGGGCTGGTCTCGGGTCAGTCAGTCCAATCAACCGGGCATTTTCCCACCCATGCCTTCGACACAGCCCCCTCGCCGGAGTTTGCCCGACTGGTCGCCCCACTCATCGCCCAGGCTGAAGGTATTGCCTTCTGTTCCGTCGTGCCGGCAATCAACGAAAACCTCTGCGCCAGCCTCGCCGAGTTGGCCAAGCCGATCTTTCACCTAACTTGCGAGACCTGCAAAGGACTCGACCTCGTTTACCCAAAACCTGAAGAAATCGGCCAAGACCGGATCGCCAATGCCATCGCTGCGCAGGAATTCTACGGCATTCCAGCCATCGTCATCGATATGGGGACTGCGGTCACCTTCGATATCGTCAGCAGCCAAGGCTATGAAGGCGGCATCATCGCCCCCGGTCTCGCCGTGATGACGAAGTATCTACACGAGCAAACCGCCCTCCTCCCCGAACTCAAAGCTGAAGACCTCCTCAATGTCGAAGGTGCCATCGGCAAATCCACCGTCCATGCCATGAAGCTCGGTGTCGCAGTGGGGTTCTCAGGAATGATCAATGCTCTCTTACAAAAAGTCACTCAAGAGTTACAAAATCGGGGCGAATCAACTCCAGTCGTCCTTTCCACTGGCGGCAGCATCGCAAATTTGACCCAAGATTGGGTCAATAAAAGTCGCTTTGTGGAAAACCTAACCCTCATGGGTCTAGGCGTAGCGGCTCAACGCCAAGTCAGTAAGACCAAAAAAACCTAGGGGCGTCTTTTATGACTACACCCCGTGCCCAGCTTACTGACGAACGCTTGAAACATTCCCGCAAAGCTCCTCAGCCGCCGCCAAGGCGTCTTCAAACGGCCAAGTCGCCTTCAAGTTCTGGGCTTCAGTCATCGCCCCGGAATAAAGCAGAAAAACTGCGGTACCAAGGCGCTGGGCATCCTTAGCATCGACCAGAGTACCCACCAACTTAATAAAAAAGGCTCGCTGAGCGCGTTTGTATTGGTCGATCAGATACGCCATCTCAGGCTCAGATTCTGCATCGATACAAGCCGCTGTGTTAGAAAATTGGCAGGAGCGCCAGCCATTGGACTCCAACCAACTACGCATCGAGAAGAAATACTTCTTCAAGCGCCGCTCCTTCTCGCCCGGACGCTCCATAAACGTCTCATGCATAATCCGCATACGCTTGGTTAGCCGCTCGAGCCAGGCCTTGCCCAGCGCCGACTTACCACTGAAGGCACGATGAAACTCCGACTTCGGCAGCCCGCTAGCTGCAATCACCTCCTCAACCGAGACCGCGCTATAGCCTTTTCGATGAAAAAGCTCACCGGCTTTCGCTAAGATGATTTCACGGGGTGGAATTTCAGGCATTTACGAATCACACAAGCTTACCCGTTCTAGGTCAAGACGACAGGTTGCGCGCAACGTCTTTTATAATATTACCTGCAGACCTCTCTCGCCCTCTCAGGTTGCATCTTTTCAAGATTTACAAGCCAGCCCATCTCCCCATGATGCGCCATCCTTATGAACCGAGTGTATATCAAAACCTACGGGTGCCAGATGAACGAACGCGACTCCGACGCAGTCGCGGCGATGCTGCGTGGAAAAGGATATTCACTCGTCGATAACGAGTTCGACGCCGATGTCGTCCTGCTCAACACCTGCAGCGTGCGCGATCAAGCGGAGCAGAAAGCGATTGGTAAAGCCGGCCACCTTGCCAAGCGAAAGCGCAAAGATCCCAACTTCATCCTCGGGATTATGGGCTGTATGGCACAAAACCGCGGCGATGAACTCGTCGACCGCCTCCCCGACCTCGATCTTGTAATCGGAACTCAGAAATTTCACCGAGTTCCTGAGCATTTGGACAGCATGATCGCCAGTCTCAGTGGTCAAGGCCCACGCCCCAGCACCATTGTCGACCTGGCCGAGGAACTTGATTCACAGAATACCATTAAGTCACATGTAGGTGACAAATTTCAGGTTACCGCCTTCGTCAGCATCATGCAGGGCTGTAATATGAAATGCTCATACTGCATTGTGCCGAAGACCCGTGGAGCCGAGCGCGCCCGCCCGATGGAGGCAATTGTCCAGGAGATCGAAGAATTAGCCGCAAAAGGCACTCGCGAAGTCACTCTTTTGGGACAAATTGTTAACCAATACGGCGTCCGCGAGTTTCCTTTCGTCGATCAGAAAAGTCCCTTCGTGCAATTACTGGAAAAAGTGCACGAAGTTAAGGGTATCGAGCGCATCCGCTTCACCAGTCCCCACCCCGTCGGCTTTAAAGATGATTTAATCGAGTGCTACGCCCGATTGCCCAAACTGTGCGAGTATCTCCACTTCCCCATGCAGAGTGGCAGTGACCGGATTCTCAAAGCAATGCGTCGCCCTTACACGATAGAGAAGTTTCGGAGCATTATTGAAAAAATGCGCTCGGTGCGTCCCGACATGTATATATCCACCGATGTCATCGTCGGCTTCCCCGGCGAGACGGAAGAGGAATTCGAGCTGACTCGAACGCATTTTGAAGAGATCGGCTTCGACATGGCCTATTTGTTCAAATACAGCGTGCGCCCCGACACCACGGCCGAGCCGCTCGGCGACCCCGTGACGAAGGAGCAAAAAGAAGAGCGCAACCAAGTGCTCTTGGATATTTTAAGCACACACTCACTCGAGCGGAACGAAGGACTGGTCGGCAAAATTGAAGAAGTTCTCTTCGAGGGGCCAGCCAAGAAGGGCGAGAATATGTTCGTCGGTCGAACTCGGGGCAACCGCGTCGTCATCGTCAAAGCCAGCCCACGGCTCGTCGGTCAGTTCGCCAAAGTCCGCTTTGATCGCGCTACCGCCAGCACACTATTTGGTGAGCTAGTGCTCGAAGGAGTGGAAAATGAATTGAATGCAGCTAGTGAATCCAACTCTACTGAAAGTCATCATGAATCAATCTTGTATAGGTAAGCCTCGACGGCCCCAACAAGCGTAAAAGGTAAACCATCGAACCGTAGGCATTTCTCCCCTCAACCAATATGTAGGCGAACTAGCCAAGCGGAGGCTATTGAATTTATAGCTTGTTTCGAATCTTTTATGCGCATTCACAGATCGATGAGTTGGAAGATTTGGCGAGGGTCTATATTTATGCGGGCGACGGACATTACCACAAGACCAACACGCATGAATGGCCGATCAGCTGGTGACCAGTGCCAGCTCCCAGGTCACGTTCCGCTACATTAAATACAAGTGTCCTGACTCAGGCGTGGAGTATGAGTTCGTCACCAATCACATGAAGATACGGCCTGGAGTCCTCGCATGGCTGTATAAACGACGCTGGGATATCGAAAAACATACGACACATTCAAAAATAAGATGAACGAGTGCAAGGCATGAGCCCGCTCGGCTAATGCAAAGACGATGCACGCTCAGTTTATCTGCCTAGGTCACAACTTGATGCTTTTGCATGGATGGCGGGCTGAACTCGAATCAGCAAATCACCAATCATTAGGAAATACAACGCGCTGAGCAACGAGGCGATCAGGCCAAAGAATCCGCAAAGCGACAAGGCAGACAGTTCTCGCCACTCTACCTCAAGCCACTCAGACGCTCACAGTTGACATTAAAATTTATTCGCTGGCTCAGGCATCAACTAGCGATGAACTCTACGATGCGCCACGCCGCAGAATCATTGAGTCGGGTATACGCAACCCTTTGACCGACTGACTCTGGACACCGTTCTGCCAGATTGCATTGACCTGTCCCTTATATTTGGTATTGCTTTAATATTTTTAGTCGCCTTACTCTGCGGCATGCGCACACGACGATTAAAAGTTAAAGGAGGAATTTACCACTGCGTGTCTCGGACGGTTAATGGAGCGGCTCTTTTTAAAAACCGTGAAAAGGAGGTCTTGCGTAAAATGATACATCAGGTCGCTGACTTTTCGGGAGTCGATATCCTGACCTTCTGTTTGATGAACAATCACTTCCATGTTTTGGTGCGTGTGCCAGGGTCAACCCGTGTCCCTGACCGTGAGTTGATGCGGCGCTTCCGTGTGCTATACCCTAAACCGACTTTCTATCAGACCGCTACTGCATCAGTAATGGAGCGGCGACTGGAGGCGGGTGGCGAAGAGGCTGAGGAAATCCGTGAGAGGCTTTTAGCCCGTATGGGGGATGTTTCGGCTTTTATGAAAACCTTGAAACAGCGCTTTTCTACTTGGTTTAATAAAACCCACAGGCGCTACGGCCCTCTCTGGTCGGACCGGTTTAAAAGCGTTCTGGTCGAAGGTGAGGGTCATGTGCTCCAAACGATGGCCGCCTATATCGACTTGAACCCTGTTCGGGCGGGAATCGTTGTCGATCCGAAAGATTATCGCTTCTCTGGCTATTCGGAAGCGGTTGCTGGGCGTAAAGGCGCGGTGCGTTCTTTGAAATTCCTGACGGCTGGCAATTATTCAATATCGCCGGAAGAAGCCCTCGCCCATTACCGTTGCACGCTCTTCGGAAAGGGTTCAGAGCCGGTTGGTGGGAAGGCGGAAATCGACCGCGCGGATGCCGTGCGCGTTCTGGAAAAGGAGCAAGGTAACTTACCGAGGCATACTTTGCTACGGTGCCGTATACGCTATTTCTCCGAAGGCGCTGTTCTGGGTTCCCGGGAATTTGTACAATCACATGTGGAAAGGTGGCAACGCGCTACTGGACGAAAGTATCCGCCTAAACCGCAAAGGATTGAGTCTCAAGATAGTGAGGTTCTTTCTGTCATGAAGGACGTCCGGGGTTCGATTTATTCGTAACCGAAAGGACTGTTTTTCGCACGCTGCTTTCGAAAAACTGTTTTTGCAGTTTGAGCAGTTATTATGTTAGGCTGGACATATGGCATCCGCCTTAGAGTCTCAATTCGCAAACTTAAACCTCCACTCATCACCTGCGGAGAAAATCGCCTGCTTTCGTTCTTTGTTTCGGGGACGTACGGATGTCTATCCACAGCGATTTGAAAGTCGAAGAACTGGTCGTGCGGGTTACTCGCCCGCCTGCAGTAATGAATGGGTGCGGGGAGTCTGCGAAAAGCCACGGATCAAATGCTCGAACTGCCCAAACCAGGATTGGATACCGGTGACTGACCGTCTGATCCGCTGGCATTTATCGGGCAAAGACTCCAGTGGGCTGCCGTTTGTGATGGGTGCCTATCCGATGCTTTTGGACGAATCCTGTCACTTTCTCGCCCTTGATCTGGACGGGGAGGGCTGGCAGGAGGATGCTTTGGCACTGGCCGATGTCGTACACCGGCTTAAATTGCCGCTGGCTCTGGAACGTTCGCGCTCGGGCAATGGCGCACATCTTTGGTTCTTCTTTGATCAGACCATTGCCGCCATGCAGGCACGACGTTTCGGTGCTCATCTTTTAACGGAGGCAATGGATGCGCGCCCTGAAATCGGCCTCGGCTCCTATGACCGGATGTTTCCGAATCAGGATACACTGCCTCGGGGTGGCTTTGGTAATTTGATCGCCCTACCCTTACAAAAAGCGGCACGTGATGCGGGACATTCCGCATTTCTGGATGACTCTTTGGAACCTTTTACCGATCAATGGGCATTCCTCGGGCAATTGAAACGGATTGATTCTGCGCGGATATCAGAAATCGGCACTCAAGCGGAACGGTCTAATCGTGTGGTTCCTGTCAGGATGCCGCCGACCGATGAATTTTCTCTGACGCCTTGGAAAACAAGCCCTTCGCGGCGATCAGCAGATGTCGTGATCGAGACCACCTTGATCGAGAAGCTGGAAATCATCTTTTCCGATAAGCTCTACATTCCGAAATCAGAACTCCCGCCGGCTCTACGAAACCGTATTCTCCATTTGGCTGCATTCCAAAATCCGGAATTCTACAAAGCACAGTCCATGCGACTGCCGACCTATGACAAGCCGCGCGTCATCGCTTGCGCGGAAGAACACCCTGCGCATATTGCGCTCCCGCGTGGCTGCCTGGATGAAATGAAAGCGCTACTTCGCAAGAATAAAGTGAGCTACCGGATTAAAGATCTACGCGTATCGGGAAATCCACTACGGATTTCTTTCGTTGGAGAACTACGCCCCGAACAAATAACGGCAGCCAAGGCTATGCTCGCCCACGAAACAGGCGTATTGGCTGCCACGACCGCGTTTGGCAAAACTGTCCTCGCGGCTTGGCTTATTGCCGAGCGTGGGGTGAACACACTCATTCTAGTCCATCGTCAGCAATTGATGGAGCAATGGGTGGCACGACTCTCCAGCTTTCTTGACTTTCCGGAAAAATCCATCGGGCGGCTTGGGGGAGGACGCCGAAAACTGCGCGGCCAGATCGACGTGGCACTGATCCAGAGTCTGGTGCGCAAGGATGTGGTGGATGATCGGATCGCCGAATACGGACACCTGATCATCGACGAATGCCATCATCTTTCCGCCCAAAGTTTCGAGCGCGCGGTGAGCCGGGCGAAGGCAAAATATGTGTTGGGGCTTTCTGCCACCGTGCAACGCAAAGATGGGCACCATCCGATTATTTTCATGCAGTGCGGCGCGATCCGACACCGGGTTGATGCCAAAGACCAAGCGGCGGCACGACCTTTTCAGCATCATGTCATCGTGCGCCCGACGGGCTACCGGCATATTGGTGAACCGGAGGACGATGCCCGCATCGAATATCAAAAACTTTGCCAAGGATTAATGGAAGACCGCCCGCGCAACCGCTTAATCTGTGCCGATGTCGCGGCGGCTATCGAAGCGAACCGACACCCGTTGGTGTTGACGGAGCGCACCGAGCATTTAGCGATACTTCGGGAGGAACTACAGGCGCTGGGTCTCGAATGCGTCACTTTGCAGGGAGGTATGGGCACGAAACAGCGTGCCGCAGCTTTGGAAGATTTGGAAAATCAG
>Ga0307966_1002912_pt1 | contig 12921 bp, 16 predicted proteins | sample OrgLakmetagen646_FD_203141 | JGI IMG/M metagenome (GOLD analysis project Ga0307966, IMG submission 203141) | Saline water microbial communities from Organic Lake, Antarctica - #646 | ecosystem: Environmental > Aquatic > Non-marine Saline and Alkaline > Saline | place: Antarctica: Organic Lake... | reverse complement strand
TTCCTCGAATGCGGTGATGAAGTCGATGCAAGGGGTTATGTTCTCTTGAGTTATGGTCGCCTCCGAGGAAGCCAACGCAACCTGCACAGTCCAAACATCAACGCGTGTGTGGAAAATGAGGAGCACTCACTGCATGCAGTGTGAGGCAGCTAGTGCGTGCAGCAACAGCAACTGGTGTGCGACCTGATGTGTACGAATGCCTTGTTGGGTGCAAGTGACATTTCAGCGCGTTTGCTTGTGCTCGTCATCGCTGCTGTTTTTGAGCAGCGGTGACGAAGAATCTGGCTCGACCAAATATTATATCTAATGCACTGGATGGCAGCACCAGAGTCACAAGAACAGCTTGTCAGGTCTTGTAGAAGATTGCACGTCAGGCACGTAGCTTGACTTTTTGTATCTGCGCTCGTAGCTCAGGTGTGTGTGACTCAGGCCAGATCTATGCCGTCAAGATGCATATCCGGCGCACGCAGCATGTAACGCTGAAATAGTACATAGACAAACGCTAAAATATTACTTAGACAAACGCCATGTAACGCTAAAATAGTACATAGACAAACGCTAAACCAGTACATAGACAAAATCGCGAGCTCCATGCACCCTTTCAGCGCACCTTGTACTTGGACAGGTAAGTGGAGATGGGGGCATAAGGGTTGAGGTAAATCAGTGGGGGCTGCTGCGAAATGGATGTCGAGTCGATCTGTGGGGTTGACAAAAGCACAGAGGCGAGGTGGGTGGCAAAGTGAGTGGGAAGGTGAGTGGCAAGGTGGGTGGCAAGGTGGGAGGCAAGGTGGGTGGCAAGGTGGGTGGCAAGGTGGGTGGCAAGGTGAGTGGCAAGGTGGGTGGCAAGGTGAGTGGCAAGTGACAAGGTGGGTGGCAAATTGGGTGGCACAGTGATTGAAAAGTGGCAAGGTGAGTGGCAAGGTGAGTGGCAAGGTGAGTGGCAAGGTGGGTGGCAAGGTGGGTGGCAAGGTGAGTGAAAAGTGGCAAGGTGGGTGGCATGGTGGGTGGCAAGGTGAGTGAAAAGTGGCAAGGTGGGTGGCATGGTGGGTGGTACAGTGAGTGAAAAGTGGCAAGGTGGGTGGCAAGGTGAGTGGCAAGGTGAGGGCAGTAAGGTTCTTGCAGTCATTCATTTTACTCAGCGATGATGGCTCAGGTCTGGAGTGAGGGGGCTGCTTTACGTGATAGAAGTTGCGTCGAGTTGCGAGGTAGGAGAGAAAAGAATGCTGCAGAAAAAAGGGCTTTGGGATGGTGTTGGTGGCTAAGGACTAAGGAGGTTGCGTTTTATGCGTGAGGGGCGGTGGTTGGATTGCTTGATCATTCCGAAACGCTCAAGTTATGGAAGCAGGCACACAATACAAGAATTGCAGATGGCATATCTGACAGCAAGATACGTATAAGTAGGGTTGGCCAGAACTGTGTATATACATCAGGTATGAACGTATATCTGGTAATTTCCCTGCCAAAATAAACGTATATACACAATACATATATGGTTATATGGTTCTAATAAACCCTACGTAACAGTGATGCCAGTCAGTACACGCTGGCGTCTCAACAGAGGCACACACAGACAAACAGATCTACACACACAAACACACACACACACACACACACATACACATAGATCCACACACACATACACACACACACACTCTCACACACACTCACACACACACTATCTCACACACACTCACACACACACTCACACACACACACACTCTCTCACACACACTCACACACACATACAGATCCACACACACAAATACACACACAGGTCCACACACACAGGTACACACACAAACACAATCACACACACACACAAACACACGCACACACACAGGCACACACACACACACACACACACACACACACACAGGTCCACACACACACACACACATACACACACACGCGCACACACACACAAACACATGCACACAAACACACATACACACACACCTGCATGTCCGGCGCGTCACCAAAATCGAACTTGGGGGAGCACAGCTGGCTGTGGCCAGGCACAGCGGGTATGCACAGCAGGTCCACGGCTGTGCAATCAGGCTCCTTGCACAGCGCATCAAGCTCATGGCCCTCCCCCAGCCGGCAGGTTTTGCTGTGGGCGGAAAGCATGATGGAGGTGGCCTGCGTGCACGTGTGCGTGTGTTTGTGTTGTTGTGTTGCGAGTTGCGTGTGTTTGTGTTGTTGTGTGTTGCGTGTTGCGTGTGTTTGTGTTCGTGTGTGTATGTGTGTGTATGTGTGTGCGTGTTTGTATATGTGTGTTCGTGTGTGTGTTTGCATGCGTGAGCTCGCTAGTGACGTGAAAAGTCTTGTGCGTGTGTGGTACATAGACCCTAACAACTCCTCAGGGATGTAGCGGAGGAAAGAGCCTGTGACTTTGCTGTTTTTTGTGTTTGTAAATACGCTCAAAAACACAGAACAACAAAGGCGCAGGTAGCTCAGGCGCCTGAAATGCAGACTGGTCCACTTGCATTTAGGAGTGATGCTGTTGGACGAGAAAGGCAGCACAGCCCAAAATACAGCAAGTCTGCGCAATGGCTGAACAAGCTTGCACATGCATAGACATATACACGTACACTAACACACACACACAAACACACACACACACATACACACACACGCGCACACACACGCACACACAGACAGGCAGACACACACAGACGCACAAACACACACAGGCACACGCACATGCATCTTGATCTGGTGCACGTTGGGCAGCAAGAATGACACCCCACTGATGGCTAGACTGATGTAGCTCAGCTTCACGTCCGGGCCAGGGCATAGTGGTGTCCCGGAAAAACCTGGTTGCATAGCCGCGGCTGCTGTAGCTGCTGCAGGCGCCTTTGCTTTTGAGGTGTGGGGTGTGGGTTCCGAGGTCACTGGGCAAGGGGTCACCAAAGTGACCCCCACTTTAGGGCACGACACACAGACACTGATGGCTGCAAGTGGGGGAGAGATGTGAGACAAGGGTGTAAAAAGGAGGTTGTGGGTGGGAGGGTACACACACACACACACACACACACACAAGAGGGTGGACCCTACTACTTCAAAGCAGAGTGGGATGTGAGAAGAGAAATGTGTGAGGAGGGTTCTATATACGGGGGTGGACGCCACACAGTATTACAGCAAAGTGTGACAAACAGGTTGTGATGGCTGCGTATGGGAGTGAGATGTGAGAAGATAAATGTGTGAGAAGGGTTCATTACATGAGGGTGGACTCCACAATACAGAACTGTATGACAAAGGTTGTGATGACTGCCTAGGGGAATGGGTGGAAAACAGTTGTGTTCTTAAGATGTGGTGGGTGTGCGGGTTGCTTGTGAGGGCCACAAAAGGTGTGCCGTGGTGCACAAGGGCCAGCGATGTCATATGTTTGAACAGGAAGCAAACACACACACTTGCGCAAACACACACACAGACACACATACACACACGATCACACGAACACTAACACAAAAATAAACACACACAAACACACACACACACACATACATACACAAACACAGACACACACAAACCTGACGGCCTGGTCAGGTTATCCTCGTCGTCCATGAGGGGCAGGGCATCCACAAACATGGACAACATGTCCAGAACCGTTACCCACTGCAGGTACGCGTCCTCATTCTGTGCAAGGTACCTGGGTGTGTGTGTGTGCGCGCGCTTGTGTTTGTATGTGTGCGCACGTGCGTGTGTGTTAGTGCGTATTTGTGTGTGTGTGTGCGCGCGCGTGCGTGCATGTGTGTGTGCGCCCGTGTGCGTGCGTGTGTGTGTGTGTAAGAGCCTCGAAAAGGCAGCCACAAGGCATTTCACAATAGCAAGCAAGACACAAGACAATTTGTCTTTGGTCCAAGCCAATTACCTAGACTTTGAGTTATACAAACTATGTGAGTTACACAAGCAGCTTGTGCTCCTAACACACTAGGGGCAAGCTGACAGTTTGCTAGGGTGTGCACGCTCGACTCACACACCTTTCTCGGTGTAAGGCACATAGCATACCTCAGTCAGACCAAAGCACGTCTGAGGGTGTGCACACTTCACTCACGCTCCTTTCTTGGTGTAGGGTACGCAATATACATCAGACTGAAGCAACCCTATGTCAGGGTGTGCATGCTCGACTCACGCACCTTTCTTGGTGTAAGGCACACAGCATACCACAGTCAGACTAAGGCAATGTGTGAGGGTGTCCACGCTCGACTCAAGCACCAACAACCCAGGGCTGTCAGGGTGTGCGCGCTCCTTTGACGCACTGCTCTCATTGCAGGGCGCACAGGAGGCTGAGTCCAAACAAACACACGTTACCACACACAACTGGAGTGCTGCAGAGCCACAAACATTACCGCACACATCTGGAGTGCTGCAGAGCCACAAAGGTGCGGTACACCATGGCTTGACCTAGGTTGAGCTTCAGCTCCAGCTCCCTGAGTTTGCGGTTGATTGCGTTCCCTGCATGCCAGGTTGGGTGTGTTTGAATTCTGTGACCACCAACTACAGTGCCAATGGGTGGGAGACCATTGACACCAATATAACCCTAAGGACACCAAGGACCAATGCCACTCACCATTTGAACCTCTGCGGGAGATGTGGGAAGAAAAGGAGACAATCTAGGCACACTTCCATCAATATAGTACACATTGCACCGTGTGAGGCGCCCCACTTAGGGGGCCTATGAGACCTCCACGGGGAACTTCACGCATGGGAAAGGGGACAACCTCCACGCATGGGAAAGGGGGCAGCCTGGGAACTCAGTCACACACAAAGCACTCATTGCACCCTCTGCAAAGGCACACAACCAAAACGGTCTGCAGGAGAAAACCAAGGTTTGCATGAGTGCACGCTCACCATCTTGAAATTCCACGGGTGGGAAAGGGGGATGAGGCTCCGTCCTGTTCGTGCCTTTACAGTCAAAGTGGTAGTGCCCAAACCCCCCACACTTTGTGCACTTCACGTTCCGCCAGCGCTCTTTGGCCTCAAAATGCGGCTGCATGCTGTGCAGCGCCCGGTAGGTGGAGATGTACTGACGACGCAGCTGCAAACAGGCACAAATTATGAGACACAATAGTTTGCGTCAAAACTGTGAGGCTGTGCAGCGCCCGGTAGGTGGAGATGTACTGACGACGCAGCTGCAAACAGGCACAGATCCTAGGACACCATACGCTTGACTGACAGACCGTATAAGCACAGCAAAGGAAACGTGCATGGGCTCACGGACTATGTGCGACATTGTGAGCAGCATGCTGCGTTGCTTGAATATAGGTTATGTAGGATGCAGGTGGAAAGAGGAAGGGGTGCACAGCAGGACATCATGAAGAACTGGCGTTTCAAAGACTGTGGCATGCAGACACAGTTGTCTACGCTAAATGTAAAAGGCTGCAGGGAGAAGTGAAACGGTGCAAAGGAAACACCTGTTCAAGCCGTTTATAAGGTCCCCCAAACAAATTGCACACATACACACACATGTAACATTGCATACATGTTTTCATTACACATATTCATACACAAGACTTTCGCACACAGACACACACAGTGTCACACAGTCACGCACCTCCAAAGCGTGCGAGAACTTGCGGACGGGATAGCGGCGGCGGCAGTCAGCGATGATGGCTTCACCCGCGTGCATCCACCACAACTTCGGATGCCGGGACACTGGAACGTGGGGACGTCGCACCTGATACAAGGAGGCAGGCGTGTGCAAATTGTATGTTTTGAGATAAGGAAAGGGTCACACACACTGGAATGTGGGGACGTCGCACCTGATACAAGGAGGCAGGCGTGTGCAAATTGTATGTTTTGAGATAAGGAAAGGGTCACACACACACTGGAATGTGGGGACGTCGCACCTGATACAAGGAGGCAGGCGTGTGCAATTTGTATGTTTTGAGATAAGGAAAGGGTCACACACACTGGAATGTGGGGATGTCATACCTGATACAAGGAGGCAGGCGTGTGCAATTTGTATGTTTTGAGATAAGGAAAGGGTCACACACACTGGAATGTGGGGACGTTGCACCGAGTACGAGTAAGAAGGGGGTGCGTTTTGTCTGTTTACAGGGAATATTTTTGTCCGCTTGGACTGGCAGACGCCAGGCGACTTGTGAGCACAATTAAGCATGTGAACGTGACAAATTCATGAGCCACCTGCCCACGTCATGTGACGTGCACACCACATAATTGTTCCGTGAGCCCTTTGCCCAGAATGCGATGTCAAAGGTGTGCGTGAGGTGGCATTTACATATGCCTGTTTGTATGTACATACACATACGCATCATTTCAAGGAAGGGCCACTCTCCCAAATGCAATGTCACAGGTGTGCGTGAGGTGACATATACGTGTGCATTCATATGTACATACACATACGCATCACTCCAAGGAAGAGCCACTCGCCCAATTGCAATGTCAAAGGTGTGCGTGAGGTGGCATATACATATGCCTGTTTGTATGTAAATGCACATACCATCACTCCAAGGAAGGGCCACTCACCCAGAACGCTTTGTACTTGGCAAACGTGAGGTGGCGTATACGCACAAACGCACCTTCACGCGCACATAAACCTACAACCATTTCACAAGCCACTCACCCAGAATGCATTGTACTTGGCATACGTGAGGTGGCGGTCCGCCATGCGCAGGCCAAGCAGGGCCGTGTCTGGAGTCACTAACGGTGCCAGTGCGCGCAGCTCCTGAGAGTTGAACATAAGAGCCACACAGCAGAGTGACACACACTGAGTTACTTTGCACTGTAGAGTTATAAAAATGAGCTTCGCACCTGAGAGACACGAATTGAGGTGCACAGCTGCGTAGCAAAAACGAGCTGCACTGTTGAGTTACACGAGAGTTAAGTCACGCAGTTGAAGAGCATGAGTTGCAATACAAAGTTGAGTTGCACACATTGCACTGCACAAGGTGAGAAACACAGTTCAGTCACACAGATGAGTTGCATACACACACACTCTCACGCACACGCACACACACACACACTCACGCACTCACGCACACATGCACACACGCACACACACACACGCACACGCGCACACATACATACACACACAAACACACACACACACACACACACACACACGCACACAACAGGTGCAAGTTACGCTCATGCAAGGAACTCAAGAGGGGTGTGCTCCTTGCCGCTATGATGCTGGCCCTGTAACCAACGTTCCCTCGGCATGCAACACGCATGCATCCGCACTCTCACACACAAACACACGCACACACACACATACACACACGCACCACGTGGATATGCAGGTGCAAGCCAGCGATGAGGTGCTTGCCTGCACCACCACCACCACCACCACCACCAGCAGCAGCGCTGCTGCTATTGCGTCGCTCTGCTGCACCACCACCAACACCAACACCACCACCAACAGAGGAACGCGGCTGTGAGCTTGCTGTGCCTGCTTGGGACGAGCGGTTACTACTTGGGACACCTGCAAACACGAGGGCGCAACACAGTGTATCCTGTGAGAAGGAGCTTGTGTGTAGGAGTCCTCCACCGCAGCACAGTGCAGCAAGGAGCTTGTGTGTAGGAGCACGGCTTGGGACACCTGCAGACAACATACATGTATAGTGGGCCAGAAGCAAGTGTTCATATGTGTATGTGTTTATGCGTGCACGTGTGTGTTTATGTGCGTGCGTACGTGTATGTGCGTGCGTACGTGTATGTGCGTGCGTATGTGGTATGTGTATGCACGTATACTGTAGGTCCATGATTACTTTGTGACATTTAAACTAATCAACTTTCGTTTTCAGTTTGTAAGGGGGATTGATTTTTGAGTTCAGAGGGACTTCGAGAGGGTCCTGTCTGGAATTATTTGTGAATTCGAGACCCCACTCTGCTGGCTGCTGCTGTCTGTATGTGCATTGCAGCCACTCAGTCCGCACGTGCACAAACCTCACAAGTGCACTCCTCAATTCAACTTTTGACTTTGAAGCCAGTTCGGAGAGGGCTCCAAAAATTACAAGTGAATTCCGTTTTATGGCCAAACGTTTAACGTTTTACGTTTTACATAGGTATCTAAAGTGATTGTGGACTTACGGTATGTGCACACAAAGAGTATTTACGTGTTGCGGCGACAAAACAGAATCCCTTTTACCACACTAGCACATGCACACACACGCACATGGACACCCACACTTAAACACAATCATCACACTGACACACACACGCACACGCACATGGACACACACTCACATACACACACATACACACACATACACACACTCATCACACTAACAGACACCGGTAGCAGCAAAGCAAGAGGCCATGCCATGATGCTCGTCAAACCCTGATTGGGGGATATTGACTAGGGCTACTGCAGCTGATGTCGGCACCTGCAACTTAGCTTCGTTTGACCTAAAGGTATCAACTTTTATAAACTTACATGCATGAGTGCACATGCATACACAGGAAAAAGCACGCGCACACGCACATGCAAACACGCACACAGTATGCGCACACACACGTACACACATACACTCACATGCACACAAAGACACACATGTACACGCGCACCTGCAGTGAAGTCTGTGCCTCCCATGTCAAAGGACCCAAACGCCATACTTTGCCCGTGCCCGTGCCTGGGGCGGCTACTAACCCCTGTACGCATGCGTGTTCGCGTGTTTGTGTCCGTTTGTCCATTGATGAAAATACACCAAGGACAGAAAGCCATTAATAACAGCATCGATGCCTACAGTTACACATAACCATCAAGGAAGTGGAGCCACTAGAAAATGCTGATACTAATCCCCTGTACGCATGCCACTGTGCCATCATGCACGCGTATGGTCTGCCCACCATCATGCACGCATGCCATGCCACTATGCCATCATGCACACGTGTGTTCACACAAGTTTGCATGTATCATCAGCATATTGGGTTGTCAGAAAGCGCAGACCCCTCCAATCTGGCCAGGGGTGTGTGGCCGCCAAAAACGATCACCGATCCAAACACCATAATGCCATAATGCCATGAAAAATGACTGGGAGTGGATCAGAGGGCGAGCACCCATAGAAAAGATGAGCGCAAAGTACTGCCATACTGAATTTGAGGGGGTGAGGTGAAAGAAATTGTGGTAAAGGTGAGGCTACATGTGTGGAGGGGAGAAAGAATATGTGGTAGGGGCGAGACTATATGTGTGGAGGGGAGAAAGAATGTGTGGTAGGGGTGAGACTACATGTGTGGAGGGGAGAATAGGGCAGGCGCCCAAAGATAAGACAGCAGCGCACACTGCGTTGATGATGTGATGATGTGTGAGGATACATCAGGGAAGGACACAAAGGAAAGACAAGGGAGGATCACCTTGATGGACATGTAAAAGACCTAAACAAAAGTACAAGAGCAAATTGCCGTGATAAATGTGGGGAGGTAGGTTGAGTAATGTCGGGTGGAGGTAGATTCGCGACAAGCAGCGTGACGCGCACACGGAACGGAATCTTGCTCCTAACTACAAAGTACATGGGAGACGCGGCAATGAGAACTGCGTGTGGTGCATTTGTAAAGAGCGAGTGCAGAGCACGTGATGGCCAGCAGCGCATTTGTAAAGAGTGCGTGCAGAGCACGTGATGGCCAGCAGTGCATTTGTAAAGTGCGAGTGCAGAGCACGTGATGGCCAGCAGTGCACCTCCTCTGCCTGCTGCGCTCGTGCGTCTAGACTCAGGGTGCGTGAAACGGTTGGGGATGAGAACAATGCATGATTAGGGTTGGCCAAATCATACATACATAAGTACATACATACGGTGTATATACAGCATTTTTAACAGGGAAACTCTACACATACGCTCATATGAGGTGCGCATATACGGTTCTGGCCAACCCTATGCATGAAGCTTTTCTACAAAGCGAGCACGTGACCACCAGCAGCACACCTCCTCCATCTGCTCCACTCTCACTTGCGCCTGTAGCCTCTGGCAATGCGGCGTGGTCTTCGCTCAGCACGCTCTGCAGGTGCGGTGTGGTTGCGTAGTTGTAGGTGCGGTGTGGTTGCGTAGTTGTAGGTGCGCAGCATGGATGGGACAAGGGCACGCAGCATGAAACAAGGGAACGATGTGAGAGGGACAAAACCGTACAGGTGCACAGCATGGATGGAACAAGGGCACACAGCATGAAACAAGGGAACGATGTGAGAGGGACAAAACCATACCAAATAGGGTAGGATGTGAGAGGGACAATGGGTACATGATGTGAGAGGGTACGATGTGAGAGGGTACGATGGGTACGATGTGAGAGGGCAAAAACATACCAAAATGACAGGATCTCAATTCCTGTGTAACGGCCCTGGCGCAGTACGCTTATTTCTTGTTTTGTGCAAGGGTTTATGAGTAAGAGCATAATTCACATTGCGTGGATTGGGGAACAAAAGGCCTGCCCCACATTATAAGAGTGCTAATAACCCTGCACAGAGGTCCCTACGCTAACATGGAAAGTAAACACACGCACACACACATACGCACACGCACACACACACACAGACACACACACACACACACACACGCACACACGCACACGCACACGCACACACACACTCACACACATACACACAAACATGTACCTGTGTACACGTATGAGTGTCGCCCCTCTCCTTACCTTACTGCGCACACCGAACGACCCCGCTACTACTAAGGCCATGGGTGCGTTGGGATCTGGAGAAGTGCTGTCTTGTGGCACTTTTGTGCACAGCAGCAGTCCCACCTTCACGCCCCACTGCTTCACAATGCAGTGGCACGCATCCCACCCCTATGTGTGTGTGTTTGTTTGTATGTGTATCACGTGTGTGTGCGGTGTACGTGTGTGAGTATCTGCATGTGCGCGTACACGTGTGCCTACACCTCTGTGTGTGTACACAAGCATGTCTGTGTGCATGCATGTGTGAGGTTACATAGTTGTGCGTGCGTGTGCGTGTGTGCATACCTGGCACGAGTGCATGCCTTTCATACGTATGAGTGAAGCACTGGTGTAGTGTTGCACTTGTGTGTGTATGTGTGCATATGTGTGACGTGCACATGCGCACCTGGTCTAGAGCGGGCAAACTCATCCCCCCAAACTGCTGCTGCTGCTGCTGCTGCTGCTGCTGCTGCTGCTGAGGACTTTGTTGAGCAGGGCGTGAGGGGCGAGGGTGTGTGCGGTGCAGGTGCTTGCTCTTGCGGCTTTGCAGGTAGGAGTGGGTGCGCCCTTGGCCCCCCCCGCTTGCTTTGTGCTGCTTTTGCTGCTGCTGCTGTTGCTTTGAGAGGGGGAGCTCAAGGGCTGAATCAGGGGGTGAAGGCGGGGGAGGCAGCTCCTTGGTCATTAACAGGATATTTACACCAGCCACGACAAGGTTAATGGAGCTGTGGAAGTCTTTGGGTAGGGACTGCACCCGCACGCCCAGCACCTGCATGTGTGTGTTGTGTGTGTTTGTGTGTGTGTGTGCGTGCGTGCGTGCGTGCGTGCGCGTGTGTCTCTGAGGAGGAACGAGCATATGAAGGGGCTGCCAGGTCAAAACTGCAGTGACAAGATTGAAAGGGGGCTGGGAGCCAATCGGCCCCCATGATGCTGCTGCATGCATCTAGGGGGGTTTGGTGATGGCGTGTTTGAGGCTATGACTTTACATGTATACACAACCCCAGCACCTGCAAACAGGCCACGACAGCCAAAAAGACGCAGTTGAACAGAATGGATTCAAACACGTGGACATTGAATGAGGAAAAGAGGGTCATAAATGTGAATGATAAAGAAGCCAGAAACCACCACACACATGGACACATACACACACGCACGTAAACACACGCACATGCACAAACGCGCACACACACACGCACACCCACACGAACACGCACACGCACACGCACACGCACATGCACGACACACACAAACACACAGAAACACACATTTCCACATTCGCATAAAAGAGCACACATGCACGTGCCTGCCAGTTCAGTAGTGAGCTCAGCCGGTGCAGCGTGTAGTTGATTACGGGTGACAGCCTGTTAGGGGGACGGCAGCGCAGCTGGCCATTTTGGGTGCGCCTGCGATGAAGGACGGCAAAAACGTGTACAAAGGAAAGTACATAATGGCACATTTGCGGGTGAGGGGGTTGCATGTGGGTCTGTGTTTGCAGGTAAGGGTGTCACTAAATCAGGATGTGAAGGGGATCCTGCAACCGAGCGCACACAAACTTGCTGTTGCACACAACCAACCACACGCGTGTCATTGCACTGTGCGTGCACACCTGCCACACACAAACACACGTACACACAATCGCACAGGAACACACACACAATAAATCGCAGGTAGACACACATTCACATACACATTCGCACCTGCCTCCCTCAGCAGCAGCGGAGCTGCCATTCCCATGGCAGTCGCCGCTGCTGCCGCCCCCCCTGGCATTCTCTTCTAGGTCGGGGGACACCGTCGTAATTCGAACAGACACGAGTATGGCGTCCATGCTGCGCGCAGGCACATCAGCAGAGCCAGGGCCTGGCTCGCCAGCCTGTGTGATGAGTGTGAAAGCGTGTAAAAGTGTGTGAGTGCAAGTATATGTGTGCGTAAGTATGTGTGTATGTATTTGTGTGTACATGAACGTGAGGGTGTGTGGATATATAATCGGATGGTGTGTGGGGTGTGGGTGTGGGTGTGGGTGTGGGTGTGGGTGTGGGAGGGCGTCCTTGCGCGGGAGAGCAGGCACACGCAATGTACACATGCGTGCGTGCCTTGCCAGCTGTTTTAGGGGTTTGTGCCACACGCTCATGCGTAAACGGATTCAAGGCTTTGGTTTACAAGGTCCACAGGCAGGATGCACACATACAGACATGCATGACCAGTGACCGTGGCGGGCAGCAAGAACAAGTTACATCAAAGCAAGTCTTCCGGACAGTGCACGTCCACATACAACCTTGGCATACACCCCCTAACTTGGACTTA
>Ga0307966_1002907_pt1 | contig 12931 bp, 12 predicted proteins | sample OrgLakmetagen646_FD_203141 | JGI IMG/M metagenome (GOLD analysis project Ga0307966, IMG submission 203141) | Saline water microbial communities from Organic Lake, Antarctica - #646 | ecosystem: Environmental > Aquatic > Non-marine Saline and Alkaline > Saline | place: Antarctica: Organic Lake... | reverse complement strand
AGCGTAGACGACTGTTTAAAAAGTATCCAAAATGCGTTTTTCTGGAAAAAACCAGCTGTAATTACCGCTCATCGCCTTAATTTTATCGGGTTTATTGATCCCGGAAACAGGGAGAGAAACCTGAAACTATTCCGAAAGCTGCTGGACACAATGACCCGCCGCTGGCCTGACATCGAGTTCATGACCAGCCCTCAGCTGGGGGATTTGATCGCAGAAAGCCAGTGAGCCTGGGTAAGGGGCGAACTGTTGAACCGTTGAATTGTGAGGAATAGTTCATCAACAAGGGCTTTTAATATTGCCCCAAAAAGCCGCACCTTTTTTAAGGTGACGGGCCTAAACTCCCTTCTCGAACCATACTTGATCACGATTTTTCGGGGCACAGCGCAATGAACCGAGCGTTAGCGATTCTCATGGAATGAAATTTCACATGTTCAAAATTCTTTCCATTCAAAGGGGGATGTCTCGACTCCATTCGTCGCTTCGTTACTCATTGCGCTCGACATGACAGGGGCGCTTGGGAGTAAAGCGGCGGGCATAACACATTTCCTCAGAACTACTGCTTTCCCGCCCGCCGTAATGGCAATACACTGATCTGACGGCGCTGGTCAAACCAGAGCACACCCGAAAATCTCATGCGCCGCCCTTTTTCAAAAATCACTCCTGTCATCTTGAGTAAGAGAGTGGAGCGAACGCATCGAAAGATTTCCATAATTCAACTCACAAGCATGAACAAGAAGATTTCTCTGTTTTGACTGTCTACCTTAAAAAGGTTCTGTACAAACTCCTTGTCATCCAATGGGAGGTGTCTCGACTCCATTCGTCGCTTCGCTCCTCATTGCGCTACCGGTGACAGTTTTTTTAAAAGTGCATTATCTCAGTAAAATAAGTTCCAATGGTTCTTGTCTTGATACTTTTGAACCGTCAAAAGTATCTAAAAACTCTCGGCTATGATTGCTTCCGGGCATGCTTTGCCCGCGCGGTTACACAACATCAATGGCTCCCGGTGGGAGCCGATGTTGCGATTTCTCCCGCGATCTGATGCAAACCATGCCACTCCTCCACCAATCAAGGCCGAATGGACTGGATGCTTACACATTTTTTATCAGTTATGATCAGCGAAGAAACTATTTGTCACCTCAAAAATAGTGTTGCCCTGTTTTTTGGACAAAATTAGGAGCTCGACATAATAGGGGCGCTTGGGAGTAAAGCGGCGGGCATAACACATTTCCTCAGAACTAATGTTTTCCCGCCCACCGTTATGGAAACACTCTAACCTGTCGGCGCAGGTCAAACCACAGCACACCCAAAAACCTCATGCGCCGCCCATTTACAAACCACTAGCCTGTCATCTTGAGTAAGAGAGTGGAGCGAACGCATCGAAAGATCTCCATAATTCAACTCACAAGCATGAACAAGAAGATTTCTGTGTTTTGACTGTCTGCCTTAAAAAGGTTCTGTACAAACTCCTTGTCATCCAATGGGAGGTGTCTCGACTCCATTCGTCGCGTTGCTCCTCATTACGCTCGACATGACAGGGGCACGTGGAAGTAAAGCGGCGGGCACCACACCTTTTCCTCAGAACCATTGCTTTCCCGCCCGCCGAGTACAGGCATTGTGACTGTTACTACCGCTTCTTGTTTCTGTGTTTCAAAAACAGATCCACCCATTCAATATTATACTTTTCGATAAGCCAAACTTTCTTTTTCCGGCTCCACTTTTTGATCTGTTTCTCCCTTGCAATAGCGTCGAGCACTTCAGTGAATCGCTCCAAATACACCAGTTTATTCAGATTGTACTTTTTTGTAAATCCGGGATGCACTTTATCAATGTGCTCCTTAATCCGGAATAAACCCTTTCCGGTCATGCCCACATATAAAACCGTTTGATACCGGTTCGTCATGATATACACATGGTAGATATGCTTTTTCTTCTTCATACCTGTATGAGCCGAAAATCAGGAATCTCTTACAGAATTGTTAGATTTTTTTGGCGGCGTGATTGGTGATTTCGCACACCATGTTCACCAGATTCGCCGCCCTTTGATTAAAGGCGATATTGTCTTCTCGAGTGAAAATCTTCGAAGCGAGAGCGAAGAAGATTGGAGTCGAGAGATCTCCCTTGTTCTAAGAACAAACCATTCAAAGAAATTTTCCGTAAAGTGAGGAATAAGGTAAGCCTCTCGAAACAGGAAACACCAAAATTCAACATCACGTGCAGCGTGATACTCAACACTTCAACATGTAATGTGTTCCCCTGAAAGAAGTCCGGACCCATTGGTTACATTCTGTGTATCCCTTTCGATTCAATCTAATTCTTTTTCAAAACTCCTTATCTTTGGGACCATGTATTTGCGCCCTTTCCAACCGCGTCACTTTTTTTACATAATTAGTACATACCCGATCAACAAGAAATCTTCAAACTATGGAGTATCGAACCAATGAGCTCCCCTCTCCTGGCTTTAATATGATTCAGGAGTTCAAATTATTCCAGGAGAGGGGATGGGGGTGAGGTCGGGTTGTGGACATTTAATAAGTGACATCTCCTTTCAAGATTCACAAACTGATCAAACATCGAATATCCAATACCTGATAACCAATTAGCAAATAACCGATAACCAAACAAGAGCGTTAAACTATTTTAATTGGGAAGAAGTTCACGAATATGGGATATTAGCAACGCAAATGAATTCTTTTTATAATAACGGGATAAAAATATGGCCTTTAGCGAGAGTACGAGACTTGAATGCTAAGGATTTAGTGTTATAACAAATGAGTCAAAAAAGAAAAATACTGTTTTTAATGCCGTCATTACGCGGTGGAGGGGCTGAACGGACGCTGATAAATCTTCTACATAGATTAGACTATGAAAGGTATGATATTGATCTTATCGTGGTGTCGAAAACAGGACCTTACATAACTAGAGTTCCTGAAGACGTAAATGTAACGTATCTTTTTAAAAGTGATTTACTGGTCAGGAGCATGGCATTTCTGCATCGTACATTTGGTTTTGATTGGTTTTTTAGAGCCAAAATGGAAAAAATAACAAAACAGTATGATGTAGGTATATCATATCTGGACAGCAATTTTACAGATCTTTTATTTTTTAAAGAAAATATTAGTAGTAGAATTGCTTTTATACACTCTTCATATCAGACACACGATAATTATGAGAGATTTTATAAATATAAACGCATTAGAAAGAGGCTGAACAGAGATCGATATTCAAAGCTTGACGGCATCGTTTTTGTGTCTAAAGATTCAAAGTCGGAGTTTGTTGAACTATTTGGCGAACAACCTAACATGGATGTTGTCTACAATTTGATAGATAAAGAGTCTGTGTTGAATAAATCTAATATGAATAAAAACAGGTGGACGTCTGATACATTTACATTTTGTGCTGTCGGAAGCTTGATGCCCGTTAAGGGGTTCGACAGATTAATTCGGGCGGCAAAAATTGTTTATGAACGCGGTTATGATTTTCGTATCGTAATTGCGGGCACAGGAAATGAAGGGAAAAAATTAAAAGAGATTGTTTCGTCTTTAGAGCTTACAAACTGTATAATATTTGTGGGGTTTCTTGAAAATCCATATCCACTGATGAAAAGCAGCGACGTATTTGTGATGAGCTCTGTATCTGAAGCTCTTCCTACTGTTTTATGCGAGGCGATGATTCTTGGTTTACCATGCCTGGTTACAAATGCTTCGGGCTGCAGAGGGTTGGTCAACAGCGGAGAGTTTGGGATGATGGCTGAACAGGACGACACGGATTTAGCGAATAAAATGATCTTATTTATGGAGAAGCCGGGTCTTGTGGAAGAGTATAGCCAAAAGGCACTGGAACGGTCTAAACTATTTGATGATGAGAGTGTACTTCACAATTATTACAAAATATTTGACGGGAAATATAGTGGAAATTAGTGATTAAAAGTGTCGGCCATGTGATGGGACATAGAATAGGAAAAATTAAAATTTGCTTCGTCATTCATTCACTTCATACCGGTGGCATGGAACGGGTGATGAGTGAACTTGCTAAGCAATTTTCGATGAAGGAAAATATTGAGCTCCATTTAGTCCTATATGGCAGGTCTCGTACAATTTTTTATGATATCCCGAAGAATGTGACTTTGCATAAACCTGGGTGGTCTTTTCGGGACGATATGCGACTTATATTTACACTTAGGACATTGATTTGGCTAAGACGGACAGTCAGCAGTATTAAACCGGATACTATATTGAGCCTTGGGGAGTACTGGAACTCTTTTGTGCTGCTGGCTTTGAAAGGTAAAGATGTTCCAATTTATGTGTCGGACCGTTGCCGGCCGGATTTAGATTTGGGGCAGCCACACGAATGGCTTCGTAAATGGTTGTATCCCAATGCGTCAGGAATAATTTCTCAGACTCAGAAAGCCAAAGATATATATACTAAAAAATTTAACCACCCAAATATACGTGTTATTCCGAATCCGATTCATGAAGTTAAACAAATTGAAAAGTCAGTTAAGAAAGAGGACATCATTCTGTCTGTAGGGCGTCTAATTGAAACTAAACATCACGATAGGTTAATCCGGATTTTTGATCGTGTAAAAAAAGATAACTGGAAACTGGTAATAGTCGGGGGAGATGCTATTCAGCAAAACTGCATGAAGCAGCTTAAAGAGCTTATCTATGAAAGAGATCTAAAGGATCGGGTAGAGCTCACAGGAAATGTTTCTGATGTAGAAAAGTACTATCTGAAAAGCAAGATATTTGCTTTTACATCAAGCTCTGAAGGCTATCCTAATGTTATCGGCGAAGCAATGTCAGCCGGACTACCTGTTATTGCCTACGATTGCGTGGCGGGTCCTTCCGAGATGGTTGAGGACACCATAACTGGGTACCTTGTGGATACTTTTGATGATCAAAGATTTACAGATCGATTATCCGAATTAATGGAAAGTGAAATATTACGCAATAAAATGGGTGAAAAAGCAAAAACTAAGATTCAGAAATTATCAGAAAATCAAATTGCCGATCAATTTTTTTCATTCATTTTGCCTTAAAAAGTATTCAATTCATCATAAAATCATGGGAAAATACAGAGTTGGCAGAGTGATTAAATCATATGTTTCAAGGAGCGTTTTTTTTTATGAATTGTGGTTTCATACTTACAGAAGGCATAAAGGAAGCTATATCAGACTGCCTGACCCAAGTGATCATTTTTATATTGATGGATATCCACGATCCGGAAATACGTATACAGCAGGATATCTTAAAAAAGCATTTCCGGAATTAAATTTTGCAAGCCATCTCCACACAGTTGCTGCTTTAAAAATCTCATTAAGATTGCATATCCCGTCATTTATTATAGTAAGAGCACCGGAAGAAGCAGTTTGTTCCAATTTGTACCGAAAAGTGACTATTAAGGAGTATATGCCTGATAAAAGGCTGATTGGAGACATGTTTATGAATTATATCATGTATTATGAAATGGTAATAAAAAACATGGAATTGGATTATTTGCACATTATAACCTTCGCATCCTGTGTAAAAAAAGAGATTGAAGTAATACAAAGGGTTTCGAAGGTATTGGAAATACCAACTAGGGGTAAGACGCAACTTGAGAACCTTTTGAATGAATACAAAAACGAGATGCAGCTAGAAGAAACGAAGAAAGAGAGTTATGCATCAAGTCTTCCTAATATAGACAGGCAGGAGTTTAAAGATGATTATTTAGAAAAGATTAAGGAAGCAGAACAATTTGAGAAAGCTAAAAGTATTTATGAAATGCTAACACTACATGATTTTATTGGGGACATGTAGCCCGAGAAGTCCTTTTAAACAATTATGAAACTGTTACAAATAAATTCGACATTAAACACCACAAGTACCGGGCGAATTGCAGAAGAGATCGGACTCCGCGCTATCGAGAGGGGGTATGAGAGCTATGCAGCCTGTTACAGGTTAGGGGATGGTGGCAGCAGCTCAAACGTGCTTGAAATTGGCAGCAGCATTGATAGGTACCTCCACGGAATTAAAACAAGGGTTTTTGATCGACACGGATTCGGGTCTATAGGTGCGACTGGTGAGTTGGTGGAAACGATCAGGAAGATAAACCCAGATGTTATAGGGCTGCACAATCTTCACGGTTACTACCTGAATATTGAGGTGCTTTTCAACTATCTGAAGGAGGCTCAAAAACCAGTGATATGGACGTTTCACGACTGCTGGCCATTTACGGGGCACTGCAGCTACTTCGACCGCTTCAGCTGTGAAAAATGGAAAAAGGAATGTCATGATTGCCCCATGACAACCTATTACCCCGCCAGCTATGGGCTGGACCAGTCGAACAGGAACTTTCATGATAAGAAGCAGCTGTTTACAGGTCTGGATAACCTGACGATTGTAACACCGTCTCATTGGCTGAAAGGGCTGGTAAAAGAGTCTTTCTTAAAAGAGTACCCGGTTGAGGTGATCCATAATGGAATTGACCTGGATGTCTTTAAACCGGGTACAGATGATTTGCCGGAACCTGTACGGAAAATTAATGAAAAGATGATACTTGGAGTAGCCAGCATTTGGGACGACAGGAAAGGATTAAAAGACTTTCTGAAGCTTTCAGAGCTGATACCTGATGAATATAAAATTGTATTAGTGGGCCTCGATGAAAAACAGCTGAAGCAGCTTCCGGAAAACATATTGGGCATGGCTCGTACGGAAAATGTTCAACAACTTGCGTCGATTTACAGCGCTGCAGAGGCGTTTGTAAACCCGACCTGGTCCGATAATTTTCCAACCACAAATATCGAAGCGCTTGCATGTGGAACACCTGTCATTACGTATGATACCGGGGGGAGTCCGGAGGCGGCAGATAGAAATACCGGGTTTGTTATTAAGCAGGGAGATTTGAATGGTATTGTTCAATCATTGAAAGCAATATCTGAAATGAATCGGGAATCAAATATCGAAATGTGCCGTAATCGGGCAGTTGAGCATTATAATAAAGAGCATAGATTCCGGGATTATGTTGAACTGTATAGTGAAATGTTGGGAGAAAAGGTTGTTGAGTAGTTTTCAGCAGCATCCCAGGTGGTGGCGTGAATCGGGCAGCTGTACACAAGCACAAAACGCAATTTGTCAAGTAGTTCTACGACACACTATGAAACTACTACATTTCCACGTCACCCGGCTTGACGCAAAACGACTTCAACACGGCAACTTTCGTGATTCGGCATCTGCGTGTGGCAGATTGTCAATTTATAAACATTTTATAACTGAAGTATCGAAAAAGCACTATTTAAAGCACATCTGCTTAAAACATTATAATTTCACACTATATAAAAAAGCCGCATTTTAATTGTGGTTTAAAAAGCGTAAAAGAATTTAAAAGATGATTTAAAAGGGGCGGTATTGAAAATTTCAATTATTACAATCTGCTACAATAACGAAGCCGATATCAGGGAGACAATAGAGTCTGTAACGAGTCAGAAGTATGAAGCTGTTGAATATATTGTGGTTGACGGCAATTCTTCAGACGATACAATGAACATTGTGCGGGAGTATTCTGATGATATTACTACGATCATCTCTGAACCTGACGAGGGGATGTATGATGCTATTAATAAAGGTATCAAAGCATCTAATGGTGATGTTGTAGGTCTCATTCATGCGGGCGATCGGCTCTATGATTCAAATGTACTGAATAAAATAGCATACCATTTTTCCGAAAATGATATCGATGCAATGTACGGACATAGTATATTAGTCGATTCAAATGACAGACCATTTAGAGTAAATAAGAGTCCGTCATTCAGAAAAAATCTAATGAAGAGAGGGTGGATGCCATCGCATCAGAGTGTATATATACGAAGAGAAAAACTTTTTGAACTTGGTCTGTACCGGTTAGATTTGGGGGGCAGTGCAGATTATGAGTTTGTACTGCGATATTTTTATTTGAACAATTTGAAGATTAAAAGGCTCGACGATTTTATTTTGCGATTTGCAATTGGAGGAAGGAGCACAAGCAATTACAGTGGTACGCTACTACTTTCACAAAAACGTCATATCCAGGCGTGGAAAATCAATGGTAGAAAGCCACCATTATACTTTATTCCACTAAAATTGGGGAGAAAAATTAAGCAATTTTATCTGGCTGCAGCATATAGGCTATTTGGTGTAACTAATTCATCGTGAATTGGAACAGGAATGGAAAAAAAACTTAAGATTCGACTTGCAATAGAGAGTGACAAAGATAAGGTTTTGGATCTGTTGAACAGTGTATTTGAAAAACAACAACGTTCTCAAAATACCAGGGACGAACTGTACTGGAACTGGAAGTTCAGGAACAGCGTATTCGGACCATCAATTTTAACTGTTGCTGATGATGGCGGGAAGATTGTGGGTGTGGATCATCTATGGCCATGGGAGCTCTGCTTTAAAGGTGAAATTTTAAAAGCAGTTCAGCCCTGCGATGCCGCTGTACATGAAGATTATAGGGGGCAGGGACTGTTTAAACAAATGAGAAAGTTTGGATTAGATGTGGCGGTCTCCCGGGGGTTTCAAATGGTATTTAATTTTCCGAATGAAAATAGTCTTCCGGGTAATCGTTCTACCGGGGCAACATATCTCGGAAAGATAACCTGGTGGGTGAGGATTTTAAAACCTGTTCACCTGGCACTGGATAAACTTTTTCATCTGAAGGCTGAAAAATTTACTTTGCCTGAGGAGTATCAGATAGACTGTGAATTCTTAGATCAGCTTGCTCAAAGGGTTTCAGGAGAAGTGAATCTTATCCAAATTCACAGAAAAGCAGGCTTTCATCAATGGAGATATAAGAACCACCCAAGTCGTCAATATGGGATGACGGTCGTACGGGTTGGTCTTAAACAAATGGCGCTTATTTTTACTGTTGAGCAGCATGGTGCCCGACTTGAGATGGTAGTTGTGGATGTAGTCGGTGATGAGTGTCCAAAAAAGAATCTGATACAGGCAGTGGTTCAGACTGCAAAGAGGCTGGACGTGGATTTTGTTGCGCTTATGAGTAATAAACTTTTTGGATTAGAACGACTTTGGACTCATGGATTTATTAAGAAGAGCTTGAAAAATATGGTTGTACTCCCCCTTGGTTTGGGAAATCATGGGAAGTTCTGTTCATTTGAAAATTGGAGTATGGTTGCGGGGCTGCACGATTCTATATAATTTGATTTAATTCAAACATCAGGAAGAAAATGATTTCAGAAAAGAGTGGTAAAGAGAATACAGTGAACCTGTTTTGGACAGGAGGATGGGATTCTACATTTAGGTTGATGCAGATTATTTTTGAAGAAAAAAGAAAAGTACAGCCTTATTATATCATTGATTTGAGCAGGAGTTCATGGGAAATTGAAATAAAGACGATGAATGATATTAAAAGTTTGCTGGTAAGTGATTATCCAAAAAAGTCAGAATTGATGGAGCCAGTTATGATTTTTAATAAAAATGATATTTCCATTGATGAAGAAGTTAGTGAGGCATGGAAAAGCATCAGGAATAAAAGGCATATTGGTAATCAATATATTTGGCTTGCTAGCTTTATAAAAAAAACCGGAATTAAAAATATGGAGATGTCGATTGTGAATAGTGATGATTGCGAAAGCAATAGTCCGTCTCTCATTGCATATCTGCAAGATGAAAGAATTACATCTGCTGAAAAGGCAATATTTAAATATTTTTCACTTCCAGTTAAAAACTTGACGAAAAGCGATATGTATGAAATTACAAAAAGTAGAAACTGGTTAGAAATTCTCAAAAACACATGGTTCTGTCACCACCCATTACCTCATCCATTCAAAATGGGAGTGCCATGTGGTGTCTGTAACCCTTGCCGTGTAGCTGTTGAGGAAGGTTTTGGCCATAAAATACCGGTGTTAAACAGAGTGGCCGGTAAATGGGTGAAAGCTGTATGGAATAGTAATCTGCTCAAAAAATTGCGGTGATAATTTTGATAACCCAGAAAATATTAACTTGTAATTATTCAATTTAAAAAATTATGCCCTATACAAAAGATCTGTTCTGGACCGGCGGTTGGGACTCCACCTTTCGATTATTGCAGCTTCTTTTTGAAGAAGAAAGGAGCGTGCAGCCTCACTACATCATGAGAAGTGAAGAGTCAACGGGAACGGAAATTGACGCAATGGCGAATATCAGGCGATACATAAACAGGAATTATCCTGAACATCGCTCATTATTAAAGCCGATAATTATCACAGATGTAGCCGGAATTAAATCACAGAATGCAATAACCAAATTACATCTTAAACTAAGCAAAGAGAAAAAAATAAATAAGCAATATGAAATTTTATCACGTTACTGTATCCAAAAAGACATACGAGAGGCTGAGCTATCGATTGTTGAAATTGAAAAAGAGATTTTAGATTCGGAACTGTTTGAATCTTTTTTGTTTCCGCTGCTGAAAATGTCAAAAAAAGATATGTTACTGAAAGCAAAAAGAAATGGATGGATGGATATGATGGAGATGACATCCTTTTGCCGAAGGCCTAAAAAGGGTAAACCATGTGGAGTATGTGGTCCCTGTACGGATGCAATTGAAACCGGATTAGGATTCCGATTACCACTAAGATCGAGAATCATAGGTCGCATTCAATTGCCGTTCAGGCGATGGTGGAGAAATAATTATCATAAACAGTCGAACAAGTACTTACAATGGGTAAAGAAATTATTGAAGGGCAGATACTGACTGAGTAATACTGAAATTATGGAAAATATAAAATCTTCATTCACAGTAGATGTCGAAGACGGCGTGAGCATCGCCATGCGGGATGTCTTTTCAAAAAAAACGGAGCAGACAGACCGGGTGGTAACCTATACAACACAGGTATTGGAACTGCTGGAGAAACACGACGTGATCGGCACTTTTTTCGTGCTGGGTGAGGTGGGTGAGCGGTTTCCGGACCTTGTTAAAGAAATTGCCAATTCCGGCCACGAAATAGGCGTGCACGGCTACCATCACCTGCAGTTTTTCAGGATGACACCGGCGAAAGCCTACCAGGAACTGAGCAGTGCGAAGAAGCTGCTGGAGGATCTGACGGGTGAAGAGATTATGGGCCACCGCGCGCCCGCATTTTCAATCACGCCCGAAACGAAATGGGGGCTGGATGTGATCGCGAAAGCCGGCTTCAGCTACGACAGCAGTATTATGCCGGTACAGGGAAATCGCTATGGATGGCCCGGTTTTTCAAAAGAGATCACAACTATTTCAACGAAGGAGGGTGATCTTACCGAGGTACCTATGTCGGTGGGATCTCTGTTTGGGAAAGAGCTGCCAGTTTGTGGCGGAGGCTATCTGCGCCTCTTTCCCTATTGGTTTACCAATAAGATGATGCACCAAATTGTGCAAACACGTCCGGTAGTCGTATATATGCATCCCTATGAGCTGGATACAGAACCGTATCCAGAGTACTATTTCAATGAACTGAAGAAGGTCAGCTTACCAACCCAAATGAAAATGCGTTCAATGTGGGTGAATAGAAAAACCATTTATCATAAACTGGACGGGCTGCTCAAGCAGTACTCATTTGTGCCGATGAAGACACTTGTGGACGATTTCAAAACCAAGAGTGAGGCAAAGGAGATAGTTATATGAGCCTGAAGCAAAGGTTGTTATTAAATCTGAAAAACATTCCGGGGTGGCGCACCAAAAGGAAAATCGTAGTCATTTCCGTAGATGATTACGGAAACGTTCGGCTTGATTCTAAAAAAGCGCGGGAAGCGATGGATCAGGCGGGAATTAAAGCCCAAAACAGATTTGATCGTTTAGATACACTGGAGACCCGGGACGATCTTGACATGCTGTATGATACCCTCCGGTCAGTAAAAGATAAGAACGGACGCCACTCGGTTTTTACACCGTTTGCATTGCCTTGTAACATCAACTTTGAAAAGATGGAAGAGGAGGGTTTCAAAGAGTATCACTACGAGCTGCTGCCGGAGACCTATGATAAACTTTCCACTCAGCAGCCTGAAGCGTATAAAGGTGCGTGGGACCTTTGGCGAGAGGGTATTGAAGAAGGACTGATGGTTCCGCAGTTTCATGGACGGGAACACCTGAACTTAAAAGTATTTGAGGAGCTGCTGGCAAAAAAAGAGCCTGAACTTTTAACTGCTCTAAAAAACCGGTCTTTCACCGGGATATCTGACAGCGGGTACAGCACGATATCTCCTATGGCCGCATTTGATTTCTGGCAGTTTAAAGAAAATAACCGGTTTAAACGTATTATTGAAGATGGATTATTGCGGTTTGAGCAGGTGTTTGGCTACCAGCCCGTTCATTTTACCCCGCCGGTTTATAATATTCATCCTGTTTTATATGAAGTGTTAAGAAAAAATGGAGTAAAGTATGTGGATAGTGCATTTTTAAAAAAGGAGCACCAGGGAGAAGGTATCTTCAAAAGAAAATTCAACTATACCGGGAAAGAGATAAATGGGCTTACTGTTATTGTAAGGAATGTTGTCTTTGAGCCTACAGAATCCAGGGGATTTGACTGGGTTAATTATGCCATGCATCAAATTGAAGCTGCTTTCAGATGGAATCGCCCGGCAATCATTAGCTCCCACCGTGTAAATTTTTGCGGACATATTGATCCGGAAAACAGAGAGAAGGGGTTGAGCGGCCTTAGAGAGCTTTTAAAGCGAATTAGAGAAAGGTGGCCTGAGATAGAATTTTTTGGAGCAAATGAACTTGGTGATTTAATTCGTAGCGGAAGATATGATGATTGAAATTCTTTAAAACTGAGAAACCCCATTTCTTTAAATGTCATTTCTTTTGCGATCGACTTCTATGAATAAGAAAACAATTGTGTATATAGCTGGTGAAGGTCATTCAGGTTCAACTTTGTTGGACATGATACTTGGAAGCCAGCCAGATACTTTTAGTGCCGGAGAGCTGCGATTTTTGGCTG
>Ga0307966_1002902_pt1 | contig 12940 bp, 11 predicted proteins | sample OrgLakmetagen646_FD_203141 | JGI IMG/M metagenome (GOLD analysis project Ga0307966, IMG submission 203141) | Saline water microbial communities from Organic Lake, Antarctica - #646 | ecosystem: Environmental > Aquatic > Non-marine Saline and Alkaline > Saline | place: Antarctica: Organic Lake... | reverse complement strand
GGCTATAGCCATGGTTATACAGATCGGCTTTGGGTCTTTCTGAGACAACCTCATTGTTGCAAGATACGAGAAGCAGCGCCGCAAGGCAGTATAATATTTGATTCTTCATTTATTTTCTGTCCAACGTCGAGGATGAGCATAGATGAGCGATAGCGAAATCTATTGTCTCACTCCGCCTTGATAGACCCAGACCGTAGGAAGCCTTCCGCATCATCGACACCTTCCTCTTTCATGATTTTTAGTTTATCTAAGAGCTTTACCTTCTCTTGGTAGATGGCGATGAGCTGTCCTACTGCCGCTCCCTGAAAAGATAATTTCATTCCATTTTCTTTCGCAAAGACCAATGAGTTTACAAGGTCTGTGATGTCGCCTTGAGCTAGGAAATGTGCTTCTAGCGCCGTGCCGTCTAACTCCAAATTATAGCGTTCTGCTTTCTTTAATTCGGTTTTTATTTTTCTTACCGGAGATCCACGAAGCATCATAGCTAGTTGTTCTGGTAGTGATACTCGGTATTTCATTTTTTTGTCTATCGTAGAGAGTAGCCGATGCGAGCCAATCGGGTTAGCTCAACACGGGCGCGCAATCTCGCATTGACTATCTCGACTGGATGTAGCCCGAATCTGGCTGATGGGCGGCAGCAGGTCGAGTGCTTTTCTCTGGGTATATCTGGATTCTTTTTAACCACCCATTCGCTCCGCTCATTAGAGGACACAGAGAGCACAGAGCCACGGTGCTAAAAAAATCATTTTCCCTCTGTGCTCTCTGTGATCTCTAGCGAAGCGGGTGGTTTAAATTTAATTTCTTCCTACATCGTCGAGCACTATCGCGACTGTAGCGCGGAGCGCGAAAGGAGTTGATAGCTGCGACTGGATCTACCTTTCATTTAGGTGTTGGGCATGAAGCAGACTGTTGATTTTTTTCATTTTCAGTTTTAATACCTTGTAAATGAGTATAGCAAAAGCCCAAGAACAATGGCATCTGCGATGAGGATTATGGTCTTATAGATTTTATTAGGGTATAGCAATATTGCTCCTACAATTGGGAGTGGGCATGTTAAAAATGCACCCATGCCTGTATACATATTTAATCCATCGTCAGGTCCAGGGCCTTCGTGGAAAAAATGTGACACTAGTATCATCAGTAGAAAAATATAGAATAGACCGAATACTAAACTCGCCGCGATTCGGGTGATCCAGCTAAGGGCTTCTTTGGCTGTTGGATTCATTCTTTTTGTAGATCGTGGAGGCCAGGCACCCAGCCTGACGGGTTAGTGGTTCAAGTGATTCTCGGATTTTCGGGCGGGTTACATGGGTTGACCTGAGCCGGCTGGTTCTGCCCCTTCGCTATCATTAGTCCGAGATGGACAATTGGATACAATGCATAGCCGATAAAAATCAAATGCATAGGGATTATGTCAGTGGAAACTGTAGTCTGAAACTCAGGTAGTCTTTCAACATTGATTGCTGTGATTATGAAAAGAATCAATAAGGCAACGACTGGGGCAGTTAGGTAGGAGAGGTAGATGCAGTAACTTATCTTTCTTTTTTCCCTTTTCCATTCGAGTATTATCGCTAATGCAGCCACAACCATCGCTGACCAGAATGCTGTTCCCATCAGTGTAAGAAATATACCAGGTCTGTAAGTGATGAATTCGACTTCCAGCATCGGGAGTAGTTTTGAAAGCAGATTTAGCGAAGACACGCTTAAATAGCCCAACGTAATAAATAGGAAGACTACTTCGGCTACTCTGATTACTATTTTTTTCATTTTATCCGCAGAACGGTGAGCACTATCGCGCAGTGAGGCACGAACGGAGTTGATAGCTGCGACTGGATCTACGCTTCATTTGTTCAGGTCTTCATTTCTTTAGCGAATATCGTGGAGCACGATCACCCAGCCTTCGAGCTAAATCGTCCTGTTGCTTTTTAGAAAATCGGGCGCGTTAAATGGGTTGATCGCTGCGTCTGGATCTACGCTTCATTTGGCTTGGTGGGTGTGTCTTTACTGAGAAACTCTATGACCCAAGTTCCTTTTCTCAGAAGGTAGTAGGCAACTCCAGCTGTGATGAAAAACGAGATAGCACCAGGTAACGCAGTAGACAGGCTTAGTTTTTCTGTAAATTCTACGCCTTCGCCCATGTCACCCAGAATGGTGCTCATGACCCACGCGAAATAAGCGACTGCTGCAATTTTCTTTACTGCAAGATATGCGAAATACAGACCGGCAAAACGGACAAGGACTGTAGCTAGATCTTTTTTATTCATTTCTTCTGTAGATCGGTGAGGCCAGGCACCCAGCCTGCGGGTTTAGGATTAGTAAGGGTTGTCGAATCTCTGGCGCGAAAATGGGTTGACCTGCGCTGACTGGATGTAGCTTTCAGACTGGTCGGTGCGTCCCAGCAGGTCGAGTGCTTTTTTTACGCCATGCCGGGTTTCTTTTTAACCACAGATGAACACGGATAAACACGGATATGATTTAATTTCCTTCGCTCCTGATCTGTGTTAATCGGTGTTCATCCGTGGTTACTAAATTCTTCTTCTACATCGTGGAGATGTATCGATAGAGTGAAGGCGAAGCCGCAACGGAATTGATACGATCGACTGGTTCGATTTTTGATTTAAGTGCTGAAAGAATAGTAATAAAGACGACCCGATTGAGTATCGTGGCCGATCCAAAACAAGTCACCATTATATGTTTTAAATCCTTTTGATGATGTAGGCCACCAATCAACATCGGACGGATCTTCAATTTTGTATCTTGGAGGGTTGGGCACGCCTTTCGTGCCTGCCTCAAATTCCCGGTCTCCTATCAGCTTGGGGATTATCTTTTCGATGTCGTCGTTTTTCGCGCTAAACGCAATCCAACTTGTGTAATCTCTTCCGCCTAGGTAGTAATATTCCAAATCATACGCGTCAGAAGGTAGCTTCAGATTTCGTGATTCTATCTTCTTTTTGGCCTGGCTCGAAGATTCATAGATTTGGGTCGCTTTCCAAAAATTCTCGCCAAATTCCTTTATGGTAAGAGCACTTAGGCCGAGCATCAGCCCGACAATTAGACCAACGGTGAATATTGAAAAACCTTTCATTTATTTTTCTCGAACGTCAAAGGTAGGCATGTAGTGAGGCACGAACGGAATTGACCTATCCTGCCTAGTTAGCACTCAGTCATTTGAGGGTAATTTTGGCAGTCCCCGATCTCTCAGGTTTCATTTCCTTGCCATCCCATCCAAAAATTAAATTTTCTCCTGTGGTAAACATGATATCCACTTCATTCTTTGGTTTGAGTGTGATACTATCGTTTTCGCTTAGAGTGTCTCTGAGTAATTCCTCATTCGTAATCTTATCTTTGACTAAGACGTAAACAGTTCCGGTAGCACGGATCGTGAGCACGTGTCCCTGCTGGGAAGGATCCACTTCGATGCTATTCGTAGTGTTGCTGTGATTGTTGTCATTCCATGCCTTCAATTTAGCGATGTCGGCCTCTAAAGTCTCTTCCAGTTGATTCAGGACATGCTTTTCCTTTTGGAGTTCAATTTCTAACGCTTCTACTTTTTTCTTCTGAGGCACAATATTCATACTGGCTTCGACAATAGCTTTCTCCATTTGGTTTCTTTGCTCGGTCGGGCCTTTTGGCTCATTCGCCAAAAGGGGGCCAATTGAAAGTGCTGCGATTAGTATGATGAATTGTATTTTCATAATTTCTTTTGCTAACAGTGCTATCTCCTCAACTCAGTTGAGGATAACATTGGAGAGGTGGAGGTTGTTTTTTGAGTCCAGAGAGGTCTGTGAAGGTGAGGCTATGCAGCCACAAGATCATGTATACGAGTTAGATATCAATCTTTGATGGGTTTTCGTGTGGCCGCTTTTTGGGGAAATAGAGTTGGATATCAAAACCAGCAAAAGCTTAACTCAGACGGTCACTGAATGTCAATCCTAACGGACTTCGCGGCGAGTTGATGATATCAAAGTTGTCGAAAAGTTTCTTTAGAATGGTTTATCTTTTATAAGTAACTCTTGATTATAACTTTAAGTGCAATATAGGCAGTCCGGGGTGGCGGATATCAAAATAGCAAAAGCTCAACTCGACAAATTTCCCTTGCAGCGGTGATCCCTGATTGGTGATGGCTGATGACTGACCTCTGACTCCTGACTCCTGGCGTCCGTCTCCTGACTCCTGACTCCTGACTCCTGGCGCCTGTCTCCTGGCCTCTGCCAGTATCTTGCTGAGCGACTAAAGTCGCTGCTACTGGGCCCTACAGCCCATCGATGCCAAAAGGCAGCCTCGCGTAGACGCCACGGGGGTCGTTGAGGCCGTTGAGCTGGGTGCTGAGTCGTTTGAATTGAGCAGCGAGTCGATTAGCGGCGCTGGGGAATCGGGCGACGGGGGCGGCGCCCGGTTCTTCGAACATCATGGCTAGGTTCTCAGCGAAAGTCGCGGCGCTGGGCACTTGTTCGATGGCAAGAGAGTCCATGCCAGCCAAGGTGGTGGCTTCGTTGATCGCAGTTTGTAGGCCACCAATGGAGTCGACGAGCTTAAGCGCTTTGGCACTCGCCCCGCTCCAGACCCGGCCTTGGGCGATGGCACGCACTTGGCTCTCCTCCACAGCGCGACCGTCGGCAACCTTCTCGATAAAGGCATCGTAGATCTCGTCGGTAAACTTTTGGATGAGCGCCATCTCTTCTTCTGTGCGTGGACGGCTCATGGTATAAATATCTGCGAATGGAGAGGTCTTCACACCATCGAAATGGACGGCGTAACCTTTGGCCATTTCTTCGATGTTAAAGACTAAGCCGAAGACCCCGATCGAGCCGGTAATCGTGTAGGGCTGGGCAAAGATCTTATCCGCGTAGGCCGAGATCCAATAGCCGCCGCTGGCGGCGTAGCTACCCATGGAGACGATGAGCGGTTTAGTCTCTGCGAGCAGGCGGGTTTCGCGCTGGATAATTTCAGAAGCCACCGCGCTGCCGCCAGGGCTGTTGACGCGTAGGACGACGGCTTGCACGCCGGGATCGTTGCGCAAGCGGCGCAACTCGTGGGCCAGCCAATCGCCGCCGATATAATCGACCGACGACCAACCACCCACGATATCCCCCTCGGCATAGACCACGGCGATACGATCGCCATCAGTCGCGCGGGCATCCCACTCGAAGCCTCGGGTGTTCGCATAGTCGCTCAGTGCCACTTGTTGGAAGGTCTCGGCGTCATCGTCACGCTTGTAGGTGTTGGCAAGGTGATCAATCAACTCATCTAGATAGCCAACCTTGTCGACGAGCTTGGCGGTGGCGGCATCCTCTCCGGAGAAAAAGGCATCCTTCTCTGTGAGCTGAACGAGTGCCTCGCGCTCCATGGTGCGGCCCGCGCTGATTTCACCGAGCATGCCGAACCAGAGGTCGTTGAGTAGAACCGTGGTCTGCTCGCGGTCGGCTGCGCTCATGCTGTCGCGGGTAAACATCTCGACGGCCGATTTGTAGGCCCCTACCCGAGTCGTCTGCACGCCCACGCCGTATTTCTCTAAAGTGCTACCGAGAAATGGCGCATCGGTGGCCAAGCCGTTAAGCGAAATTAAACCAAAGGGGTTGAGCCAAACTTCGTCGGCCACGGAAGCCAGGTAATAATCCTTCTGACTCGGATCCACGAGATAAGCGTAGACGGGTTTGCCGGAAGTCTTGAAATCAGCAATGGCAGTGCGCACTTCGGAAACGGCTGCCAATCCGGAGCCGTAAGCTTGCTGCTGCAAGTTCCCATAAAGAAAGAGCGCCGCGATATCGTCGTCCGACTTCGCACGCTCAATGGCATCGACGACCTTGAGCAAGTAAGTGACAGAGTAGCCACGGCCCAGCGCTTCCTGCAAGGCTTCCTCAAAACCAGTCACCACTGGCGCGTCTTGTATCGTGGTATTGAGATCCAGCACCAGGACCGAACCTTCCTCAATCTCGATGGGGATCGGCTGGCTGCTAGCACCAATGATCGCGCCAATAACAACAAAGAAAGCGACGATGCTCAACCCCGCGAGGATGGCCCATGCGGCAAGTGATCCGAGTAAACTTTGAAAAAAACCTTTCATGCCTTAAGATGTGAAACGAGAGGGTCGCGCATGCAACTGCGTATTTGCGTGCCGGCAGTTGGAGTTCCGCCTGCCCGACATGAGCTTGTCGAATGTTAGGCGGTGGCGTATCCGTGGCGACTCTCCCGGACCGCCTAAAGGCGGGACTCCAGCAACGCGCAAGGCATCGAAACTTAATGATCACATATGCTTGATCTTTCCCATCGTAATACCTCAATCCACCTCAATGAAAGATGAAGCATTCCCCTTGCTGTCTGCACCTGAAGTGCGCGTCCTAGGATGCTTACTAGAGAAGTCTGAAACGACGCCAGATGCCTATCCGCTTACACTCAACAGCCTACTACTGGCTTGTAACCAAAAGTCGAACCGCGACCCCGTAGTCGAGTATGACGAAGACCTTGTGATCGAAGCGCTGGATGACCTGCGCAAAAAGGGCTTCGTCTTTCGCGTCGATGTCGCAGGTTCGCGTGTCGCCAAATTCCGCCACAACATCGACGAGTTGCTCGGCCTCAGTCGCGGGAGTAAGGCGCTGTTATCAGTCCTGTTATTGCGAGGCGCACAGACTCTAGGGGAACTGCGCACTCGGTCCGAGCGCATGCACTCTTTCGCAACGACGGAAGCCGTGGAAGAGGAACTTATCGAAGTCGCGAGTGAGATAGAGCGCCCACTCTGGATGAAGCTACCGCACGCGATGAACGCATACAAAAACTAGAAGACGAAGTCGCGACACTTAAAGCGGAATTTGCGCAACTCAAAGAGAGCTTCGAAACATTTAAGCAGGAGTTCATGTAGGGTGAGCATACGGCGTATGGTTGGAGTCCCGCCTGCCCGACATGAGCTTGTCGAATGTCAGACGGTAGCGTATCCGTGGCGACTCTCCCGGACCGCCTAAAGGCGGAACTCCAACCATTGCGTCTACCCGAAGGCCTCGACCGCCAGCGCATTCATGGCTCTGAAATCGAGTTTTCCTGTGCCAAGGACCGGCAAGCTATCGACCTGAAGCGCGCTCTTGGCGTTGGGCTTCCATAGATTTGGGATTTCGAGTTTTTGAATGACTTCCTGTAGCTGCGATTCTGAAAAGTCCAAGGTATGCAGCACGCATAGCTTTTCACCGCGCTTGGCATCGGGTATCGCGATAACGGTGATCGCATCGGGGCCAACACCGCAGCTCTCTTGCAAGGCCTTCTCAACTGCGCCGTGCGAGATCATCTCACCGCCAATTTTACTGAACCGGGACTGGCGGCCGGTGATGGCAAAGAACCCATCGTTATCCATAAAACCAAGGTCACCGGTCGTATACCACCCGTCCACCAGAACGCTGCTCGTGAGTTCTGGCTTCTTAAGGTAGCCTTGCATGACGTTGGCGCCTTTGACCTGAATCATCCCCTCCTCTGTTGGCCCAAGGACCTCGCCCGTATCCATATGAACAATACGAATAGCGACTCCGGGGAGCGGACGTCCGAGGCGATCCTCTCGGTAGCCCGTCTCGGGCAAGTCATCCACTTCGACATTGGGCATGCTCAGCGCGCAGACTGGAGCAAGCTCCGTAGCACCATAGCCTTCCAGTGGTGTGAGGCCGAAGCGCTTCTCAAAGAGCTTCGCGACTCTGGGCTGAAGCTTCTCAGCTCCAGTGAAGGCATAGCGCAATTTCGAGAACTGCTCTGGCTTTATCTTTCGGCAATAGGCCAAGAGAAAAGTGGGCGTGGTGAGCAGAATACTGCCGCCGTATTTCTCAGCCAACACGCCGATGCGCTCGCCCTCCAGGGGATTAAAGTGGCTGGCGATCGTAAAGCCTGACAAGAGCGGCAGCCAAAAGGTCGCGGTATAACCGAAGGAGTGAAAAAGCGGTAGCGTGGCCAGCATCACATCCTCGCGGCGTGGGCTCAGCACGGCGCGCAACGATTCAATATTGGAATGCAGATTGTGGTGGCTCAGCATAATGCCCTTGGGCTCGGCAGTGGAGCCACTGGAGAAGAGTATCGTCGCAGTGCTGTCTTCTGAATAGCGTGATTCTTCACACAAGAACGACGTGGGTAGCAGACGGGCTTGCGAGGCAGCGAGCAGCTTCTCGGCGGTGCTGATCTCAGCGAGTAGGTCTTCGATGTAGAGCACCTCCGAGCGCAGCTGCATTTCAGGGAAGCGTTCCATGAACTCTTTCGAGCTGATGACGAATTTAAGCTCACACTGTGACTCAGCCGATTGGATCGAGTCGTTTGAAGCGGTATAGTTAAGATTAACTGTCGTGCGCTGATCAAGTGCGGCAGCGAGATTGACCATCATACAACCAGCACCCGTCGGAAGTAGAATGCCCAGAGGCTGATCGCGAGTGCCGGTTCGTTGATTGATCCGTTTTCTCAAGAGATGGCTGGCCGTGAGCAGCTTACCGTAAGTGAGTTCCTTGCCGCTGCTTTCCGCGACCGCCAACTTCGTCCAATTGGAGCGGGCGCTGCGCACGAAGTCATAAGCCAGGCTCTTGCGTTCAGATTTGAGTAGCTGGTAGGCATCCACCGAAAGCTCGCTGACCGCTTGCTGTAAATCGAAGGCATTCGATGTGCTCACCCGCGGCGTGCCGAAGTGCACGCTCATCGGATAGCGGAACTCACTCAGCGGGCGAATCGCAGGTTTACCGTGGCGGTAGCTCGACACACTCCCCCATGCCCCGCCGATGTAGACTGGGATGATTGGATAATCGGTGCCTTTTACAATGCGCTCGAAGCCAGACTTAAAGGGCCGCAACATACCAGTGCGGCTCAGCGCGCCCTCAGCAAAGACACAAACAACATAGCCTTCATCCATTGCGGTGCGAGCCGTCTTCAAAGACTGAATCAATTTCTTAGGGTTATCACCGCTATGAATGAGGATGACCTTGGCCAACTCGACAACCTTGCGGGTGAACCAACCTGACTCGTCGTAGTAGCTTCGAGACATAAGCATACGCACCCGTCGCGGCTGACTGGACATGAGCAACACGGCATCCATTAAGCTAATGTGGTTGCAGACTAACAAAGCCGGTTGATCGGTCGGCAGGTTCTCGAGGCCGCGCACCTTTAGGCGGTAGCAAAAACGAGTGATTAACTTGATCACAAACTTCGCTAAGAAATCGGGCAAAACCCGCAGACTCAAAAGGCCTACGCCTACGATCAAGACAGACAGAAGAGCAAAGCCTTGCTTCGCACTGAGGTCCAACACCGCAGTATTAAAATAAAGCAGGCCGCTGGCAATCAGGATACCGACCCAACTGAGAAATGAATTACAAGCCTGCACCGAACCGAGTTGATCCTTCGGGCTACGGAACTGAATAAAGGCTTCAATCGGAACGATGAATAAACCGGCAGCAAAGCCCAGGACTGGCATGCAAAGACTGGCGAGCAGGAGGTTACCGTCACCGAGCGTTCCAAGGACGAGCAAGGACAGGCTCATCAAAGCCGCGCCGATCGGCACCACGCCAAACTCGATGCCCCGGCCACTAAGCAGACCAGCAGTGACCGAGCCGATACCGATACCAACTGCGACCAAGAGGAACAACCTCGTCGATGCCTCATAGCTCAAACCCAGTGTCTCGTAACCGTAATCCAAAATGTTCAGCTGAATGAACGCAGCCGATAAGGAAAAGAAAGCAGCCACACCGATAGCGAGCAGCATATAACGATCTTTCCGAATACTTGTAAAGGTGCGCCAAAGATTCGCGGGACCATTGAAGTTGATCCGCTTTTCAGGTTGCTCCGGACTGGGCGAAATCCGGGTAGAGGTATAATAGCCAAGCCCTGAGATTATTAAGCAGAAGCTGGCAGCGTAGCTGAACTGACCGCCAAAGATAAGACTCAGCTCTGGCGCAAGCACGGTGCCTGCGATGATGGCGAGAAAAGTGAACAGCTGCAAAGCACCATTGGCCTTTGTGAGCAATGCACTGCCCACCTGCTCTGGAATGATGCCGTATTTACAGGGCGAAAAGAAAGCGCTCTGTGCCGACATCAAAAACATCGTCACGTAGAGCATCGCACTGCTCCCGAAATGTAAGGACAACAGACCAAAAGCCATCACGCAGATCTCAACCAGCTTGAGCTTACGGATGACTTTCTGCTTACTGAAGCGATCAGCAAACGAACCGGCGATGGGCACGATTAATAAATAAGGCAGAGCAAAAACCAGCCCTACGCTGGCAAGAATAGTTGATGACGCTTCGGTGCCCTTCCAGGCAATGAGCGCATAGACCATCAACAACTTGAAGATGTTGTCGTTCATGGCCCCGAGACCCTGGGTCACATTGTGCCACCAGAAGGTTTTAGGAAGAGTGGATGATGTATTGGTTTGCATGTTTATAGCGTGTTCGAGTTCAAACCATCATATCGACAATTTTATTGTCAATATAAATATGACAATTTTATTGCCATATTTATATTTTAGTGCAGCATATCAAATTATGCCTGAAACCGCATCACTTGACGATCTTCATATGTTAGCGAATTCGATTCGCCGATCCTACAACCGCTTGCGCCACACCACCGATCAAATTCACGCAGCGAGCGGCATTACCGCTCCGAAGCGCACGCTGATGATGGATCTGAATCGCGACGGCCCTCAAACCGTGCCCGCCCTGGCGTCAGCCCGCTTCATTAGCCGGCAGATCATCCAAACGCAGGTCAACGAGCTAAAAACCGAAGGCTACCTGAAAGCCACGCCGAATCCACAGCACAAGCGATCTGTATTGATCGCCCTCACTGCCTCAGGCAAAGCAATGGTCAAAAAGATGATCCAAGCAGAGAATGTATTTATTAAAAAGCTCGGCTGGCTCCCTGGAGCAGAGGAACTTAGCACCTGCCAACAAGTGCTTGATGACATCTATGAGCGCTTGGATCAGGACACTGAATAAGCATTCATTGTGACTCTAAATTCCGAAACTATGACCTATTCATTCAATCGGCTCGTTCAGATCGGTGTAGCGATGGCAGTCCTCTGCCATTCCGTTCGCCATGCAGCAAGTCACGAACTCTTGCCAGCCCACTAAAGAGCCAGAGGACTGGCTCCGCTACACTCTCTAGCCAAAGGACCCGTCTTCGTGCGATTACGCCGAGGGCAAGCAGGTCCACTATAACAAACGCCCGCGACTAATTCGTATCGCACGGTGTAGCGGCGTCCCCGCCGACCAAAAGCATGCATGACGGTAGCGAATCTTTCGAGATGCGCTCACAAGCCATAGCGGTTGCACAGGACAATAGGCTACCGAACATTACAGTCACATCGGTGGCTGGTGAGGACACCAGCCGCTACCAAGAGAATTGCGACAAACGGCTCGGGGGCTAACAAGTTGCGAAACGGAATGAGAAGCAGGCAGAATCCCCTTAACTCCCTGGCTATCGTCAGCGAGCTACGGGCAGGAAGCAAAGTAAACACCCGAAACGCTCTTGCCAATCATTACGCATCAGTTTGCCATGAAAGTGATTGCATCCTGCGTCATTTTCATCCCGCTAATAGAGTGAATAAAACCCGAGTCATTCTACTACTCCACTCCGGCTTCGAAGAAATGGAAGCCGTTGCTCCTATGGACTTATTGTCTAGGGCTGGCGTAGAAGTCTGCCCAGTCAGCTTGACGGAGGATCTACTGGTCGAGGGCCGAAGCGGTATCAGCATACGTGCATCGGACTATTTTAAAGACTTACCCAAGGAAGTTCTCTTTGACGCGGTCATACTTCCTGGAGGGCCCGGTATAAATGCGCTCCGGCAGCACCCTGAGCTGTGCGCCTTTCTGAAGATGCATCATGCCGCAGGCAAGCGGTTGGCATGTATCTGTGCAGCTCCACTACTCCTCAAAGATGCGGGCCTGGTGCCGCAGCACTACACCGCTCATCCCAGCACGGCTGCTGAGCTGCCCGACACACTAGAAAGTAAATGCGTCTGGGATGGGACTATTCTAACTTCAAGAGGAGCCGGAACGGCGACCGAGTTCGGCTTGGCACTAGTTGAAGCCCTTGCCGGGGCATCCACCCGCGTTCAGATCGCGGAATCCATTTGCTGGTCTGAGGATTAGAACCAATGGCCGAAGAAAAGCAGCTCTCACACCGCGAAAAGTTATTACGGGACACTTTCACTCCAGCTGAAACTGCCCTTTTCCTGCATGTTCTGATTACGGCCTTCGTCGCTTTTTGGATGGGTGACCCACGTTCGCCTGTATTGATCGGTTTTTTCGTGATCATGGCTTTTTTAGTTCCGGTCATCATTAAGACGCACGAGCTCACCCATCCATTTTTCATCACCTCTCTCTGGTCCAGATTTTTACTTTTTTCCCTACCGCCGGCACTCTTGATCCTCCAGTTTCTTGTCGGCCTGGCGCAGCAACCTTTCGAATCAATTACCTTCGAGAATAAGAGCTACCTCCAATTCACTGAGCCTCAAATCCAATGGCTTCCAGCCAGCACTGCTGCGGGCGCGACATGGTCAGCGGTCATGGCTTATAGCGCAGTTTATATCTCCGCCCTATCCCTTTTATTTGTGCCAAAGTCGCGAGCCTTTTTCGTCAAGCTGCTTCCCTACCTTTGTCTCACAGCTGTGATAATTGGCATTTTCGGATACGTTCAACATGCGATCGGCCTTGCCGATCCGCTCTACACCAGAGGGACTGGAGCAAGCGACTTTTTTGGCTTCTTCCCCTACGACGGACATTGGGCGGCGTTTGCACTATTGTGGACCTGCGCCTGCGCCAGTATGGCTCTCTTAATCACGCGATATGAAGACAGCCCTCCTTATTTGGAAACGTCGGGGCCCTGGTATCTGGCTGGAGCAACCATTCTGGCGGCAAGCGCATTCATGGTCGAAGCCAAATGGCCGGCAGTATTTCTTATGCTGGCCTACTCCATGATGATGCTAGTCTTTGCGGCGCAT
>Ga0307966_1002901_pt1 | contig 12941 bp, 18 predicted proteins | sample OrgLakmetagen646_FD_203141 | JGI IMG/M metagenome (GOLD analysis project Ga0307966, IMG submission 203141) | Saline water microbial communities from Organic Lake, Antarctica - #646 | ecosystem: Environmental > Aquatic > Non-marine Saline and Alkaline > Saline | place: Antarctica: Organic Lake... | reverse complement strand
ATTGAAAAGCTTGACAGCTGATCGAAACCAGTAGAATTGCAATGGTGCATGTCCACATTCTCGGAGTACAGCCCAATTAGTGGTAGGCTGCTTCACACCTAACGTGCCCTTCAGAAAATGCAAATGAAGCGTAGACAGCGGGCTAGAGAACTCCCTGCCTGCCTGCAAGAACCCAGTACCCCATACTTGACTACCATACATGCCAGCAGGAATAACATTCAGCCTTAAACACCACGGAGCATGATGATAAGATGCTGGTCAATATATAAGGGCTTGGCTTCCCCACAGATGCTATTGTCACTGTAAAAAATCTGTATGAAGATATGAAGATGCTACCTTCCATCCACATAGAGAGAGGTACCAAGAAAAAAAGGGAAAGAGAGGGCATGTTGAAGTGATCGCAGTTGAGACGTGAAGTAGCAGCTGCAGCGCAACACATCCAAGCCTAAGGAGCCAGCACTAAATGGCCAGGCAGGCAGCTGTACGCACGAAACAGGGGGCAGCTGGGCTTGCGAATGAAAGGATGTGAAGAAGGATACTTTGGTTAATGGCTGTGGCAGCAGGATGACACTGCTGGTTGAGGATGAGTCTGCTGGGGCCCTGCTGCAATGTGAGTCACCATTGGTTATAGCTAGTTTTGCTCGGTTTCAATCAGTCTTTGTCCGTCTGCTTGGGCCATGCTGGCATTGCTGGCGTGTGAGTTGCACGTGAGCAGGTGCGGCTGGTGTTTATGGATGATGTGGCACTGAACATGAAAATGTCCATGAGGGCCATTCGACTTCAGTATGGAAATCAATGACTTGGTGGGCTTGGAGTGGCTGTACATCACATCAGACGGTAAGAACGCTGTCCTGGGTGCGTGTTGCACGTGCTCTGCGCATGATGCCTTGTTGACCTTAAAAGTGGAAACATGTGATGTAAGGCGAGCCTGAAACTGCTTGGAAAGCAGCACAAGCGAGCATATGTCTCTGTGTATTTGGCAGACTTCGATCGATTCTCTCATAAAAATTTCTTAACACAAAAATGTCGTGCTTTTATGTTCCCTGCATCACCTGATATTACGTAGCCACACAGCACCTAGAGAATTTGGGAAGGGGAGGGCTTACAACGGGGACTAGGTCTGCACACCACCGGAGCATTGCTCAGAGTTAGGGGGTGTATGTCCTGTCTTTGTGAACATCACAGATAAGGAAAGGAACCTTAATGCACACTTGGAAAATCAAATGATTGACAAGGCTGCACTGCGTCAAGAATCCTCTCCCACACGTCTCCTGAGAAGCAATGAAGGGGGAAAAAACAAATATGTGGCTCTCCCAGCTTATTCTAAGACCAGTCAACTGATAACTAACCACGACAAATTGTTGTCGACAATGGTAGACAGAGTATATAAAATCTGGAGATCTGTGCACATACATTTAGATGACTCACAAGAACGTTCCAGTGCTTGTGCATCACTGTTAGGAATCACGCATCTGACATCACAAGATACCGAGACCTACCATAAAAAATCCAAAAAAAATCCATACACAATAAGGCAACATGGCCTGCTCATTTAGCTACAAAGCTGGTGAACGTGTCTGAGTCCTCAGAAATCTTTTCTTCCATGTTGGGAGCACCTGTGCAACATAAACATTTGGTTCAGAGTTCAGTACTTAGATGCGCAGCATGGTGGGCCAGGGCAATGGAGCTAACCTATGGAGCTAACCTGACGAGCATGGAATCTGCCATCAGACGAGTGCAGAGTGCGTGGAGACTACTTGCCTGGGTGATGATCGTGGAAGTCAGTCTTGACATATTCGTGCCATCCGGGAGAGCTGTTGGGCACAGGCTCGCCACTGCAAAGCAGGCATTTCGAATAGCATCAGAGGATGAAGGTTTTAAGCCGTTGCGAGAAACAGAGCACACGTTAAAAGGTCATTATAGGTGTACTTACCACACCTTTTACAAGCACACTGTGAAAATATGGCATCAGAAAAGGAGCACCTGATGTGCAAGCCACTGTCTTGAGGACGAGCCACAATCTTTATGTAGAGCTGTCAAGTAACGTGCAAGTGAGCCGCAACGAGACGTTTTCCGTTTTCCTTTGACAGACACTATGGCTTGTTGTGGGTCTGAATGTTTAGATCCTCAAACACTGTCGCTTCTCAGCAGGTATAGTTGCATTGCATCGACAAATAACCGCAGTTTTTAAAGCTGTCCAAAATAATTGCAGACCTTCTCTCAGCAGCATTGTTTCCATTGCATCATAGCAACAAGCGCGCAGCTTAAACCGTCTCAAGAATTGCGCACCTTCCACGAGTCCCTCCGCCCAGCCTTTGCATCAGGTACGAAAGAGGGATCTCCTGCACACAGCGCAAAACAAGGTGTGCTTCCTGTCAATTCTGTAATCAGAGATGTGCTTCTGCGGTTTGTTTTAACAGTGGTCTGTTATTGTGGTAGAACCCTATAGGTCCGCTGTTCCTCTTGAATTAAAATGTGTGCCAAAGCAGGCATGCAAACCTCAACGTTCTGGCTTTCGCATTTGGCGTCAGCATGAAGGCTTTCACAATTGCGTGATTGGCTTAGCACGCTTGGTATTGCCGTTAGAGTACCCCAAACTGCATATTTTAATTAAAAAAAGCTTGCAGTTTGAAGGATTGCAGCATACGAGGGGCACGCAGCTGGAAAACTTCACGGCACCCGCTACCTGAGCTTTTTGTTGCTGCCCTCTAGGTAGTTGTCCCTGCTTGCATAAATCCTTCCTAGTTTTTGTTACTTTCAATGCCTGCATAGCAGCTCCTTTCCCCCCCCTTTGCTGCCTATATTACATGTACAAAACCCCTGTTAATTATCAAGCACCTGAACGGTAGAGGCGCTGCTGTGGCCCACTGCCCTGTTGTCAGTCTGGGGCTGGGAGGCAGCGGCAAGCAGGCGCAGCTGGCGGGGGGCAAGGGATGGCACCTGCCACAGGGTAATGAGAAGGATACATACGGTCGAGCTTAGCTGGAGGAAGGGTGCATACATGTGTTTTTAGATGTGTGTGTGTCAATGTGTGTGGGTGTGTATCTGTGCGTGTGTGTATTTGCGTGTGTGCGTGAATGTGTGTGCGTGTGCGTGCTTGTGTGTGTGTGTGTGCGTGCACGTGCACGAGATACGAGCATGGAGATTGTCTTATTTAACAACCACAGCATAAATGAGGTGAAAATAAAAGGCATAGCATCGTTCCTTGCTGTTCTGCAACCAACTTGCCGTTGCAGGCAACACAGCACGGCCGATTAGACAGGCAAACATTGAACCCGTGAAATGCCTGGTGCCTTAAATTGTTTTATCTTGTTCGGTTACCCACTCACCAAGGACCTTTAATTGTTTATCTTTTTCGGTTACCCACTCACCAAGGACCTTAAATTGTTTTATCTTGTTCGGTTACCCACTCACCAAGGACCTTAAATTGTTTATCTAGTTCGGTTACCCACTCACCAAGGACCTTAAATTGTTTTCATCTTGTTCGGTTACCCACTCACCAAGGACCTTAAATTGTTTTATCTTGTTCGGCTACCCACTCACCAAGGACACGTCCAGGTACGCCCGCTCACCATTGATACACACGTAGCTCTTGCCCTGAAGGAATACAATCATGCATTGAATGTAGGAGACTCAGGCGGGTTGCAAACAAAACAGGGGGTGCAAAAGCTGTCAGCTTGACAATGCACGAACACAGTCTCTTTTCAGGTTGGCAAAATGAGGTATCGCGTTCCTGATTGCACTGTTTTTTATCGCGCAGACCTGCTTTTCACTTTCATTATTCAATGTAGTCTTCTGCACAGCAACAAAAATAGCTGATGAGTACACAAGAACGTGAATTGTACAAAAGACTGTTGCTGCAGCAGAAATGAAAACTGTCTTCTCTGGATCTGCGCAGCAATTACTTTCTGCTAAACGAGCCACACCACAAAGCCAAGCAAACCAGACTCACCCTTCCTTCGTCTGTTCCCCCTCAAGTCAACAAGCTGCTTAACTGCTGGACCTACCATGCTCACAAATTCCAAGGAGGGTACGTGGTTGTTCCCGTTAAGCTCAGCTGCCCAGTTGTGGATCTGTGCAGGATCAAGGTTGAAATCTACTTGATTCAGATACACTTGAAATTCAACAAGAATGGCTAGCCCCCTTTAAGGCTGATTCGCCAGCTGTAGTCCTGTGCATGCTTGAGTGCAGGCTAGCCAGTTGAATAGTAATAATGAAAAGGCTTTCAGCCTGGCTTGGCCTGATGCATGACCAATTATGAGCTTTTGCAGGCAAAAGACGGAAAAAGAGAAGAAGAAGAGGCAGGTGGTTGTTTGAAATATCGGCTGCTGGCCGAAAATGCACTCATAAGCAATTTTGGGAAGATGTGAAATTTGAGTTAAGCGTCCTGTTGAAAAGGGTCTTATACAGAGCTTGTTCACTGATTTGACAAGTGGATTTAGAAAGGTGTTCAGGTGTTGTCCAAAAGCGTTATTTGCACATCAAATTGCAAGGTGAAAGAAAGTACACACACACACACGTATACACACATACACACATACACACATGCACACACATACAAACATACACACACACAAACACACACACACGTACGAATACCAAGTGAGCAAGCGAGAGCACGGGATGAAAGTTTTGGGAAGAAAACCTTGGAGGACGTACACTTTCAACTTAAGGGCGTCCAGGCCTCAGCAACCAAGAAGGAGCATGAGACGATTAAGAAGGAACATGAAGCAGTGGAGTGCCAGGTACGGAAGCGAGGCGTGCAAGAGCAAGGTAGCACAAAATGCAGCACAGTTGTGTAGATCAAGCAAGTGGACCTGCCTGGCTGGAAGGGCTGCACAGCAGCAATATCACTCGCCTGGATTCCGGTAAACACAGCGTAGTTGGCCATCTTGGTGTCCACGGCCTTCTCAATCAGGTACTCCAGGTCCTGTGGGTGCCCATACACAAACGACAAGAGCAGTGCTTTTCGGCCTGGCACCCAAAGTTGTTAAACAATGCAAAAGTTTGCACCCTTTCACCGGTCAAAGCCCTATGACATTGGCAATTTTGCTGAACGGCTCTAGACACTCACGCTTGTGATTGTGCGCTCGGCAGCCTTGGTGATGCTCACTAAGTCAAGGTCCTCTACTTTCGCCTCTGTAGGTTGATTACAAGGTGCAATCTGTTAAAAGTCTAGAAATGTTTGTAGGGGATGGGCTCAGTATATAGGATCAGGCTTGCATTGCAGTCTATAATACCTCTTGCGAGCGCTATACTGGCTTTCACACCCATTCAAAAAGGCCTTCAAAAGGTCCCAGCAGCAAAGCTTGCAGGACACCACTGCACCGTCCCACAGCCATTGTTACTAGCACCACACGGCAGGGGCGTGCCTGTGTTTGCATACTCAGAAACACGCAAAATTTGCACATACGGAGCCAATTCACGCTCAGGTCGCTGCCTGAAGTTGTCTTTCTAGCCAACTCGCCATTGAAGTGTATCCCCACCAGTCTCAACTTGACACTGCGATGCTACCGATGGGTGTCATAACTTACAATAAATGCACACATTCCTCCGCGCAAACTTTCAAAGCCAACTCACTTTGTTTTGCAACCCCACCAAATACCACTCCGAAGGTAACAACAAATGCGTACCCCATTTCTAATCTCTCTAACAACACCAACTCACTCTCGTGCCGCAGCCGCCTGGCCAGACGCTGCTTCAAAATGCTGAGCTCAGGGTCCAAGGGATCGTGCACACCAGGCACTTTGCAGTGTGCATCCAAGCCATCAGCGCGAAACGCACCAAGGCACTGCGCACAAATACACACATGGCAGGTACGGGACACAATTTTTGAAGTGATCCCACTATCTAGAGCACTATGGACTTTGATGATTTGAGTGGCTGTTGCGCCATGTACTACATAACCGTGCCATAATCTGGCAGCGTGTATCCAGGATCAACTGCACTGGGCATTGCCAAACTGGCTTTTTCAGTCTAAATTCTAAATCCTACTCAACACATCGATGCGTTACTCACTGCACTCAGGGCACTATAAGCTCATCGAGCAATTTGGCTATGCATAAGAAAAAGAAAAAAGGAAAGAGAAGGAAAACCTACGCGGGCAATGTATACCAATAGCAATGCAAAACAACACTCACAGCGCTCAGGGCACCACAAGCACAGGATTCTCCTGGGCGATTGGGTCGGCTGATCTTGCCCACTTGCCCCGCAGAGTCCACGGAAATGTGAGGGAAGCTGAAGAAGACTGCAGACAAAGTTAAAAGGAAGAAGCCGTGCCTTGCTTCCAGGCAAACTTGACGCATCATGCTGCATTTACCAATGTCGTTTATATTATAGTCTTTTGAGTACAGTGGACATAGAAAATTCACAGCAGAAAAAAAAATTCTGTTGGCTTTAGGGTTGCTGTAAAAAACATCCACTTCAAAATGTATATACCCAACGAGCGAGCGTGACACTACACGCATATTTCACCAGCCTCACGCCCCTTCAAGCTTAGAAGATACCACTGCCAATGTTAGGAGAAAAAGCGCTACAACTGCAACTGCCCTTCTCCTAACATCTGGTGGACACACCTGGGGGATCGTGCCAGATCCACTAGCTTTTAATTCATTGACAGGGTAAACCAGGAAAGAATCAAAAGTCATGGACGGATGACTGTGTGATCGGAGATCGGAGATATCACTGCAAATAACTCTGCAAGTTTAAGCAACAAAACCACACATCTGAGTCTAGCTTAACTATCCACACATCTGATTCTAGCTAAACTATCCACGAGGATACGATATGGACACAACGCCATTTGCAACCTTACACGTTCACCTATCAAAATATTGCTCTGACTCTACTCACCGTACTGCTCTTTTCCACCAGAGACAGGGGAGTGTGAAAGGCCGGCCTTGATGCCCACCACTCCACAGGTGAGCACACCTCCAAGGCCGTGTGTAGAAAAGCCTATGTGCACAGTGAAATACATCAACTTGTTAGGTTTGATCAGTCGGATGCGGCAAGGGGATTCCACTGTGAGCGTATAAAAGGTTAGAAAGAGAGCAGAACCATAATTATTTTTCAAGACAGTCACGCAGTTGGGACACCAGCTGCAGGCTGCTTTCTTTACGAGGAAGGGCTATCTCACATGATCCAAACACGGACTCAATCTTGTCCTCCAGAATCATGCAGGATTCATCTCGGCACAGGTTGCTCATGGCGATGCTGTTGTCTCCTGTGAAGCCATAGCCAGCAAGGGCAACTTCCACACGGTTCATGAAATCACTGCATTGCAGAATGGTAGGTTATGCAGTAGAGCAGCACGTGAGGAGCAAGAGTATGTGTGTATGTGCGCGCGCGCGTGTGTGTGTGTGTGTGTGTGTGTGTGTGTGTGTGTGTGTGTGTGTGTGTGTGTGTGTGTTTGCGTGTTTGTGTGTGTGCGTGTTTGTGTGTATGTATGTGTGTGTGCGTGTGTGTGCGTGTGCGTGCGTATGTGTGTATGTATGTGGGTGTGTGTGCGTGTGCGTGTGTGTGTTTGTGTGTAAGTGTGTTGGAGGTTTTGAGCAATCTGCATGATCAGGTGCCTCTGCTGCGCTACCAATCCTTCTGGATACTCACTCGATGGCAAGGGATTTGGGGAAGTGCTTCTTGATGGCATGAACCCGGTCCGAAATGGATGATTCGGAAAGAGGCATGTGCCTAGGGTTTGACGAGCCCAGAAATGATTTAAATTGCTTACTGCTAAATTAGCAAATTGATTGAAATAAATAAATCGTTGGATGCTTTTAGTTTCTACAATTAGTGTTTGAGCTTTTACTTTCTACAATAAGTGGTGCGTTTAGATAAACTAGATTAAGTTGACTACGGGGACGACGTGCCTGCCAGGAGAGCCATTTGGATGGCGCCACATGAGTGCCTCTTCATGACGCCTCAACCGTGCCCCTTTCTTCGACCCCTGCAGATGTAAAGGCTTTGTCTCAATCTTTTCATCTTACAATTAAGGTCTTGATTGCACATGAATATAAAGGGGCTGAACACATACAGTACCTTTCCTAATAATCCATGCCGTTCTCGCTCGCACCATACACGATTTGACAGTCTTAGCCCAGGCAAGTGCTGGTTCAGAGTTAATTTAGCAGCAGGGCCCGCAGAAAAACCAGACCCCACGTTTTGCATGTGCTGCTCTTCACGCAGTATGATGATAATTTATTATCATACTGCCTCCCTCATTCTCAGCATCCTTAGTGTGACAATACATGTTTTCATGCGCCCAAACACACAAATGATCCCCTCTCTTTCATTTGCGGTCGGTTGGTCCTGGCAGATGCTTGATTGACTTTACTGGTTTAAACTCGTCATTTCAAATTCCTGGAACCAAGAAATAATTAGCGTGTCAAATCGCAGCAGTGTGCTGCAGGCGGCTGTTTCAAATGTGCTGGCCTAGGCAGTCCAGCATACTTTGCAGCCAAGACGTTCCACAGGTTCCATGCCGCGTTCAGGTCTCTGTGCATCTGGAACGCAGGCTGTGTTTTTTTCATACTTGCGCTCTGTGCCAGGACTGCTGCAAGGTCCACATCCCCCACCATACACATTTCGACATTGACTACGTACATTAGTCACACACACACATACATATACACGCATACCTACATACATATGAAGCCTTGCAGTCGCCTTTGTGACTGATGGCTTAATCTGTAACATCTGTAATCCATGCTGGTATTGCTTACACTATATATCTGCGTTCTTTTTTCTTTCTTTCTAAAGGGTGGCAACCGCGGCGGTAGACAAGGAAAGGGCACAAGACGTTGAACCCCAACCAGCAGATGATGCTTGCAACGTCTTGATCAGGCAGATGTGATTGTAACCAGAAGCATTCATCTCTGCTGCAGCCCCTTCCTCTTTGCATCAATGTCAGTTTCAAGAAGGTAAAATTCAATAATTATATAAAATCTAAAATGCCTGGCTATGAAAAGATGCTAGGAGAACACGCCTTTGTGTGTGCAGCGCTCCTACTAGAACTTACTAGAAAAATCTTCATCAGCCTTTGAAAGCTCTTACATTAAGCATCCTGTCCGAAGCCATTCGGACCCTTTTCCTGCTCACTTCTGCAGGTCGAAACTTCCCATTCCACCATCGTGCCCAATTTTTTTCTGCAAGCCAGCGACAACCTGCAAATAAGTGAGCAAAGAGGAGGAGTGTTTAGCTGCTACAATGGAAAAAAGTATTGAACTACAAGTAATCTTTGAAAGTCGCCTCCTAACTTTCTCCGTTTCCCTCTTATTACACAATGGCATGCCCATACAGGCCTTACAGTCGCATACGCAATGCAAATTTGCATACACCCATGAATACGTTGATACAAGCAGGGACAGAATGAACTATTACATGGTGTAATACACACCCTTCCGCTGCTTCTTTAAGATGGTCCTTAAACACAAAACCAAGACGTCGTGAAAACACAAGCATACGTCAAGAGACACAGTGGCGGGCAACAGGGCAATTTGGGCCTTTATTTCTGGCCTTACATACCGTACACATAGGGTTGGCCATAACCATATATATCTATGTTGTCTATACAGTGTTTTTTGGCAGGGAAATCACCAGATTTACGGTAATGTTTACGGTAAATGTACTGTTATGGCCAACCCTGCATACAGGCGGTACATCACCACGCTCTGCCATATTTTCTGTCTCCTTGCAAAAGTCACGACCTTTCAAAATGACGGAGATGAAAAGGCGTTGATTAATTTCAAGCAATTATAAGAGCATGAACGGGGACAGACCGGGTATGCCTCCCAAATTGCCCCACAAGACTCCCAGGGGCACTAACAGCTTGGCACTGCTGGCTTCTTCGAATCCAGTCATCAGACAGGCAGCAAGATGGCAGAGGGATAGGCAGCCAGAGCAAGTTGTAGCAGCAGCAGCAGCAGCAGCAGCAGCAAAGAAAAGCAAGCGGGTTTTTGAATAGTGGCAGGGTTGCAACACCTTCCCTCCCTTTTAACATTTACAAGCGCACACACTCAATCGTGCATACGTTCACACACGTGCAACAGCCTCAGGCTATCGCATCATGATGATAGGCTCACGTTGTGTTTAAGTATTGGGTCTTGTTCTCAAAAAAACAAACGGGCTAGTTGCTACTGCTTTTGCAAATTGATTTGATTAAATAATGTTCCTGTTTGGATGGGTTTGAAAATCTCAATTGTTTGGTTTCAACAATGTGAGTGGCGTGTTTTCCAGTACTGCCTATTTGAAGTACTACCCATTTCAAACTGACCATTGATGTGGGCGGGTATGGACTGACATGCTTTGTGCGCATGCCTCCTTGCAGTCAATGAATGCTACATCTTAATTGCATTCAGGAGCTACACCCTTGCAGTGCTTGCGGTTTGTGTGTGTGTGTGTGTGTGTGTGTGTGGTGTGTGTGTGTGTGTGTAATTGTATGTGTGTGCGGGTGCGTGCATGCGTGCGTGCGTGCGTGTTGTTTTGCCTAAAGGCTGTAAAAAGCTAGGATCTTAAAGGCTAATCCTAGTTATAAGCCTTATCGGTCTGGCATTTTAATCAGGCGATCCAGGTGCAGGCCTGGCATCCTTTTTAGGAAGTTTTAATTAGAGAACAAGGGCACATTTCTCACACCTACAATTCTCTTTTGTCGTGCTGCAGGTTTGATTGGAACACTGAGGTCACCCGTGCCAAGACCTTGATAGCATCAGGGGAAGCAGAATTCGATCTGGATGAGGATGCAGTGCCTTTGGTCAGTTAGCGCCTGCAACTTGTGTCAGACCTGTAATCAATGTACGATTGGGCAACATCCAACAAAATCTCGTGTTGTGGGGGTATGTTGATTCATTTAATTCAAAAGGGAATGCTTTTCCGTGCCTTTCTATGTGCTGACACCTTGTAAGCACCTGGTATTGTTTATTACATGCTGTGCCTTGATGGGCCTCACAAGGAGATAATGAAAAGAAGATAACGCACTGTGTGTAAACACTACTGGCATAGATTAGGCAAAATGTTTGTTTTGTGTTCTGCACCACGCACCCAATGGATGCAGGGCCACACAACATCCCACCTGGAGAATAAAAAGTGGAAGGACTGCTTAATAGGGATTAGGTGGTTGGGAGGCAGAAGACTGCACGCCACCAGGAATAGTTTTGCTTATTGGAATTTTGTGGGAGTTACGACAAATGTCTCTTCTGGTATGAATGGTTTTTGTTGCGAATCTGATGGGATGTAATTTGAAAATTTCCGCCAAGCCCCCCCATAAAGGTGTGTTTAACGTCTATTCCCTCTCCACGCGAGAAGGAAGCGACGGCTCAAGCAACGCCCAAGAGGAGATGGCTCAGACAAGTCTGAGACAAGAGCGAGTTTGTTACAAGAGGACCATCTAAACTGGCCAAACAACCAAATAACCATAAAACCGTTGCTCACATTATAAATCCAGGGAAAATCACACGATTCGTCCATGCCTTTTATCTAGCATGACATTTCCATGGGTGTTGTGCAGGCCACTAACTCCTAGGCTATTTTTTTTGTGATCGCTGTACGTAGCTAGATAGTACCTGTCGCTCCAAGTAAGATTGGTGTGGAGTGTTTTTCACGTAAACGTGTCATAAGCAGGAGCTTACGCCATTCTTGTGCTTTTTCTGCTTGTTGGGCAGGAGAAGTCCACACAACACTTGAATTTGATCAGGAATTGCATTTTTTTGGTTGAATGCCTTTTGGCTTCATACCAAAGGGGTGTGGATTGTCAAGATCCTCTGCGCCCTGTTGGGGAGGCAGCCCTTCTTGCATTTGTGGCCGCTTGGTACGTGTTTGCTGAGTTTTGCATTTGTGGCCGCTTGGTATGTGTTTGCTTAGTCTTGCATTTGTGGCCGCTTGGTACGTGTCTGCTTGCTAAGATTTTTTGTGGGCGCGGTTGCTGGATAGGTGTCATCAAGTTTGCATCTGGATTGCTAAGCGTTCACCGTTGTTGCAAGATGAGGCTCGTAGGTAAGAGCCAGACTCATTTAGACAGCAACCCCTTAAAACAGCAAAGCACACATCAGCACTAGAGGGACCTTCGACGCCTGAGTTTGCAGCTTTTGAGGGAAGGACGGGAACCCTGTTACCTTTTAAGCACCAGCACACACCTGGACCTCAGGATGTCATTGGCCAAGGCGGAAATGGGGATGGGTAGAAACCATGCAACCGCACCAACTTTACTTTTTAGCAAAGCAAAACACAGCCGCTCGCCTTGCTCAGCATCAACGAGGGGGGACGGAAAACCTCAAGAAACTGCATATATATAGTATTCAACGGGACCCCAGGACGTTTGAGTTTGCTGCGGGAATGGGGATGGATGGAACCATGGAAACAGCACTCGCTCAGCCTAGAAAAAGAGAAAAGGAAAAACTACGCAGGCAGTGAAAACCACTCCCCACATTAAATAAGGAAAAGGAGCCCCTTTGGTACCGAGTACCGTAACCACAAAAAGGATAGGAAAAATCAATGGGGATCAATCAAGAGGGTTGCAGGCTTGACCTGAAACTGGCTCCTGATGAGATTTGATAACAGTACTGGAAAGGGCACGTCTGGTATGAACAAGTTTAGCAGCAAAGTTAACAGAGTGCACATGGAGCTTGGAGACAAGCTTCTTAACTCTTTGAGAATCAAGACCCAATTCCTTGAAAGGCTTCAGAGTGTGAGTGTTGTGGATGGTGCCAAGTGCTTAGTAGCAGGCAGATTAGTAGATGTGCTGAGTATTATACTTTGCAGTGGGGGGCGATGTATGAGCACCTCCGCGTGGTGCCCCCTGGAAAACGCCTTCGTGACTCGCCCTCGTGGCATGCCCTGGCTCACGGTTTCAATTGGCAAGTTGTGGAGGACAGCATCGGACTGGTCTGCTGTAGCTGGGTGAGCTGGTGGGGTGGGCAGCTAGAGAGGAGCTGTTTTTGGGGGCTGCATGCGTC
>Ga0307966_1002899_pt1 | contig 12943 bp, 2 predicted proteins | sample OrgLakmetagen646_FD_203141 | JGI IMG/M metagenome (GOLD analysis project Ga0307966, IMG submission 203141) | Saline water microbial communities from Organic Lake, Antarctica - #646 | ecosystem: Environmental > Aquatic > Non-marine Saline and Alkaline > Saline | place: Antarctica: Organic Lake... | reverse complement strand
CGCCTGGTGGCGCTGGTATTAACGACTTTTCTAAAGGTCTTGATGTAGGCGGTGGTGGTGGTGGTAATGGTGGAGGCGGCATGGACTTCCTGGGTGCAGACGGTTGGGGCAACCTCGCACTGGGTGGTATTCAAACAGGCCTGGGCGCGTACATGGGCTTTAAACAGTTGGGTGCTGCAAAGGATCAGTTGAACTTCCAGAAAGAGTCGTTCAACAAAAACTACGAAGCCAGCAAGCAGACCACCAACACACAGTTGGCCGATCGACAGAAGCGCCGGTACGCAGAGAACCCCGATCACTATAAAAGCTCTGCTGAATACATGAAAGCCAACGGGATTAAATAATATGGCCAACCCTATTACATGGCGCAATGTGAGTGCCCCCAGTGCAGGGGCCACTGCCGACTTGTTTGGTCAGGCACAGGAGTCGTTTGACGGTGCAATCAAAGCTGCACGGGACACCAAGGACGGGTTTGAGAAAGGACGCACAGACCGCAACACACAGGCTTTCATGAGCCAGCTCCAACAGTATGGATCGTCTGAAGAGTTGGCAGCGGCACAAGAGTCTGGCGCCCTGGCAGATCTACGTGGTCAGTTTGGTTCCATGGTGGATCAGGATAAAGTCAGTGCAGACGCTGTGACAGACCGTGTGACCAACCTTCAAGGACTCGAGACAGCTCAGTACGATCGTGACCAGATGCTGACTGAGCGAGCTGAGAAGCCGTTGGTTGATGCTATGAACGTAAGTATTGCCGATATTGACTTAGGGCAGTCAGCGGATTCTTTGAAATCGGTACTCACCAACCAGGAAAAACAGATTGATGAGATGGATGTAAGCGATGGAACCAAAGCAAAGCTGTTAGGTAACGTAGAAAAACGTTTGGCCGCATCCCAGGGACAGTTCCGAGATAACCGTGATGACAGTCAGGATCAGACCGACCGCACAGTAAGAAACTCTCAAGCACGGACACTTTTTGAACAGTCTCAAGATGAAGTTGCACGGAATAACCAGAACCGTGTGGCCACAGACCAAGGTGTTAATACATTATCCGATGTGGCGGCCAACGCAGCAACACCTGCAAATGCACGTATGAACATGCAGGAATATTTTCAAACGGAGGAAGGACAGAAGGTTCCACCTACTAAACGTCGTGAATTATTAGCGGGTGTTGATGCTGCATGGGGATCTGCACAAGGAGTGCTACCGTCACAAACAGCTAAATTAGACACACTGGATAAATCATTAAGTGCTGACGTTGCTCGTGTTGTAGAAGATAACCCTATTAACGAAAACTTTGCGTTTACTGATGGTGACCGCTTAACACGGGGTGGTGCTGTTGAATGGGCACGTAACGAGTTTAATGTAGACGACAGTACATTACGTCAACGAACAGACACGGCGATTAAAGCACTTGAAAATGAAACAGGTGCTAAGTCTAATAATGTTCCTTGGGGCATTATTGCAAAGATGGCTTATCAATCTGCCGCTGAAGGAGAGTACTTTGATGACTCTCGGGACATAGAGCCAGAGGACTTAAATACCACTATGAGAACAGCCTTTAAAGAATGGGTAGCATCTTCAAAGAATAAGACTAAGGTACGTACTGCCAAAGATGATAGAGATGCCCAGCTTGCTAAAATGCGTGCAACATTTAAAGGTGTCAACGAAGTAAGAAACCAATCAAAAGGTAAGTAAGTATGTCTGACAGTCTGGATAAGTTTAACCAAGCTATTGCACGCTTTCCTTCACAAACGAAAGAAGCAGAGGTGGATGCTGCATCAGAACGTAAGAAAGCAGAGTTGGCTAAACGTCCGGCTGCCAACGACATGTCACCGATTGACCCATACAAGGATGAGCCTTGGAAACGTAGTGACACTTATGATGAATACGTAGACGCAGGTAATGAAGGCAACATTGAATCTATTCGTTACTTTGATGACCGTACAACACAACGCATACAGGAGAAATTTGCTGCCAGTGAAACTGGGCGCAAACAGCGTGAAGATAAGGCATGGGCTGATGACGCTGAACTAGGTACGTACACTGGCCAAGCCAAGCAGTTGGGTTCCGGTGTTGCGTTCAGTGCAGCACGAACAGGTAGTTTCATGGCTGGCTTGCCTCTAACACTTAATGCACGTAGTAAGATGTCGAGTGTATCTGAAGAGAACCAACAACTGTATGTAAAAAATTTACGCAATACTAAACAGGCAGAAGCTATTAAGAGGGCGCGTAATAACGCACTGGCTGACAACCTTCGCGGTGACCTGTCGCAAGAAGAATTGGACAGTAGACTTGAATCGTTCAAAACAGCAGAAGGTAAGTTGGAACCGCTGACAGATGAGCAACAACAGCAACTGGACATGCCAGGCATTGAGTTGTCCAATGACATGCGAGGTGTTGATCTACCAAACAATACAAATCGTGACTTGATGGACGACGCCATCGACAGTCTGGATTCAGCCAAAAATATTGATGAGTTCTTTAATGAGAACGACTTCATTGACGGGATTGTAAACCCTCTTGATAAAGATGCACTGAGTGAAGACTTCTCTGAAACCTGGGCCAAGCACGTTGATACTTTCACTCAAGCAGGAGATGCGTATGCGGCCGGTGATACTTCCGGTGCCATCTTAAAGAGTGCTGAAGGTATTGGCAAAGTGGCCTTCGACGGTGTAGGTGACCTATGGGCTAATGGTGATGCAGTGTTCCAGTACCTGAGTGAGTCCTCTGTGGACCTGGCTTTGGGTGTGGTATCGAAGCCACTTATGGCTGTGTCTAACCTGGGTTACGGCGTGGACATCTATCGTAAAGCACTTGAAAAGTACCGTTCCGAGCATGATGGTCAGTTACCCTCAAAGTCCGACGGTTCAATGATGTTAACCATCAGCATGGCCGCATCTGCGGCCGAGCATGTTATGGATACTTCCTTCCTACGGGGCATCATAGGTAAGGGTACTAATGAGGCGGTAGACACAACCGTAGACGTAGTTGAACGTGGTATTGCTGCAAAGGTTGCCGGTGGCCTTGCCAAAAAGACCGCCAATGTTGTGGGCAAATCCGTGGGTGAAAGTGCGACTGAGGGTTTTCAGACCGCTGTAGAAGACACGTTTTCCAACCTTGAAACGGACGTAGACGGTCGTGCCATTTTTGAAGGTGCAGCCATTGGTATGGGTGTTGGTGGAACCATAGCCGCAGCCGGTGAACTGCGAGGCGATCCCGCAGCTCGTAGAGCTAAGCGGGTCGCAAAGCAGAGGGCAGGCGCTGAAGAAACCACCGCCGTAAAAGACACCGTTAAGTCCCTGGTAGAAAAGGGCGACGTGGATACGTTACTTGATCCAGAGTTTGATGGTGACTTGGCGAAGGTGGGTGAAGCGTTGATTGTGGCGGCCACCAGTAAAAAAGTGAATGCCAAGGGGCGCACAACCAGCCGTTTAGGATTGGATCGACTTGATGAACGTCTGGACACAGAAATCAAAGCACAAGAAGCAGACCTTGTTTCTTCATCACCTGCTGAGATCAAAGCCCTAAAAACACGCATTCAAAACGCCGAGAATTATTTGGGCAGACTCAAAGAGTCCGGCGACACCGATGCCGCTACAGTAACTGAAACGAAGCTGGATCAGTTACGCGACATCGAAAAAAGACTCTCCGCAAAAACAGGGCAGGAAAAGTCCAAGCAGCGTACCCGCATTGCCGCGTTGAAAGACACACGTTCACGCATTGTTACCACTCAGGCGTACATCGCCGCAGAAAGCACACAGGTTGACGACGTAGAGACATTGGTGGCTCAGGCTCAAGACACTGAAGCCGCCCCAGAGGCACGCACAGAAGCCGCAACGCAGACCATTGTTCGGGCCATGGCCAACCCAGACGTATTAGACGCCGGCACCGCTGAGTCAATGGCCGAAGATGATTCCCTGGTCTTGTCAGACGATCAGCGTGTGTACCTACGTTCTTTGTCAGGTCGTAAGCAGTCCCTGGAGTCGTTGAAGAGCCTCAAAGAAGTGAACCAGGACATCTACACCAACAGTCCCAGTGCCGACTTCAAGAGCATCCCACAGTACGAGAGTTCCATTGGCCGAGCCATTGAGACCGGCAACACTGAACGTGTTAATGACCAACTTGAGAAGTTGAGTGACTTTGCTCAGTCGCACCGTGCCAAGGCCGATATGGCGTCTGACGTATTCAGTCGAGCCGTACCGAAAGGCCCACAAACACAAATCCTGGCAAACACGTCTGAAGACAAGAGTGCCCGCTGGGAAGTGAACACCGGTAAGAAGTTGTCGGACAAGCAGATAACTGAAAACGGTGGCATGAGTATTCACTCAGGTTCCACTGGATTGGTTCAGGCGATTGCCCAAGAAGCCACTTACATCGAAAACGCTTACGCCGAATTACGAGCCGCGTCACGCCTGGGCAAGTCCGTGCCTGAAGCCTCCAACGATCCAGTCACTGAACCTGTCGCAGAAGCCACTCCTACTAAGAGCACGCCCAATGCAGAACCGCAGACGCAAGCCAACGAACGGACAGAAGAAGTCGCATCAGAAGCAGGGTCTGCACGCACGGAAACAGCGGAGACAGTCCAAGATGAATCGGGAACTGACGTTGAGCCCGCCAGTGATCCTGTGGTTGGGGACAACGTAACCGAAGAAACCCCAGAGACCGAGCAGCCGCAGGCTGCACCGGTCGATGAACAGGCAGAAGCAGAGCCGGTCACCGAAGAACGTCTTGAACAGAACTCTAAAAAGTCTGTTTTGCGTAATGACACACAGCGCACAACCGAGGCTGTAGACGGGTATCTGACCTACGACGAACTGAATACAGTGAACCTGGTTCAGGCGTATTTCACCACCACAGAAGGTCTGGCTCTCACTGCAAACGAAGACTACCTCACCAATGTACTGGATCAGAACATTACACAACCTAGCACTCTGGGTGTTGAGCTGAGTGAAGACGTTGACGTGGAAGCGTCACAGATCAAAGCTTTGAACCATTTCCTTGAGAAAGCCAAGGAGTGGAACAAAGCTATGGTGGGCCTGCTTAGACCAGGTTCCAAGAATTTCAAATACCGTAATATGCTGAACAACTTTATGGACGCAAACGGTGAACTGGAAGAGAACGCGCGTACCGCAATCAGTGCGGCTATGTACACCTGGACCGCCGAGAACGGTAACAACTTATGGTTCAATACCGATGATGATGTCATACGCAAAATCTTTGCAATGGAACGTTACGAGCAGTTGGGCATAGACCACCAAGCTTTGGCAGCAGAACTGGGTACACGGGATAAACACATCATCAATGACATTGGTTTGCGTGTCACTCAGGCGCTAGGTCAGACGTTAAATAAAACAGCACCGGCAAACCACGAAGGCCAGTTGGAAGGTGCGTTTGGTGCCTTGGCTGTCACTCTCATGGCAGAACAGAAGTTGATCCAAAGGATCGGTGAGCGATCCACTTTGTTTGGGCTTGAGCCCGACCAGAACGGTGATTTACCTATTCAGTGGTTCGTTCGTTCAAACCGTGTTAAAGAGTCTGGAAAAAAGGACGCTGCCTGGGTTGATAACAACGTCTTAACCACCTTCACAGAGATAAACCGAGGCACCCAAGGAATCGTCAGCAGCCTGTTCAGTATTGATCCTGTCAAGACAGGGCCATTGGATGAGGCACCCACGAAAGTCACCAAGACGACTCGACGTACCAAGCAGAAAGTGCCTAGCGAACAGGACAGTGCGTTGGCCGCTGCACAGAAGCAAAAGCATTTCTTACGTACCGACATGCTCGATCCCATCACCGGTGTGCTGCACAAGATGAGCCGCAACTTCATGGATCGTGCTGCGGGTAAACCTGTGTTCGATCCAGCCAATACACAAGATCAGTTGTTGGCTTCACTGCAAGGCAAGGCAAACGCAGCGTCACAGGACGTAGACAGCCTGTTCAGCTACGCAGCCGGCAAAACCAAAAGCATGGCAGCACCGTTCTTTTTTGATCGGTCTGTGTGGCGTAACCAGCGGGTAGGTTTGATCTCAAGTCTTTATAACCCGCAAGCCAGTAAGTTGCACCGTTCTACGTTCACCATGGAAGATTGGGCATACGACGTGCCTTCAGACATGGAAGGTGAAGTAGGCAACGATTTCAAACTGTCTGTGTTGGAAGGTGTGGGCGTTAAGGTGGACCGCACAAAGGACGCCTGGGCGTTGGAACAGTGGGATTCACGTATCAACAATGATGAAATGCAGGCGGCTATCAAACTGGTTCAAGGTCTGGTCAACGGTGCAGTACCCTTGACACCTGCGGAAGAAAATTTGGTATTGGATCAGATGCCTGAAGACATGCACTCGTTTAATACGCTGGTACATTTAGCACACCAGAAAAACGCAGAGGCAACAGGACAAAAAACGTTTGTATCTGAGCTGTTTCGTGAAGGCGACGGTATCGCCAACGGTGTGATGCTTGCAGCGGCACAGACCGGTAGCTTAAACGCCGTCATGGGCGCTATGGGCGGGTTCTACACAACCGAACAAGGTTACAAGTCACACGGCGAGTACATGGACGACGGTAATAAAGACGTATACATGTCCCAGGCCGCCAGTCTTGAGAACAAAATGAAACTGGTGGGCGTGTCGGATACCACGACAAACGCGTTCAACACGATCGTGTTTCGACTGCACGGTGACTTCACAGCACAGGCTGCTGAGTCGTTCAAAAGTGTGCTGGGCGATGTCACCAGTAAAGGCCGTAACTTTATTAAACCGTTGTTGACCAAGTTGGTGTTTGGTGCAAGCAAAAACAAATCCATTGAGAACATGGGTCACGCCACAGTGGATAAGGTGTACAACGAGTTGCACCAGTTGATGCAAGATCACGGTAACTCTAAGGAGCTGACCGATACGACTGGGCAATTGTTCAGTGAGTTGAACGCCTTTTTGGGATCTAAAAGCCAGCTCAATACGTCACCTAACTACGCCACAGTAAAAGCGTTTAAGTTCACAAAAGAACAGCGTATTCAGTTGGTCGCAAAGTTTAAGGATTTGGTCGGGCCTCACATTGAAGACACGTTGAACGAGCAGTACGAAACGTATCTGGCCCGCCGTACCTCGTTCAATTCAGCGGCTCAAATGGCGTTCCACTTGTACGATCTGGCACGAAACTTTGAAAAGCGCAAGATTGCGAATGAGGCGATCGCTAACGGGGATGCACCTATCTATGAGAAAACCGGTGAAGCGTTGCAAGGGATGCTACAGAGCCAGGAAAAAGAACTGGATAAGCGCATGGCTGAAATGTCACCGGTGGTGCATACCGCAATGTCCAAAGGTGGTGATAAGCAGGCAGGCATAAAAATGGCGAAACGCCGTGAAGATTTGGCTGACGCAACCCAGTGGAAGTTTACCGGTAAGGTTCAGTTTAAGCGCGGCATTGCAATGGCACCTGGTAATTTGAACGCTGCAATGACCACGAAGAATAACAAAGGGCAAGTCAACAAAGAGCCTAACGTGAAAAGCACGATGGATTATCGTGGCTCAGAAACCCGTGAAGTTGATCCTGGTGTGTCACCTTTAATCATGCTGATCCACGCGATGGACAGCGCGATCATCTCCCGTGTGTACAAAGCGGTGAACATGCTGAACGTACACGATGCCGTGGTACGGACGCCGGCTGGCATGAAAGAAGCCATGGAAAAAATGAACCATGAGACCTTAAACGCGTTGTTGGAGTGGTCGCTGCCAGAAGAAATCATGCAGACCCTATATCGCACGATGGACGGGTTTGACCAGAAGCTGCCTGAGATGCAGCAGGATGCGGTATTCGTTGAAGAGTACAAAGCGTATACGAAGAAGTTGAAAAATACGCCTGAAGCTGCTGCACGGGGTTACTTGGCCGTAGCAGAGCAAGCGAATCGAGATTCCTTAGAGTGGTTAAGCACTATTGCCGTGATAAACCAGTACGGTTATGAAGGCGGTCATTACACGGTGACTGACGCAAATCGAGTCAGGATTGCTGAACAACAAAAACTGACCATACGGGAAAAGGTTAACCGTCGATTGGGCAAAGACATTGCCAAGACTAACCCCGATCGTGTGGCAGCGGCATCACGCAAAATGCAGGAAGCCCTGGAACGCACCTTCCGTGAAAAAGTGGAGTCCGGCCGAGTCCTGACCAAAGCACAGAAGCGCAAATTGGAACAGGCACGCATGGTGAATAAAATCTTCATGCAGACCGGTTCGTTGGAACGCGCCCTTGGTACGGTCTATAAAGGGACTGCGAATAAAAGACTACGGGATACCAAGCGGGCGCAAATCCATTCAAAGCTGGCGAACCAGGGTAAGCAAACACGGGATGTACGCAAGGCGCCATTGGGTCAGGTGTTGAACATGCTGACGGTTGTGCAGGAATCGTCTGTATTGGAGCAAGGTGCCAAAGACGAATTGGCGGAAGTAGCACGCCTTGTGAAAATGCAGTGGCAGGTCGAGCAAACCACCGAAGAGACTACCAGTACAGTAGACACTCTGACAGACGCTGTGAACATGACAACGGAAGACAGCAAGCGCCGTAAGCAGTTAATGGATCACCTGGGTGTGATGTACAACGGGCGCCAGGTAACCCCTTGGGGTGTACTGGGTACGCCCGTTGCTGACAGCGATCCTGTATTGATGAAAGCGTTACGGGCCAAGCCAGAAATGACCGTGGCTGAGTTGTTACCGGTTCTGCGTCAGGCGTTGAAGTCTCGCAAGATGACCGATAACGATCGAACCATTGCCCAAGTATTGGGCGTGGTGTCCAGTCGATTAGAGTCAGATGTCACGGTTCAGTTGGTGGAACAGGACACGCCGATCTCACTGGCGCCAGAAATGGGTAACGCAGCCGGTGTTCGCGGCGTCACTGTACTGGGTGAAACAAAGCGTGTGTTTCTGAAAGGTCCAGACTTTGTGGAGTCCAATGTCACGGTTGAGTTGGTGGCGCACGAATTACTGCACGTACTTCTGGCCAACAGCATTGAAGCGGAACGTTCAGCACAAGCGACAAACCCGAAGCACCGCAGTGACATTACCGCGATGATCAAGGAACTCGATACGCTAAGAGTGAAAGCTAAGGAACTGGTTAATAATGATCCAACCCTTAAAAGTCAGTTTGGTGAGGCAGTTTCCAACACGGATGAGTTGATCTCCTGGGGTCTGACCAACGAAGCGTTCCAGCGTGATGTACTGGGTAAGATTGAGATGGGTTCACGGACTCAACGGAACAAACTCATTACCGGTATGCAGGCGTTTATAGACACGATCACAAAATTCATCTTTAGAGGGACGCAGCAGCCTGGTAACAAGCAACAGAAGAACGGGATTACCGTTCTGGTCAATAACGCCAGCGGTTTGATCAACGCGGCCAAAGGTAAGCAAACCAAGGTCTACGATCAGGCACTGGCTCAGGGTACACCCGATCCTATGGACGTTGTGATGAACTACACCACAACCGAAATTTACCAGGGACTGGGAGGCCTGGATTCAGATGCCCTTCGTGGTGCCATGGAAACCGTGGTTGATAAACTGCACGGGCCTTACGGTTCAACCAAAGCGCGGCTGGAGAAGAACGCCGGCATCAGTGCAGACGATGTGTACTTAAACGCGGTGACCACCGGTGTCGATCCTTTCTCGTCAAAGACAGCGGCTACTCTGAAGCTGACGGATAAAGAAGCGTTTGTGTTGGAACAGGTTGAGGCCAGTCTGCGTGAAGTGTTAGATCCAACCACCTCGGCGTATAAAGACCTGGTTCGCGTGTTCCAGAAAACACGCAAGCAACTGACGTTTGAAGACTTCCTCACAGGGGATCTGGCGCAGGCCACAAGCACTGAAATCACAGAGGCCAAGGCTCAGTACGATTTCATCTTTAAACTGGAACAGAGCAGCGGTGAGAGTCGTACCGACCACCTAAGCCGATTCGCGGCTATGGCCATGGCGTACCCTGCATTGGCTGACAAGATGAACTTTGACGCCACAGCGGATAACCGCCCTGAGTCGGACAAACTGGGTGACAGCCTTAAAAGCTGGTATCGCAAAGCCACTCAGCAGTTCTCAGACACCGTGAACAGAACGGCACCTGGTCAGCGAGCCGATGCACGCATGGAACGTTTGATCAAGAGCCTGGTGGATATTGAGAGCCGTAAGCGTCGGGTACTGGCCCGTAAGAAGGTCAGCTTATTGGATGAGATTGAAGACGCCACCACCACCGCAGGGAATAACACGGTACGCGGGCAGGTGACTAAGTTGGCCAGAACAGACTTTGTTCGGGACAACGATAATCCGTATGTAAGATTGGCCGGCCGCACAGCACGTCTTGTTGCAGACGATAACGTGGGCTTGGCACTGGATGCCTGGGAAGATTATCGTGCCGCAGCGTATGGACGTAGGCTGGGCCTGGTCGCGTCTATGGTGGACGAAGTACGCGGTCCCAAGGAAGGTACTCAGTTCATGCACGATCTGTTGAACGAGACCGGTAAACTGGAACAGGGACGTAAGCAGCGGATCACCAGCAGCAAGCGTCAGGTTCTGGATCTCCTGGGTGCGATGACAAAAGAGGAAAGTGAAAGCGTTACTAAAAGCGTACTGAAAACAGACCTGTCTTCGTTAATAGAAACAGAACGGTTGACGTATGAAGAAGTGACAAACCTGATGGGTAACCCATCGGCACAAGGGGCACTCCGCAAAAAACTTGAGGCAGAGCTGAAGCAGGCCGGTAAACACGCGACCTACTATCAGAACGCGGCTCAGGCAACGGGGTACTTCATGGCCAAGGGCCACACTACTGAAGGCCTGGTACTGAACACCCACAACATGGTTCGTAAAGTGGGTATGCCCGATGCACACACGGTACCTCAAGCCACCATGGATCAGGCACAGCCGATCTTGGAAGCGTTGACAACGTTGTACGCTTTGCAGCACACCAACATAAAGATGCAGGAATCCACCAAAGCGTTGATGGAACGTAACGACGGTGAAGGTGTTCGGTTTGTATTAGGCAATCACAGTGAACTGAAAAAACAGGCACTGGATAAACTGTTCCAAGGTAGCCCAGCACTGATGCAAAAAGGCTACATCAAAGAGATCTACGACCCACACAGTGAAGTGGTTTCTGCCACCGCAAAAGAAGGGGCTCAACTGACAAAAGCGGGATACAGTAAAGGTAAATTACTGGCGAAAGATCCTGCGGCCGTAGATCAACAGGATCGTTGGTTGTACGTCCTGAAAGAAGGCGGCGTGGGTAAGTACGTGTCGGGTGTGATGTCACTGGCCGGTAAACGACCCAAAGGCACCACCATTCACAGCGGTGTATCTGTGGTCACGGATGAAGGCATTGTCGAAGGTCGTAAAGGCATGACACGGAAAGTGACCGCCAATAAGCAGAAAGGTCTTCGCAACCTAGAGAAATCAGGTTTCAACGATGATCTGGGTATGGTTGATAAAGACGGATCACTGGTAGCTGTTGTGAACCCAAAGGGTGAGATAGTGAATTACCGTTACCTGATGACTGAGAAAAACAAAGACGATTTGCTGAAGCGTGACACCCGAATTGAAGATGTCATGGGTGCCATGGAAGGTTCTATCTATGACAAAGCAGCCTCAGAGGATCACAACATCGGTGTGGTTACCGCGTTGAAGCAACAGTTTGACGGGGAGTACAGCGAGCGTCCAGGGATTTACATTGAGTTCAGTCCTCAGAGTGAGGATGCACAAATTCGTGAACAGTACGCCTTGTTGCCGGAAGCAACCAAGCGAGCCATTTTGAAAGTATGGGGACGTAATGGTATGTCCGTTCGCAATGACTTACTGGACCTGACTTTCGGTTACCGCAAACTGTCGATTGCAGACACGTTCGATTTTGCAGAGGACGCAAAACGCAATGTCCTAGAAGCCTTGGTCTTTCACATGGGCCGAGCTGTTTTGGGTGACAAGGCTGCATCGAAACTGCGGTCTGCCGAGGATGTGTGGCAATCCGTGATCAAAGAGTTGAAGGATATTTACGTTATCAAAAACCTGTGGACGATGGTGTACAACGTGATGAGTAACGTCACCCTGTTGTTGTGGCACGGCGTTCCTGTGAAGGACTTGATTCGTAACCACAAGGTCGCATTTGATGGCTTGATGTCGTACCAGGCCGACAGCGATCAGTTGATGAAACTGACTCGCTTGAAAGAGGCCGGCAACCGTACAGATCTGGATCAGGAGATTCTGGAACTGGAACACGCACTGGAGAGAAACCCAGTGAAGGTGTTGATTGATGCCGGTCAGTTTCAAACCATCATGGAAGACATTGACGCAGAGGATGACACTTTCTCGTATAAGTCACGTTTGGTGGAATGGACTGATAACAAGACAGCCAAAGTGCCTGGGGTTGTGAAGACCATTGCCAAAACGGCTTACATGGCACACGACACACCGCTGTACAAAGTGATGTTCCGCAGTACACAAATGAGTGACTTCATTGGTCGTTACACGTTGTATGAACATTTGATCAATAAACCCAGTAAACCTAAAAGTTCTGAGGATGCGATGAGGATGATCAAAGCAGCATTTATTAACTACGACATACCGACGCATCGGACGCTTCAGTACTTGAACGACACAGGCGCTGTGCTGTTCACCAAGTACTACCTGCGGATTCAGCGTGTGTTGATGGAGCTTTACCAAGATCGTCCATTGAGAGCCATAATGATGGCGGTAACAGGGGCGTTCTTGGCAAATATGGTGACCGTGCAAGATTCAGGGTTCTTTGGTCGAATCGGTGATAACCCGTTTGAAACCGGCGCCTTTGCATTCCCTGGTGCGTTGGATGAAACGTTGGTAATGCAGGCGGCACTAAGCCCTTTCAATCAGTAATGGAGTAGACACAAGAAATCCCCTCACTTGAGGGGATTTTTTCTATCAACGCTATTACTTATCCTGTTTCTTGT
>Ga0307966_1002891_pt1 | contig 12953 bp, 6 predicted proteins | sample OrgLakmetagen646_FD_203141 | JGI IMG/M metagenome (GOLD analysis project Ga0307966, IMG submission 203141) | Saline water microbial communities from Organic Lake, Antarctica - #646 | ecosystem: Environmental > Aquatic > Non-marine Saline and Alkaline > Saline | place: Antarctica: Organic Lake... | reverse complement strand
AAGAGCGTGCAGGTTAGACTTGGTCATGGCGTATCGTCCTCTGTTGGTTGTGATCTTGGTCGAGATCAACCAGCAGGATACGCCACCTCATCAGCCTGTTTCCATACACCAGAAATTACCATAACTCCGGACAATGCCCCTATAGGCTGAACGATCAGTGGCGGTCAATGTGGCACAGTGATCGGTATGACAACGAACCCGTCCCTCGATCAGCTTACACCGGAGCAACTGCGCGTCTTGACCGCCCAGTTGCTGGAGCGTGTTGAGCGTCAGGATCGTGAAATCCGGTTCCACAAAACCCGCACCGATCAACTGACCCATGAACTGGCCCTGCTCAAGCGTCACCGCTTTGCCCGACGCAATGAACCTTTCACCACGCATCAGGCCAGCTTGCTGGATGAGCTTGTCCTGGAGGACATCAGTGCCATCGAACATGTGCTAGATACTGCGCCTAGGTGTTGCCCTCGGCTGAACCCAAGCAGGTGGCCAAACGCACAACGTTACCCCCAGAACTGCCCCGGACCCTGATCCATCACGAACCCGAGTCAACACAGTGTGCCTGTGGTTGCCAGTTGCAGCGCATGGGTGAAGACGTCAGTGAAAATCTGGGTTACACCCCCAGGGTGTTCAACGTCGAACGACACATCCGGGGCAAGTGGGTCTGTCGTCCCTGCGAGACGTTGATCGAGGCACCGGTGGCGGCCCACATAATCGACAAGGGCATCCCGGCGACCGGGTTGCTGGCTCAGGTGCTGATCGCCAAGTACGCGGATCACTTGCCACTGTACCGTCAAGAGAAGATCTTGCCCGTGCCGGCTATGCCATCGTCCGTTCGACACTAGCGGACTGGGTGGGGCTTGCGGTGTGGTCTTGCAGCCCCTGGTCGATGCGTTGCGCTCAAAGTTACTGAATGAAGGGGTCATCCACGCCGATGAGACACCGGTTCAGATGGTCGCACCCGGATAGAAGAAAACGCATCGGGCTTATGTGTGGGCCTATGCCAGCCCGGTCTACTCACCGCTGCAGTCAGTAATCTATTACTTCAGCCCGGGCCGAGCCGGAGAGCATGCCCGGGCGTTCCTCGGTGACTGGACTGGAAAAACTGGTGTGCGATGACTTCGGTGGTTACATGGCCAGCTTCGCAAGCGGCGTCACCGAGATCGGTTGCATGGTCCATGCCCGACGCAAGTTCTTCGGTCTGCATGCGAGCAACAAGAGCCACATTGCGGCTCAGGCGCTGACGTCTATCTAGCGACTGTACGATGTCGAGCGGGACATCCGGGATATGACGGCTGAGCAGCGCAAATGGCAGTGACAAAAACATGCCAAGCCCATCCGGGAAGCCTTGCGCCAGTGGATGATCGGACAGCGCCAGCTGGTACCGGAGGGGTCAGCCATTACCAAGTCTTTGGGCTAAAGCCTCAAGCGGTGGGTCGCGTTAATCCGTTACCTGGATGATGAGCACGTGCCGATCGACAACAATCGAGTGGAAAACCAGATACGGCCGTAGGCGCTGGGTCGATCCAACTGGCTGTTCGCCGGGTCGTTACGCAGTGGCCGACGCGTGGCCGCGATCATGAGTCTGATCCAGTCAGCAAAGCTGAATGGACACGAGCCTTATGCGTACCTGAAAGACGTGCTCACCCGGCTACCGACGCAACGGGCGAGTGAGATCGATGAGCTGCTGGCACACAACTGGTCATCAAATTACAAGGTTGATGGCCGGATGCTTACGATCAGACTGACCGAGGCGATCTTCCAAGCTTTCAAGCCATAAGTCTTGAACCAATTTAGCGGTACTTCAGCCTGTAGTGGCTACATACCGTATCACCTCATTGTCTCTTCAGTCCGAGCTCCATGCTATTCGATCGGTAGTGCCACATTCTATGGATCAGGTTATAAGAAGAGAATAGGGAATGACGTTTGGTATTTTGTTGAGGGTGACTACCCCGAGCCATGCTTGGTGTTGCCCTGCCAGCATTCTAGTATTAAATGAAAAACTCAAAACTTAGAGGTCAAAACATATGAACATAAAGTTGTAGTTTTTGTCTGCCAATATATTGGCGAGTGCTGCTCACGAACGAAATCGTAGTGCTCAAGATGTCAAATTTTCGTTGAGAAATACGTAGCAATTAAACAGATTGAACTATCTTGTCTTTCCTTAGAAAACTTATTGACTCTACCTCGTGGTAGATACTAGATTAATTACTATAATAGTAAGCGTGATGTTCTTAAGGAGTAACTATGCATAAAGTAAGAAATAAAGATGGTGCCAGAAAGCACCCTAAGGCCTTACTCATCTCAAGGCCAAAGTAATGTTGGTGATTTAGGCTGCTATCGTTGTCAGCCTTCAATATCTTGCTTCGATAATTTCAAGTAGCTCAAAAAAACCGCCAAGGAATATAAATGCAGTCGACATTGAGATCAATTAGACAGACTTATACTATAAGCGTGTATGTTAATACAAATTTTTCATTGAGTTCACGTGATCGATATGATTACCAGGGCACCTAAAATTTTTTCATGAGCATCTAGTGAAGATTTTCTTAAGCTAAAAACAGCAAAAAATTTTATGGTGTAGGAGCTTGTAACGTGAATATAACAAAAGAAAAATTGAATAACACGGTATTGACATTGTCGACTATCACTATAGTTGCTGCATTTTTAGGGTATGCATTAGAAGTAAAGGTGGGAGTGATAGAGGCTTTTTATAGCGTATACGGATTCTTTGGTGGAAATGGAGGAGTAGACGACATAGGGGTATCTATACTGCTCAAGATCGCATCATTTACAGCACCACTATCCATAGCATTGCTGGTAATATTTCTATTTTTTCAACAGCTTAATAAGTGGTTCTTCCTAACGTTTCGCGCAAAAGACCACTTTGTTATATGTGGCCTTGGTCACATGGGCATGGTTCTGGCTGAAGACATACTAGAAAACCACAGGAAAACATACAGGAAATTGGTAATTATTGAGAGAGATGAGGCTAATCCAAATATAGATGTGATGCGACTGAGAGGTGCTATCGTACTACATGAAGACTCGACAAGTCTAAAAGTACTAGAGAAAGTGAAAGCTAACCAGGCAAAGTGCTTAGTAGCTTTGACCGGGAATGATGTTTCAAATCTGGAAATTGCTATAGGGCTAGCAAAAATAGACGCAATATCATTAAAAATATACCTTCATCTTGAGAATCGAGAGAACGAGTCATTATTGCGGAATAATCTGTTTAAAAAGCTAGATATTAAAAGCTTCAATTCATATGATAACGCGGCACAGACATTGTTTATGCGCCACCCAATCGGCGGAAGCTCAAGATCCCCAATATCTGATGAAGTTGTTAGAGTTGCAGTATTTGGAGTTGATTCTGTAGGAGCCAGTATCTTGTATCGCCTTCTGAATTTAGGCCATTTTTATAATGGATTGCCAATCGAAGTTGTGCTATATGATGAGCAAGTAGACAGTAGAAGGCAACAATTCCTCAAAACATTTCCAATTGATCTAGCTAGCAATTATTGGAATGTATCCTTTGAAAGCGAAGAATCATTCTATACGAATCGTAGGTCGAGGTTCGACCAGATAATATTTTGTAAGACCGACACGCAAAGCAGTTTTGCAGACGCAATGCGGCTAGTGCGTAATGAAGCACTAGCACTTGAGCGGACTGAAGTCTTTGTGTATGCAGACAGTCACGAGGAAATTGCTAGCCTCGTGGATGCAGAAGAATCTGGTGCATTAAGAAATCTGTTTACTTTTGGGACTTTTAGGGATTTATGCTCTCATGATGTAATAATTAATGAAAAGCTTGATATAATGGGGAAAATAACCAATGCGAGATACAATGGCCTGCATGGTTATAGTCGTGGTAAAACTGAAGAGGTGCAATGGCGAGAGCTCGAACCATTTCTTAAGGACGCTAATCGAATGCAAGTCGAACATCTGCTGACAAAAGTGAACGTTTTAAATGCTTTCTTAGATATGGAATGTGAAAAAAAAGACTATGAGTATGTAAAAAGCCAAGCGTATTCGCGTTGGTTTCACTATGGCGGACTGATGTTTTGGGATGATATTGATGGCGCAGAAAAACTGGCATCATATATCCCATTGGATGTAGTTGAAAATCTAGCAAAAATGGAAAAGAAACGCTGGAATGCATTTCATATACTAGACGGTTGGAAGCAGCTACCAGTGGACGATACAACAGGAGATATCGTAAAGAAAAATAAAGATCAAAAGCTGCATCCATGCTTGGTGACATGGGAAGAGCTTGATAAAGTGTCTGAGAATCATAGGCACGATTATAAGTCCGATGATATAGAAACAGTAATCAGGTCTTATGAAATGATTGATGGAATCTCCTCACACCTAGCAAGTGAACATAATGCTTTTAAAGTTTTCAGGAGCAGAGTAGCCAAGTTGGATTAGGTTGCAGTTTATATGATATGTGGCTATTTAATGTGCTTGCGTACATTGCCTAAACCATAGATCGGGCAAGTATGTTGGTAGAGTGCTAAAGAGTTGGCAAAAAGAAATCTAATTGTAGTCAAAGTATATGGTGATTTTTGTAAAGATATCAGTCTGTTCTGACAGTAGCTGAAAATTAACGATTTAGCTCATACCTATAGCCTGTGTGATTTCAATTGTCTAGAGACGGTTAGAGTAAGCTTTATAAAATCGCTACGACTAATAACCATTAAGCGAAACTTGGAGTAAGCCTTGTGGATGAAAAAGATGATGAGCTATCCAGCTTTAACGAATTAGATGTGGACCTGTCAATTTTGGATGGTGAAGATAAAAATCCAAAACGTAGGATTAACATTGGTCCACCAGGAGATGAAGCAGTCGATTCTTTTTCAGACGATTTTTTTTCAGATGATGTCTCTTCAGATGATAAAGGAAGTGATATTGAGTATTGGAGGTCATGGTATCATAAAAATGTTTCTTCAAAAGGTCGTATAGAAAAGATACAGAGTTACTTAGGCAGCACTACTGCAAGGAGTCGCGCACTAGCGCTTAACGAGTTAACCTCTGAGTTATTGTTCTTTCTGTCTGCTCATGACACCAGTAAGGAGAAAGGATCTGTTAAGGCATTTGTTATATGTTCCTTATTTAATGTACCATTTTTCAGGTCATTTCTATCACTAGTGTTGGGTAAATCTCCCACGTTACTTATAGAAACAGATGCGATGGCAAGTGAGCGAGAACGTCTTATGAACCAAGTTGCAAACAAGCTCTTTGGTGATGATGATCCACCTGACTGGTATACTTGGGTTGAGAAAAAATCTGGAGTCGAACTAAAAGGCGCAGTAAAGTTCTTAATTGGCAATCTAAGAAAACCAATGCTTGACGCGGATGCTGAAGCACTTGCTGTTGAAATATTTTTTAGAGTTGACAGGATAAGTGATGATGAAAGTTTAGAAGACTTTCTCAATAGAAATATACCGAATTTAGATTTTGGCAGTAGTCTTGAAAAATCAGAAATTCTAAAGCTAGCGCTAAGAAAAAAAGTGATTGGGCAGGATCAAGCCATTACAGATCTTTGTGATGCTTATGCCCAATCTCTTTTGCAAGAGAATAATGGTCCTCGTGGAATTTTCACGTTGATGGGAGAGCCAGGAACCGGAAAAACCTTTTTGGTGGAAGCTTTCTCTGAAGCTATTTCGGCTGTAGAAGGCGAACCGTATCATTTTTTGAAGTTCAATATGGAACAGTATTCCCATGAAAATGGTGCCATGTCTCTATTTGGCACGGGGAATTTTTATCATCAGCCTGCACTTGGACTTTTAACTGATCCCGTAAGAAACTACCCTAAAGTCGTGATCCTTTTTGATGAGATAGAAAAAGCACACCCGGCAGTAATACAATCCCTATTAGGTATTTTGGATAGAGGAGAAGCTAAAGATTCTTCTTCATTGAGAGTTTCTAATTTTAAACACTCCTACATATTTTTTACGACAAATCTTGGCAATGAAGCTTTAATCACTCGGCGGGAAAGTGATCAAGTATTTGACACACTTAATCAGTCTAGTCTACCTCGTCTACTTACTAAAAAGCCAATACAATCAGATAATAGCCTGCTGACTCCTGAATTTGTAAGTAGGTTATCTAAAGGGCAGTTTTTGGTTTTTGAACCGCTTTTGCCAGAACATTTAGTTTCAATTTACATTAATGGTTGGGAAAAACAATCTAAGAGTGGGGCGATAGAGCACATTCCAGATCCCAGATTATCGATGGAAGTGGCTGTTATGTCTGTACTGACTCGTATTCCAGATTTTAGTGCACGTGTTGCCGTCAATGCAGCCGAAAAGGACTGTATGGTTTCACGAAAGTTTATGGTCGAGTTTGATAGGTCACAAGACCAGGAAATTACACGCACCTACCGAGAATCACATTTTTCGGGAGTGCATGAATTACTGAATATGTGGATGTCGTCTCGAAATTTGGATACACCGCTGCGACTACTGATGATTGACGACGATGAGACAACAGCTAATTTTTTGACCGAAGAGCTAGCTCATAGGGAATTTCCAGTTGAAATAACAAAAGCCAGTAATAGTGATTTTCTCGAAACGAATCATCGCAACCCCATATTTGATGTGGTACTGGTTGATTTGTTCATCGATAACGATGTTTCACAACGTAAACTTTCAACCGCATTTGATGAAATTAGAAGGTTACAACAATCCGAACCAACGGCATTGATCTATGGCTTTTGTAGGAATCCAAGAAATAGCGTTTTAAGTAGCAGAGCTTTGGATTCGGCTCAGCATATAAAAGGTATTCAGGCTGTCTTCACATATAATGAAGCTAGCAAAAAATCATTCGTCAATGAAATTTGTGAGAAGCTTAGACTTCATTTCTACTCAAGGTTAGTAAAGGCGTTTCAGAGAGAGCGGAAGCGGGTGAATCTTCAGTGGTACATTAGCCATACGAATGATTGTCTATATTTGAGCCCAATTCTTGTGAACGTTGAGCCGATAGTAGTTCTTGGTGATGATAATATGCAGGAGCTTGGTAAGATACCTGACTTGTCACTTAGCGATGTTATCGGAAATGAGCGAGGAGTAAGTCAAATTGAAAAAGCCATTGGGTGGTTGAAAAATAGCGGTAGGGTCGGTAGGTATGGATTTAGGCCTCCAAGTGGTTATTTACTCGCCGGACCGCCTGGAACGGGTAAAACATTCTTGGCTAAAGCAGCCGCAGGTGAGTGCGGATTGCCCTTTTTAAGTATAAACAGTACTGAGCTATTGGCCTCTACGCAAGGAACTGGTGAGACTAGGTTACGAGAGGTGTTTAAGAAAGCTCGTGAACTTGCACCGTCAATCATCTTTATTGATGAGATTGATACAATAGCGATAGACCGAAATAGATCAGGCAGTCACCGTGGACTAATTAATACACTACTTTCTGAGATGGATGGGTTTTCCAGCCACGTTCGACCAGTTCTGGTATTGGCGGCCACTAATTATCCCGAAATGTTGGATTCTGCTCTGAAGAGGCCCGGTAGGCTTGATGAGATTATAGTTTGTGATCTGCCTAATACATCGGCAAGAACTGTAATGATCCAAAGAGGCCTTAAAAAGCTAGACCTTAGCGCCTCTGATTTGCAGATGGATGAGTTGGTTCAGCGATCACAGGGTTGCTCAGCAGCTGCAATTGATGCCGCTATCAGGCAAGCGGTCTACATAGCAGATAGTGAGGATCGTGATCCAGAGTATAGTGACGTTAGTGAGGCTTTCCAGCTAAGTGTTTATGGTATTGTTAGGTCTGATCTGAAGTTGGCTCAGGCAGAGAAATGGGCTGTTGCCTGCCATGAGGCAGGCCACGCGTTGGCCATCAAGTTTAGATATCCTGACCATAGGATAGACTATATATCAATACAGCCAAGAACTGATTCTTTGGGATTTGTTTCCTATCGAGAAAACTCTTCAAATGCTAAGGGTAGTCTTTCAAGGACACGTATTGAAGTTAAAGCCGATTTGGATATTGCGCTAGCCGGTAGAGAGGCTGAAAGGTTGATGTTGGGCGAAGATGGTATGTCAACTGGGGCATCTCAAGACTTAAATAGAGCCAACTTTTTGGTACGTAGAGTTGTAATGCAGTCTGGTTTAGATAGCGAAATTGGAACTCTATTTCTAACAGATGAGTTACTTAGTACAAACCCAATATTAGCAGAAAAGTGTGTTCAGAGATGTCGTGCTTGGCTTGAGGAAAGTGAAATTAGGGTAAGTAAGTTGTTAACGAGCAAAAAATCACTGTTGACTGTAGTGGCTGAGTATTTGTTTGAACATGAGTCTATTGAGGGACCAGCTTTTGAAAAATTGTTGAAACTTGTCAATCAAGACTAGATGAAAAATAAAGTGGCGAAGGATGCTCGAGTTACCTTGATACTATAGTTGAACACATGTGACTGATGATTCTTTGTCGATTTAGGGGCTACAATAGGCATGGAAATTACAAGATGGCACTATGTACGAAATGAGTGGTTAACGATGAAAGTGAAGTCCTAGTCTACCCTGTCGAGCTTGAGTGGATACTGTAAAAGTAGATTTCGAGAATACATTATCTCTCATAGAGTAGAGGGTGGTATTGTACTAGTGGAAAAAATGTCAGATGAGGTTTTTATGAGCTTACCAGGCAAGCATATTAGGATTTTCTTATCATCAGTCTTTGATGGTATGGAAGGCGAACGTGAGTACATTAGAACTAAAGTATTACCTAAAGCTCAGATGTTGTGCAAGAAATACTCCGTTACACTGACGATTATAGACCTACGTTGGGGAATAACCAACGAGGAAGTTAGAGATGAGATGGTACTTCATCGTTGTCTTGAGGAAATTGATAAAAGTGCTCAAGGTCCTATGTTTTTTATAGGTCTTGTCGGTAATCGTTATGGAACTGTATTTGACAAATCCAGAATCGCGAGTTATTTGAAATCTCCACATGCAAAGTATGGTGATTGGCTGGAAGGTAGTTTATCTAAAAATCAATTTGGTGTTACCGACTTGGAGTTCTTGTATGCGGAGGACTTGGCGAAAGGCAATCCTAATCTAAAGCCGCTATATTACGTAAGAAGTGATGCTTACGATGACAATAATAATTCCTTGCTTATTGATCAATTGAACCGTATTTCGAAGAATCGAGAGCGTTTGGCTATAGATGGCTATCAATCTTTAGATGAGATTGGTGATCATCTCTTATCAGAGCTCAAGAGTACGTTAGAAATTAACTTTTCAAGTTTGGAAACTTTGAATAGTATTGATAGAAATATACTAGCTATATGTAGTGAAGTTGCTGTAGAAGGCGTTCAAACTGACATATATGACGAAGTTCTGAGTAGCGTTCTTGACAATATAGTACGTGAATCACATCCTATCTCTCTCCAAGGAGAGGCAGGAAGTGGTAAAACATATTTGCTTACCCAAATTAAACTTGAATTGGAAGCCAGGAATAGTGAGCGAGTTTTTCTTTGTTTTGGGAATTTAGAGGACCCAATCGATAGAGCGCTAAGATACACGGTAAAACTAGAGAAAAATAGTATCGAGAATATGGCACTTCGAGAAAAAGTAAAACTGCTCAAGGAAACCTTAGAGAATTGTACTGATGAGAGTTTCATATTACTGATTGACGCTATTGATTCTGAAAATACTAATTTTGACTCGACTGTTCCGAATCATGATATTTTATTGAGACATTTAGCCGATATTCGGCTTCCTAAAGGGGTTGTATTGTTTCTAACCTATCAATCCAAGTGTACTTTTCGGCCAGATTTATGCGTACCTTGGTTGTCAGACGATGATCTTCAAAGAATGTTGATTGCTTTTAATAAGCGTTATGGAAAGAATCTTCCTAGCACTGTTTTCCAATTGTTTAGTAAAGTACCTTTATTAAAGATGCCTATTTCAGTAGCTCTTATTTTTAATCAGTTGATTCATGCTAGAGACTCCGCCGAAGTGGATAATATTCTAGATTTTATCAACAATAAGTTTGGTGAAAGTGATAAAGGGCAATCAAACTCACTTAGGGAAGCGTTTCGTTGGGATGACCTTGTTCCTTTTTTTATCGGTTCTATTATAAAAGACTACCCTGGCGTTAGTAAGGATGTCTTGTCAGAACGATTGCCAGCTATACTTAATGACTATATTGGAACTGGTGGTATTTCAATATATGAGTTGTCAGAAGGCTGTAACGTTCCTGAGGTGGTTTTGCTCGAAATCCTCGAGCGATTGAGACCCGCTCTATATATAGTTGACGATCATTTCCGTAGCCGAAAAAACTTTTTCACTGGATTAAATGAGACAAAGACTAAGCAAAGATTAGACCTATTGAGAGGGCACTTTTCTACAGGAGATGATAAGTTTACCTCACTTTTAAATAGAAATATTGAGACATACTTCTATTGGGTAATGGGTGGTAGGACTCAAGTTGAACAATTCTTTAACGAGTATGAAAGCCTAATACTGTCTCCTGATTATTTGCTGAAGGTCTATAGAAGTCAATACACAGTCTTTCACAATTTGGTTTTTCACATAAGGTACCTTAATCCAGAATATTATCTATCTCTGGCGGGTAATTTTGAATACTACACTAATCCTAGTTTAATTGACCTTTCTAAGATTGTTCGAGACCCTCTTTTTGTTATTGAATATCCTCTTTTGGCTTTGATTATTATGAGTAATTCAGAAATTGATAGAAGCAAAGATATTTCTGATTTATATGAGTATTCGCTTAGCTATCAAGCCTATTTGGTTAGTTGTCGGGGAGATCTTTCCTCAAGAAGTCAGGGCAACGCTAGAAATGGAAGTTCAATTGCAAACTTCATGAATTTTAATGATTTTGGTGAGATTGTATATGGCACTGCTCTATATAAAACACTCATTGCCAACGGTTTTTCTAGGTTTTTAGATTTTGACGAAAATGTAGCTAGTAAATTAGAAAGTAATCAATATGCTAAATATGAATATAGTAAAATGCTCTTTATAGCTGATAAGGATTCTGAAGAGAAAATTCTAAAGTTACAAAAGGAGCTCTTTACCCAAGTATTTGATAGATCCCCTACAGTCATACGCAGCGATCAATACACTAGGAAATATCTTAAGGAGTATTTATTTGTATTATAAAGTAATTTATTGGTTGTTGATATTGGCTTGGTGATCCTTCTTTATTTGAAAAGGGGGAGGGTAGTTAGGGTTGCATTATGCAGCCAGAATAAATAAGGTCAATATTTTTAACACCTAAACAGTGTCTAGGAAAATATGAGTATACCCCTTATTCGATAGAGAAGATTGTGTTATAGGAGTTGTTCGAAATATTCTTGCCGTTAGTAAATGCCTTGATTTTGATTAAGTAAAAAACATATTGTGGTCGGAATAGTTTGTAAATTTGATATATCCAAGTATTTGTTATGTTTTGTAGTGGATTAGTTACTCGAATACCTACATGGCCTTTGGCACGGAATTCTGTTGGCAAAATATTTGATCGAGTGACATAGTATCGGAAAAATATAAAAGGAGAGCAACTCGCAAGGATATAACCGGAGATTGTCAACCGACTTGTCCAATTAACAGGGTTTAAGCTGCGCATTTATTAAGTTCAATTTCGTGTGCGCGGCCAGGGTTCAGAGAAACCTCTTGTACGGGGTTCCAGTCGCGGGTAGCGCCAGACCAACGCCTTGGGTGTTTCGCTTTTGCTTCCTCAAAGACCCGCTCACGGTTCTTCAGGATGTCACTGTCTTCACCACGGTGTCGACTGGCCGGAGTGACAAAGTTGATACCACTGTGCAGATGTTTTTCGTTGTATCCCTGCTCGAACATCATCATCCACTGACGGGCTGCCTGCAGGGATTCAAAGCCTTGTGACGGCCATTCCGGGCAGTATTTGGTGGTCTTGAACAGCGCCTCTGAGTAAGGATTGTCATTACTTACGCGTGGCCGGCTATAGGACATCAACATCCCCAGTTCTGACAGCCTTGCTTTCAGTGTGTACGACGTCATCGGGGCGCCGTTGTCAGAGTGCAGAACCGGTGGTTTGTTGATGCAGCCTTCCCGCAGCAGCGCTCGTTGAACCAAGTCTTTGGCGTGCTCGCCGGACTCAACCTCATGCACTTCCCAGGCCGCGATTTTGCGACTGTAGACGTCCATGATCAGGTAGAGATACCAGTGTTCGCCACGCGTCTGGGACGCAATGGAACTGATATCCCAGCTCCACAGCTGGTTCGGACCGGTCGCGGTAAAACTCTTGGGCAGTGGGTGTGGCGCTGCGGATCTGGCACGACCCCGGTGCTGCACCTGCTCATGCTTTTTCAGGACCCGATAGAAGGAGGAGACCGAGGCAATATAGAGCCCCTGATCGGCCAGCAATGGGACGATCTGTGACGGCGGCAGGCTTTGATACGCGGGCTGGTTACAGGCAGCCATGATCGCGACCTCCTCTTCCGGTGTCAGTTGGTGGCCCTGTGAGGGGCTGATCGCATCGGGTCGCTTGTCCTCGACCACCTGGCCCGAGGGACTGCGCCACCGTTTCAGCGTGCGCTCACTGAGCCCCATCAGGGCGGCGGCCTGGTAGCGGGAGGCTCCCGAGGCCACGGCCACATCGAAGTCCTGCAAAAGCCTTGTACGGTCGCTCAGGGAGGTTAGCTGTCCTCGTTGTCCTGATCGGTGCCATACAAGGCTTCGAGCTTTTTTGACAGCACCAATAATGACGTGGTCTCAGCCAATACCTTGTCCTTGCGACGGATTTCCGCTTCAAGCTTCTTGATCTGTTTCTGACTTTGTTTTTTCTGCTTCTGGGTCTCTTTACGCTGCTCCGTTTCCTGACCGGTGCCCTGGACGCAAGCCTCTTTCCAGCGCTTCACCTGCTCGACATACAGGCCTTTTTCACGGCAATAAACGCTGAGCTCTTCTTCGGACAGCGCGGCGGTTTCAATAACCACAGCCAGCTTGGCTTCTCCG
>Ga0307966_1002889_pt1 | contig 12955 bp, 9 predicted proteins | sample OrgLakmetagen646_FD_203141 | JGI IMG/M metagenome (GOLD analysis project Ga0307966, IMG submission 203141) | Saline water microbial communities from Organic Lake, Antarctica - #646 | ecosystem: Environmental > Aquatic > Non-marine Saline and Alkaline > Saline | place: Antarctica: Organic Lake... | reverse complement strand
TTTTAATCCTGCCGACGAATCCCGGCTGCGCATCGGTGAGCCCGGTACCTATATTGTTGATGAGGTGGGAGAACCCGGCGATCCCCAGCAAGACCGCTGGTACCAGGTAAGGATACCGATTGAAGAGTTCGAGCGCCAGGTGGGTAGTATCAACGATTTTCAGAATATAACGTACATGAGATTCTGGATGTCGGGCTACAACAAGCCTTTCACGATGCGATTTGCAACCATGGAATTTGTCGGGAGTCAGTGGCGGCAGGATGAGAACATCAATTCTGCAAGTGATCCGAACGCTAACATCAGGATCAGTACAATCAATATTGAAGAGAACTCAAACCGTCGGCCGTTTCCATACCGGCAGCCGAAAGGAGCAATTCGGGCACAAGATCGCAGCAGCCAGCTTCAAAGTTTGCAAAATGAACAATCGATTGTACTTCAGGCCGAAAATCTGGGCCCGCAGTCGGTTCAATTGGTAAAACGTGTGTATCCGGGCGGATTGAATCTGCTTGATTACTCAAACATGCGGATGTTTGTACACGGCGAAGGGTATAATAATCGCGACGAGGTTGAGCTGGTAATGCGAATGGGGAATGACCTGGAAAATAACTATTACGAATACCGGCAGCCTGTTACGCCGACCGATGAAAGCTTCCCGTTTCAGAATTTTGATCCCTCCAACAACAGTCAGGTTGAGGAAGAGGCCAATCAGGTTTGGCTGTATGATGAAAACAGCATGAACATCGTTCTGGATGCATTTAATCAGCTTAAACAGCTTCGTGATCAGGATCTTGGCCAGAATATTGACGAGCTGTATGAGCGGGGTGATATATTGCGAAATGCTGTACCGGGAGCTATAGTCGCTATTCGTGGAAATCCATCGCTCGGCAGAGTTACGGAAATTGGAATGGGTGTTCGAAACCCTTACGATCCTGATCAAACGAATGGTCCCGGAGTGCCATCAGTCAATGCGGAACTGTGGCTGAATGAACTCCGCGTGGCAGGCTACGATAACGAGAAGGGGTGGGCTGCAAACGCCAGCATGCGGTTTCAAATGGCTGACTTTGCGACTTTCAACGGGAATTTATCCCGTCAAACCCAGGGGTTCGGAGCGTTAAACTCACGACTGGGCCAGCGCAGGGTAGACAATCAAACGGCCTACGATCTGAGCTCAACTGTGAACCTTCACCGATTTATTCCGGAGCGCTTTGGATGGAATATTCCGCTCGGCCTTTCGATGCGGCAATCATCTTCTATTCCGAAGTTTTTGCCAAATCAGGGTGATATTCGCCTTGCTGATTTCGAGAATGCTGTTCGGGCGAATAATAATCTTTCTGAGGCGGAACAGGATAACCTGATCAGTGAGCAGAGACGGGAGGCTGAAACATTTTCTGAAAGCTATGCGCTAAACCTCTCAAACGTATCAAAACGTAATTCACAAAATTCATTTGTTCGCTATACGGTAGACAACACCACGTTCAGCTACAACTATACAACCGGCTCGGGACGTAATCCGCAGCAGGCATTTCAGAATAACTGGAGCTTCAACACCTCATTACGGTACTCACACTCGTTCAGGAATGTGAGTTTCTGGCGGCCGTTTTCATTTCTCGAAAGCATTCCGGTAATAGGCCTTGTTTCAGGTCTTGGATTAGGCAAAAGCCCGAATAATGTAACCACATCAATCAGTGCCAGACGAACGTATGACGAGCGAAAACAGCGGGTTTTGGAAGGTCAGGCTGAAGTCCCGATCCGTCAAAGTCATAATTTTACTTACGACACTAATTTTGGGTTTGGCTATAATATTTTGCGATCTGTAAGCACTACCTTTCAGGCGCGTAATTCGTACGATCTTGGCCGGTTCACTATTCAGGATGCAGGATTAGAAGGGGCCGACAGCACCGCCTTTGAACCTATCCCAACGTTTGATGTGCTCCGTGATATTGTGTCAGATACTCTATCTCCCCGCCGGAGCACATACAATGAGGACTACACAGCAAGCTGGCAGCCGCGGTTAAATCAGGTGAAAGGGCTCCAGTGGCTGAACTATAACGCCCGTTATGGCGGCGGGTTCAGGTGGCAGAATTCAGCCTTTGGATCGAATCTTGGATCAACGGTGTCTAACAGTTTTCGGCTCGACCATACGCTCAGGATGGATATTAACAATTTACTCAGGCGGTCGTCAATTTATACCGACGCACTTGAGAAAGACCGGGTTGGGCGGCGGGAGCGTCAGGCGAGAAGTGAACGGTCCGATGAAGATGCTGAACCGTATGGCCTGGGTGAGCAGGCGAAGTATTTTGGACGAAAGCTTATACTAGCGCTGTTTAGCATGCAGAGTATAGATGCGAGCTATAACAACGCCAAAACATCAACTCAGGCAGGTTATGCGGGAAGTTCACAGCTTTACGATGTGTTTAGTGATGAAAACCTGACTCCCGGATTCCGGTATCGGCTGGGGCTGGATGAGAGGATCAGTACGAGTGATTTAATCAACAATGTTGAGGGGCAGTCAGTAATTCAGCTGCCGGCCAACAATACCTATAACGATAACATCAGCTTAAGCACCCGTTTCAATCCGTTCAATAACGTATCGCTTGACCTTAGCTGGCAGACCGCATGGGACGAGAGACTTTCGGAATCCATTGCACTTGATCCGAATAGCGATATTTCCTCAGTACAAACCTCCTCCGGCAATATCTCTTCATCTGTATGGGCGTTTGGAAGCGGCTACAGAACATTATTTGAAAAACAGCTGCAAACGGCGTTTGATGATATGTCTGCCGGTGAAAATGTCATTAATGACGGCATAGGTAATGGAGATGGGCGTACGGTTCTCAGCCGTGTGACCTTGCAGGAAGATTTTAGGGAGGCGTACCTCGGCAGGAGTAAATCAACCGGTGAGAAGAACTTCACGGCAATTCCGCTTCCCAACTGGCGCCTGAACTGGACAGGTCTGGAGGCAATCATCCCATTTCTTGGGAATTATATGCAGCGGGCCTCAATAAGTCACGCATACACCGGGCGTTACCGAATGGGTTGGGAACTGAATAATAATCCCGGATCTGATCTTTCACGAACAGTGGGTAATTACAGCGTTAACAGTTTCAGGCCGGAGTTTGAGCCTAACGCTCTGAATGTTGAAAAACGGTTCGCCCCCCTGGTTCAGCTGAATGTAACATGGCAGAACGGGCTGTCAACACAGATAGGGTATGAGACAAGCATGATTACCAGCATGGCTCTGTCGAATGTGCAGGTGACTGAGCGCAGCTCAAGCGGTATTAATTTTTCTTTTGGCTATACAATCCAAAATTTCAAACTGCCGTTTTTCAGGGCGCTTAGCAATGATGTGGACATTACGCTGAATGGAAATTTTATTGACGATAAAGAAGAGCGGTTTTTGCTGGAAACTGACATTGCCAATGCGCTTCAGGCCGGTAGTGGTCAGATCATCCGTGACCCTTCCGTGTATGACATTACAGACCCCAGGATTTCCGGTCAGTCCCGGTTTAACGGGTCTGTGGTTGTGGGGTACCGTTTTTCTGATACTTTTCAATCCAACTTTGAATACACCTACACCAGTACTAATCCAAAGTCTACGCGTACATTCTCACGAACAACTCACGATATCCGGTTTAATATCAGGATAAATATCCGGTCGAACTAAGGGCAGGTGAAACGTGCGAACTCTTGTTAATTAAGATTTAAGAGATTCAGTTTATGAGCCTCTTAAATTTATGGTATTTTTAGTGCTATGAATTTACTCTTACTATATTTGTTTCTGGCGATTGGTGTTTCGTTTCTATGTTCTATTCTTGAGGCAGTTCTTCTGTCGATAACACCGTCGTACATTGCCATGCTTGAAAAGAGTGGGGATAAGACCGGGAAACTCCTGAAATCACTCAAAAAAGATATTGATCAGCCGCTCGCGGCTATTCTGAGCCTGAATACAATAGCTCATACCATCGGTGCCGCCGGTGTGGGCGCACAAGCACAGATTGTATTTGGAAATGCATATGTGACCATCACCTCCATCATTTTGACGCTTCTGATTCTGGTGTTTTCTGAAATTATTCCTAAAACACTCGGGGCATCCTACTGGAAAAAACTATCCGGTTTTTCAGCACGGATCACTAATATACTTATTGTAGTGACCTATCCATTTGTTCTTTTGTCAAAAGGAATTACAAAATTGATTTCAAGTGATGAGAACCAGCCATCAATCAGTCGTGAAGAGATCGGGGCGATGGCGGATCTTGGCCACCAAGAGGGTATCTTTGAAAAAGAGGAGTCTAAAATTTTGAGAAACCTGATTAAATTCAGCTCGCTTAAAGTTGAGGATATTATGACTCCCAGGATTGTTGTGGTGAAATATTCGGAAGAGACATCAATCAAACATATTTTGAATAAAGAAGATGAGCTTCGGGTCTCCCGGGTACCGGTCTATGGAAAATCAGATGAGGACATAACAGGATATGTCCTTAAAAATGATATGTATCTGGAGCTGTCAAAAGGAAATGAAGACACCAAGCTTAAAGATCTGAAACGTGATGTGATGATTGTTCCTGAAACGAGCTCTATTATGGACCTGTTTGAAAAACTGCTTGAATCGCAGGATCATATTGCCATTGCTGTTGATGAATACGGTGGATTTTCAGGTGTAGCCACGATGGAAGACGTTGTTGAAACGCTGCTTGGAATGGAAATTGTAGATGAAATTGATGCCATAGACGATATGCAAAAGCTTGCACGCCAGCAGTGGCGGGAACGTGCTAAAAATCTCGGTATTCAACTCCCGGAATCAGCCAAGTCAGATGTTAACCTGAATAAGTAATGCGCGTTGTTAAACATTGGAATCCTCTTTTTGCCTGCCGGCAAAAGAAAGTCCAATACCTACCACAGAACTCAGCAGCGATAACCAGGGAAGCCAGTCACCGAAATGGCCGTAAAACGTCATCATATCAGATTGATATATTTTGTAGCTAAATGCATCCTCGGTCCAGTATTCTGTTTCAAGCTGCACTTTTCCATCAGGCGAAATAATGCCTGAAATGCCGTTATTTGCAGCCCGGGCAATCCATCTGCGCTGTTCTATGGCCCTGAGACGGGCGTAAGCAAAATGCTGTATATGTCCATTTGAGTCACCCCACCAGCCATCATTTGTAATGATGGTGAGAAAGTCCGCATCGTTATTTACAAAGTCGTTTACCCATCCCGGAAAGACAGAATCGTAGCAGATAAGTGCCGGTGTATGCCCCTCACCAACCTGAAAGACGGTTGCCTCTTTCCCCAGGCCATAACTATTCAGGGCTCCCCAGTTTACCCAGCCAAACCGATCAATCCGATTGAACAGTTCAACAAATGGGAACCGTTCAACAACGGGAACAAGGCGCCCTTTTTCATATACCTCTGTGGGTCGTTCGGGCTGAATATGAAAGGCGGCATTGAAGAAGTTGTAGGCATAGCCTGAGTTTATACCCCGTATGATGTCGGGAGCGTCTTCATCACGATAGTATTTCAGATAGCCGCTGCCTGTTATAAGCTCTGTATCCCACACCCTGAGACTGTCGCGAATGCGCATAATCTGTGGATTTGACAGTGTAACTGCATCGTCGAGTGCGTTTTCCGGCCAGGCGATGAGCTGTGTTGAATCGGTACGGGCCGAATCAGACAGTTCCAGTAAATGGGTAACCAAATCATCCAGAGACGGATATCCGCCATACCGTTCGTAGGAGTTTGAGTTGGGCTGTACAACCGTGACATGAAACGGCTCATCACTCGGCTGGTGAATGTTAATCATGGCTAACACCGAAAATATCGGAAAAGCGAAAAATACAAGCGCGGTACTTTTAATGATCGGTCCGGATGCGGTCTTAATTGCGTGATAGCTGAGGGCCGCAGTAAAGACGACCCAGAAGCTAACTCCCCAGATGCCGGTCACAGAGATATACTGAATTGCCCCTGTGAGGTTTGACCACGCATTCCCAAGTGTGAGCCAGGGCCATGCCAGATCCCACTGATGATGCAGGAATTCGTAACTGACCCATACTGTTGCTGATAAGAATGAAGAGCCAACGGGGTTCATATCGCTTAGTGTGAAACGGCGAATCAGCCCGAGTGGGATCAGCATAAGTGCAGCATTTGCCAGGATAGCGGCAACACCGGCCGATACGCTTGCCATCATTAGCCAGTAGGTCGTAAATAGGTTCCAAAGCACAAATGACGGGTAGGCATAGTAAATCATCTGGCGAACTGACACGCTGGTGACAGAAAGTCTGAGCAGAAGAATAAACGCAGGAATTTGCAGCAAACCCAGATTATAGGGCGGAAATGAGAGCCACAACAGTATGGCTGCCATGACAGATTGTAACCATGGAGTGTTCCAGAGATCAAACTGTTTCATTTATTCGGAATAGGTTTTACCTGAAACTATAACTACAAATTCTCCTTTAACGGACGGCCTGTTATCCCAGTCTTCAAGAAGATCAGAAATATGCCCCCGCTGTACCTCTTCAAATTTTTTGGTGAGCTCGCGTGCAACACAAATCCACCGGTCCGGTTCCGTAAATAATGAGAGCCTCTTTAGAAATCGCACGAGTTTGTGTGGGCTTACATATATAATAGATGTAATCTCAGATTCGGCGATCGCTTTAATGCGTGTTTCGCGCCCTTTTTTAGGAGGGAGAAAGCCTTCATACACATATCGGTCGCTGGGCAGTCCGCTTGCAGCAAGTGCGGTAGTCGCGGCATCGGGGCCGGGTATTGCACATACTGTATGACCATTCTGATGAGCCGCTCGCACGGCGAGAAACCCCGGATCAGATATACCCGGCATTCCGGCATCACTGATGATTGCGATATCCAAACCACCATCAAGCAGGTTCATAAGATGCTTAACTTTATGATGCTCGTTGTGTTGATGAAACGAAAAGAGCGGTTTATCGATTTGATACCTCTGTAACAATACTGACGACGTTCTGGTATCTTCACAGCCAATCTGCTCAACGCTCTGTAATATTTCTGCAGCACGGGGTGAGAAATCATCAAGATTGCCAATAGGAGTAGCGACGATGTAAAGTGTAGACACTGCGCGTCTTTTTGAGCTGAAAAATTAATTTTTATAAGATACCATCAAAACTCGTAGTTTATTATCTGAAAATCAGAAAACCAACTAATTTTATTTACTATGGATTTTAAACCATCAGGTATTAATCATATGACCATCCGGGTCAATGAAATAGAACGATCTGAAGAATTTTATGGAGACGTTCTGGGATTTGAGCTTGTACGCAAAATGGGCCAGAGCATGGCGGTTTATAAAATCGGAAAAGAAGATACGCTCGTTATTGTAGAAGCTGAGACAAGCTACGATCCCAACTCACGGGATTTCAGAGTGGATCACATCGGGTTCTATCTTGACTCCCCTGATGAAGTAGATAAAATGGCCCGATACCTGCGAGATAACGAGGTCACTATTCTGAGCGGCCCCGCTAATCGCAAAAAAGGGCGGTTTGTATTTGCTTCAGATCCCGATGGAAACATGATCGAGTTTTTCTTTGAAGGTGATTGATACAGGGCAAAGTAGAAAGATTGTCACCATTCATACCTTTATGCAGGTCTGGCATGTTATTTGCCTGTACCGTATAGTAAATGAAAAATATTTTTAAACGTGATTTTTTTATGAGCAAGAATGACGAGGATCAGACTGTGGATGAAATGGAACAGTCTGCTGATGAAAATGAAACCGGAGATGCAGAGCTGCTCGATGAGCAGATGCAGCGTATTCGTGAGCAGGAAGATGAGATTGAAAGCCTGCGCGATGAAGTGAAAAATGTGAAAGACACTCAGCTCCGAAAGGCGGCTGAGATGGAAAACATGCGAAAACGTCTTGAACGTGAACGTGTTCAGACGTTTGAAAACGCTCGCCGTGCCGCGGTTGAGTCGTTTTTGCCGGTAAATGATGATCTTATTCGCACGCTTAAAGCGATGGAAGAGGCTGACGCCGAGCCAACTTATCTTGACGGAATTAAGATGGTTGCAAATAAATTTGAGGATGTTCTTCAGAAATACGGTGTTGAACGCATCGATGAAGAGGGCGTTCCCTTCAACGTTGATCTGCACGACGCAATGCTGCGTCAAAAATCTGAGGACGACTCCATAGAAAGTGAGACCGTTCTTCAGATTCTGGAAAACGGCTATAGGATTGGCGATAGAACCATCCGTCATGCAAAAGTAATTGTAAGCGAATAGAATTATTACATGTCAAAACGTGATTATTACGAAGTATTAGGTGTAAGTAAAGACGCTTCAGAAGGTGAGCTTAAAAAAGCTTATCGGAAACTGGCGATGAAATATCATCCCGACAGAAATAAGGGGGATGAAGAAGCTGAAAGAAAATTTAAGGAAGCATCCGAAGCCTACGAGGTTCTCGGTGATCAGCAAAAACGTCAGCGATACGATCAGTTTGGCCATGCGGGAATGAATGGCGGCGGCGCTAACTACGGAAATGCTGACTTCGAAGATATCTTCAGCCGGTTCAGTGATATTTTTGGTGGAGATATATTTGGCGGCGGAGATCCGTTTGGTGGCGGAGGCCGTTCACGAAGCCGTAGGCGATCTAATAACGGACAGCCCGGCGCTGATATGAAACTCAGCGTGGAACTGACGCTTGAAGAGATTGCGGAAGGGACTGAAAAAACACTAAAAGTAAAGAAATACCGCAAGTGCGGTGAATGTAAAGGCACCGGCGCAGAGACAGAGTCTGACTTTGAGACCTGTGGAACGTGTAACGGAATGGGCGAAGTCAGGCAGGTTTCCAAAACTATGTTCGGACAGTTTGTAAATGTTCAGCCGTGCCCGAATTGCAGGGGCGAAGGCCGCATCATCAAAAATAAATGTTCATCTTGCCAGGGCGAAGGCCGCAAGCGCGGAGAGGAGAAGGTTAAGATGAATATCCCATCCGGCGTTTCCAATGGAAATTATATTACGCTGCGGGGTCAGGGCAATGCAGGTGTTCGCGGCGGAAGTGCAGGCGACCTCATTGTTTTGATTGAGGAGAAAGAGCACGAACATTTCGATCGAGACGGTAATGATATCTATTATGACCTCCTGCTTAGCATACCTGATGCAATTCTCGGAACCGAGGTTGAAGTTCCTACTTTGAAAGGTAAATCCAAAGTAAAAGTTGAGGCTGGTACACAGCCCGGTAAGTTACTGAGAATGAAAGAAAGAGGCATTCAGGGACTTAATAACCGCGGTCGCGGCGATCAGTTTATCAAAGTAAATATGTATGTGCCTAAAGATCTCACAGATGGTGAGCGGCGCCATATTGAAGCTCTCCGGGGCAATGATCACTTCGCGGCTGAAAGTGCGAAGAATCGCGAAAAAGGATTGTTCTCCAAGATTAAAGACGTATTTGCCTGAGGGCAAGACAGGCACGTGCGTATCAGCTCTGTTAGAATCATCCTAAGTGCGATAAAAACGGTTGCAGAACCGCATCCCGACGCGGTTTTTGCAGTTTTTTGTTAAGTTCAGGTTGCCCCATAGAACTGTATTATTTTCTATAGAAACTAAAAGAAGGTCTCTGGTTAAAAAACCGGAGACTTTTTTAATTTACGGATCAGTCTGAGTCCAGATTCTGCTGTCATATCTCATCTCTTCGCGCTACATTAATGCAGCCATTCAACTGCTAATTAACTTATTATACTATGCGCTCACTCTATTTTTCTCTATTTGTTTTGATGCTGCTTACTCTGTCTATAGGGTGCCAGTCTGAATCAGAAAATCGAACAGCAACGGAGTCTTCAGAGGTCCTTATTGAAGGGGAGGAGCCCGAGATTATTGCCGGTCCTTTCGAATTTACTGAAGGACCGTACTGGCACCCCGATGGCTACTTGATATTTAGCAGCATTCCTGAAAACCGTGTTTACAGATGGTCTGAAGCAGACGGAGTGGACGTATATCTTGAACCGAGCGGTAATTCTAATGGCATTGAGGCGGATATTGATGGCTCAATACTGTTAGCACAGCACGCCGGCCGTGTGTCGCGCTTAACTGCAGATGGCGGGCTTACAGTTATCGCGGACAGCTATGAAGGCCAGCGGTTGAATAGCCCGAACGATCTGGCCATTCATTCAAACGGGATCATCTATTTTACCGATCCGCCATTTGGCGTAAGTGAGGAAGAACGTGAGCTGGATTTCAGCGGCGTGTATATGCTGACGCCGGAAGGGGAACTCACAGTTCTCTATGATGAATTTGAGTATCCGAATGGAATTGTCTTTTCAGCAGATGAATCCCGTCTCTACGTGGGTGATTCCGGAACCGGAAAAATTCTAAAATTTGATGTGGACAGCGATGGTATTGCGGGTTCACCCGAGGACTTTGCCAATGTTGGAGAGATGGGCAGCGGAATGGGAGCAGCTGATGGAATGGTGACGGATATGTTGGGAAACCTATACACAACAGGACCGCAAGGCTTAATTATTTTTGATGAAGTCGGCAACCAGCTGCACCTGATAGAATTTGACGAGCAGATCACCAATGTCGGTTGGGGAGGCGAAGAACTGAACCAGCTTTTCATAACGGGAAGTGATAACGTGTATCGCTATACGATGAATACAACAGGAAGTAAGAAGAGGTAAACACTCGACTAACTAATGAATTGCATTTCGGTTTATTAACTCGTCATATGACTATTAATTGGTTTAGTTTAGCATTTTCAATGAGTCTGACGTCGAAAGGTTAGGCAATGAATACCTCAATGAAAGTACATCTGCTAAAATTGATATAGAATCCAAAGTGGGCTTCATCTTTTCAAACGTGCTCCTTTCTCAAGGTCAAGTAAGACACAGGCAAGATGGTCGGATTCAGCGAGGTCGTTGGTAGACCTATTAATTTTTGGTAAACGCTGAGAATGGGTAAATGAAATGATACAGATTCATTCTTATGATAAAACACAAAAACTGTTGTGCTTATGTCTCATAATTATTGCAGCGAGTCGCTAATAAGGTGAAGAAAAATATTCATCTAAGTAACATGTGTTGATGTTTTTTTAGTCTTAGCATTCGGGTATTCATTAGATGTTTTTTAGACCCTCTTAATTGCGTGTTTTGGACTGTTTATTGGGATTTTGATTCGTTGATGAATTATTTGGCGGCTCTTTGTCTATTTGGATTTGATGGTCGGACGTCTGATCGTATTTAACTCTCTTTTTGCCGCAGAGTTCAACGGCTCTTTTGGCCAGATATTCCATCTGCAGTGCCCTTTTTTTCCCCCATTTAATAAGGCGAATTGCTGCATATCCCATGGCGCCAAGTCCTAGTGAGCTTAGAAATCCCAAAAAATAAGTGTCGGGATTCATGCCAAATTTTCCGGAAATGATACCTATCAACAAAAAACCCAAATTAAGCGAAAAGAATACCAGCCCACCTACCAACATGTTTCTCAGATTAGTATTCAGAGTCTGAAGCCTGAGACTGTGACTTGAATTGAATGGCTCTATAAGGACATGCAGGTTACCATTCCGCCACTGTTTCCGCAAACCGTCAAGCTTTAGATCTCCAGTAGCCTGAAATGAGTCTCTAAGTTCTCCGACAAATTGATTCCAGTTCTCTTCTGAGAGCGGTTCTGGTAAATCTACTGTCCGCGCAACACTAATAGGAAGACGAAATATCGTACGTGGGTCCGGGGTAGATATTTCACGGTCAAGATTATCTGCAGCTTTTATTATAAATTCAGGTTTGATGCCTGCTTCAGTTCCGATCTGTTCCAATTCTTCAATCGAAAGTCCTCCATTATGTGGTGGTATGCTCTGATGTGATTTTTGATACGCTGCTGCTTCTTTAAAGATTTCAGCGATCTCCTGCTCATTAAAACGTCGGCTTTGGCTCATAATACTCAGGGTTTACTGGGGAAATCGGTTAAGTATGGATCGCTCAAGTTATTTCGTCCGATGTCTTATGACAAGCATTGCACTTTCATCATCAGTTATAGTTCTCAATGTAATCATAACCTGTTATTAAATTCATTAATTAATCCTCTAAGTGTTCTGTAAAGCGTTCTGAAAAAAACCATCAAACCATATGTTAGATTTGCGACAATGGTTGAGTTAATAGCATGAGTTCGATTCTAAAATATCAAATAAATATATTGGGCTGTCCAAAAAGGGCAGTTGTTAAGATATTTTACTTTCAATACCGTCATGCCTTTACAAAGGGAGATCCCGCATCTCCCGAGGGGATCCCGTTGGGGGAGCGCGGGATGACGCCCTTTCCGTCTTTTCCTGATCTGGGTATCGAGGTACTGTCGATTATGAAATTTCCATATTTGAGACCTGAGAAAAAATTAACTTCAATATTGCTGGGTTTTGTCAGCACCAATTATCAAAGAGAAATTGAATTACGCAATATGGTGGGAGCGCGAGTTACCTATCAACATCTGAATATCAAAAATATTTGAAAGTGCTGTGATAGTGTACCAGAAGCAGAGGGATGGTATTCTGAGTTTTGGCTTTACTTTAAAAAGCTATTAACGAAAGTTATTGAACAGACTTAGATAATCTGTACAGATCCACGGTGAATGGGGCACAGGCTTTGGCTTTTAAGGTTCTGAAAGACCTACAATAATAATATCATAGATGTAATAGAAAGCTTTGCAAAGCCTTTTAATATCAGTTATAAAATTTGGACCGATCAACGGGTGAGAAGGGACGCCAAAAATCGTTGGTTCTAATAAATGGAGGTGCATTCAACTCAAACTTGGGAGGATTCGGCGCTTCCGGGTTGCACACGAAATCGATGTGCTATCGTTTGTTCCTTCATTCTCCATTCGAATATTCACCTAACTTTATAGAGGGCTTTGCAAAACTACCCTTAGCTTCGATTAAAGATTCTGATCGTCATTTAAAAGCTGAATAACGGTTTGGAGATCCAGTATCAGAGTACGGGATGACTTTTGA
>Ga0307966_1002884_pt1 | contig 12968 bp, 13 predicted proteins | sample OrgLakmetagen646_FD_203141 | JGI IMG/M metagenome (GOLD analysis project Ga0307966, IMG submission 203141) | Saline water microbial communities from Organic Lake, Antarctica - #646 | ecosystem: Environmental > Aquatic > Non-marine Saline and Alkaline > Saline | place: Antarctica: Organic Lake... | reverse complement strand
CCCCACAAAAAAATCTTCCTTGTCTTCCTTTGGCATATCGATCTCCTTATCTACGAACGCCTCCGTTATCTGTTCTGTCCCTAAGGTAGAATACACAAGGGGACGAAATTATCAACCAAAAAAGCATCGAAATTATGCCGTAAAAACTCACAATTAACCGTCGGGGTCTTCTTTCTTGCGCTGGGGTTGCTCGATCCAGGTCTCGGTCTCCTTTTTGCTCAGGTCCTTCTCCTTGAGCTCCTCCAAGAGGACCTCAATCCCTTTGCTTTTGACGGACAAGTTGCCCCCTCGCGCGAAAACGACCGCAACGACTACAACAGTTGCGGTCAGAACTGGCAGATAGATTGTGATGACTGGGGAGGTGACGATTGTCGCATTAAGAAGCGGCTGAAGTACAATCGACATCACAAACAATGTTGTGGTGACGGTTAGGAAGGTTGTCTTTGCGGAAGAGAATGCAGCAGAAAATCGTGACTTAACGAACTTGAAAAAGGCAGCGCTGTCAGTATCGGACATGGTATTACCCCCTTTATTGTGTGTTTAATATACTCACAATAAAGGGGGTGGTCAAGACTTACCAAAGGCGAAGCTTCATGGCTTCGCCAGTTTCACCATCTTTAATGAACAGTTGAGAATCGTTCTCCATGATTTCTTCAGTGAGAATGTCATAGATGCGCAACGCATCACGCACGACATGTGCGGCACTCTCCCCGTCGACTCGCGCAACGATGGCGTCAAGGCGCTCTTTGCCGGATGGCGTAAGTTTGACTTGCAGGCGGTACTCCGCTTTCGAGGAGTTATCTCCCTTGGGTGGACGACCTTTTGATCGAACAGTTGTGTTGCGTGCGGTCTCAGGTGCCGTGGTTTCTCGCGCAATTTGGGTAGTTGCCATTTTTTTCTCCTAACTTGATGTAAGAGAGTAAGCGCAGATGCGCTGTCATGATCGATGAAGGGGCCAAGCACGATATTCGGTTCAAGAAACATACTGAACACGGTAAGTACTTGCGCTCGTCAAGCGGTCACGGCAGTTTAGAAAAAACATCTTATGCTCACTCTGTGCTTTTCCACTGAGTTTAATATACTCACTTTTAGTGCTCAGGCAACCGAAAACTGTTCACGTTTTTTGTACTTTTTTCTTAAAAGCGACATCTTGCCGACTTTTAACGACGTTGGGCGCTGCGTGACGTTGGGCGCTGCGCGTCATGCAACAAGCCTTGGGGTGTGAGGTTGATCAAAAACGGTTCTCTGCTTGCGGCTCCGCACCTCAACGCGCCCGCTCTTCGTCCGAGCCGTGCCCCCCCCCAGACCGGCTCGAGTTTTCTGCTGCACCGCAGCGGGCCGGGGGTTGAAATGCTGCAGTGCAGCATTATTTGAAGTTTAACAGCAAACAAGACACGAAACGCTCTCGAAAGGAGACCCAAGATGGCCAAGCAGAACGCAAAATCCGCAATGACCGACATTCAGAACCTGTTCGATCCGCAAGGCTATCAGGACGTCTTCAAGACCTTGGCGAGCATGAACGAGCGCATGGCATCGATCGCCGTCGACGCCGGCACCCGGGCGACCGACATCGCAAGCGAGACCACGAAGGAAGCGATCTCGAACATGCGCGACCTGACCAAAGTTCGCGACGACGTTTCCGAGTACGGCACTGCCTACACGGATTTCGTGAAGAAGCAGACAGAACTGCTCACGAAGGCCACTCAGAGCTATTCGAACGAAACTCAGAAGGTTGGTACCGAAGCCGCTGAATTTGCCTCCAAGGCAGGCGAAGAGATCAGCGACAAGGTGACCAGCACGGCCGAAGGCGCCGCTCAGACGGCCCGCTCGGCGGCCAAGAAAGCAGCCTGAAGCTGCAAGTTGTAACGATCGGCAGATAGCGAACGGCGGGTCCTGCAAAGGGCCCGCCGTTTTCGTTGGAGAGACAACGGCTGGGTTTGGTCAGGCTGCGCGAGCGTTGCCCGTCACTGCAATACAGAAACGGGCCGTTTTGCCAGTCATTTTGCCAGCCTACTCGTAGCCCCGCTTGGCTTTCGCCATGTGAACCTCGAAGCGGGCGTCCTTGGCGTCGGCTTCCGTGTCGAACCAGTCCGTCCGCAACTGGCCAGAGCTGCCGATCCGTCCCCATTCACGCACCAGGCTCCAGTCATCGAAGAGACCGCGCACGATCTCCATCCGGTAGAACCGGTGCAAGTTGGCGTCTGGCTCTATCCTTCTCAGATGCATACCCCTACCCCCACATCCTGGCTGCGATGTCCTGCTCTTCGCGGCCGACGGCGTCGGCGTAGATCGCGGTCGTGCTGAGTTGGGCGTGCCCCATCCATTTCTGGAGCATGTTGAGTGGTACGCCATTCACCGAGGCGTTGATCCCGAACCCGTGGCGCAATCCCTTCGGGCTGCGATGCGGGGCGTCCGGTATCCCGGCCTCGATCATGATCCCTTTGACGATCTGCCAGACCCGCACGCGGCTGAGCGGCCAGATCGGCGTACCGGCACGTTTGCGTGACTTCTGGGCCTCTCTGAGGCCATGGGCCGTATTGAGGGTGTCCAAGTAGTCCGGCGGCACCGGGACGCTCCTGTAGACCACCTTGGAGCGCCCAGACGCCTCCTTGCGCTTCTTCAGGCTGCGGATGGCGATCGTGCCGCCCGACAGGTCCACCCTGGCGGGCGTGATCTCCAACAGCTCGGACGGCCGACAGCCGGTGAAGTACAGCGTCTCGCAGAGCGTGCGATCCCGTGCCGGTTTGCGCCGCGCCACGGTCAGGAAGGCCGCGCGCTCTTCGGCGTTCAGGTAGAGCCGGTTTCCGGCGGTGTCGGTGAGGCGCATTTCGTTCATGTTTAACAGTCTACGCGACAATTGTTAAACCGCGAAACGGAAATCGGCCCCCTGCCCGCTCGATCCACGGGTCCAGGTGCTTGAGTGCTTAACACTATTACCAATAGTGTAAAATGCACGAAGCGCTGCGTCCAAGACGCGCTGCGCAGCGTGAGCGGAGATCTTCCGCCCTTGTAAAGAAGCGCGAGATCACTTTCCCTTGACCTCGCAAGCTCAAGTCGGACAGGCTACGACAGCTTCATAACCATGAGGATGCCACTTTGGCCGATCCTGTAACCATTGGGACGCTCGCTGCCGCTGCGCTCGCCTCGGGCGCGGCCGCGCTCGGGAAGGAGGTCGTTGGAACCGCCTCCAAGGATGCTTATGCAGCTCTGAAGGCGGCGCTTCTGCCCGCCTCACCAAGCAACGTCGAGAAGCTTGAAGCCAATCCCGAGGCCGAGCACCGTGCCATCTCGGTTGCGGAGGATGTGGACGATCTCGACGCCGACACGCAGGCCAAGATCGAGGCCCTCGCAGAGGCGCTCAGCGGCGCGCTCGCCGCCGACGGTCAGGCCGCGAGCGTCGATAACAGGATCACGGTGATTGCCGACCGGCATGGTATCGCCGCCGGGCGCGACGTGAACATCTCTACACCGCCAAAGGCATGAGCCGTGGCTGAGCAGCCGCAACACGTTTCAGCTGACCGCGGCAGCTACGCAGCGGGACGCGACATAAACAAATATGGCCTCGACGAAGACCAGGTGGCCGCACTCGTCGCGAAGGCGGTTGCTGAAAACAGCCAGAACGTTCCGAGGTCCACGATCCTCGAACTCGCCAACCGCGTCGCACCACGGACGGACGATCTGGAGCAGGCTCTGAACGATCTGCGCAACGCGCTCGATATCGCCGCCAGAATGCGGCGCCGTGTGGGCGCGCCAAGCAACCTTGATCCGTTTGTCGACGCGGTCATGGCCGAACTCGACGTGCTGAACGAGAAGGGCGAGTTCGACGATGGTGTCGCTGTGGTCGACCGCGCCGTCGCCGCCGCCGAGGCACGCCTTGAGCGAGAGCAGGCTGCGTTCGCGGAAATCCTCAACGTCGCCATTGACCAGCACCTTTTGGCCTTCGACGCCAACGGTGCGGCGACAAAGATCGCCCGCCGCGTCGATCTTGAAGCGTCCGATCCTGCCGACCGCTTTGACGCTCTGCGCCGGGAACGAGATACTTGGTACAAACGCGGCCGCGACAAGGGCCTGAACCTGGACCTGAGCGTGGCCATCGCGCTGGCCGAAATCGCCCGTAATCGCGCCGACACTCCTGACCAGAAAGGCGTGGCGCTGAACGATCTCGGCGCCGCGTTCCAGACCCTGGGGCAACGGGAGAGCTACACCGAGCGGCTGGAGGAGGCCGTCGCCGCCTACCGCGCCGCCCTCAAAGAACACACCCGCGACCGCAACCCCCTCGACTGGGCGATGACGCAGATGAACCTCGGCGCCGCACTATACACCCTCGGGGACCGGGAGAGCGGCACAGGCCGGCTCGAAGAGGCCGCCGCCGCCTTCCGCGCCGCCCTCGAGGAACGGCCCCGTGATCGCGTGCCCCTCGGCTGGGCCAGGACGCAGGTGAACCTGGGCAACGCGCTCGCGACCCTCGGAGACCGGGAGAGCGGCACCGACCGGCTCGAAGAGGCCGCCGCCGCCTTCCGCGCCGCCCTCGAGGAGCTGACCCGCGACCGCGTACCTCTCGACTGGGCGACGACGCAGATGAACCTGGGCAACGCGCTCGCGACCCTCGGAGACCGGGAGAGCGGTACCGGCCGGCTCGAAGAGGCCGCCGCCGCCTTCCGCAACGCCTTGGAGGAACGGCCCCGTGATCGCGTGCCCCTCGGCTGGGCCAGGACGCAGATGAACCTCGGCACCGCGCTCCAGGCCTTGGGGCAACGGGAAAGCGGCACCGACCGGCTCGAAGAGGCCGCCGCCGCCTTCCGCGCCGCCCTCGAGGAGCTGACCCGCGACCGCGTACCTCTCGACTGGGCGACGACGCAGATGAACCTGGGCACCGCGCTCAGGGCCCTCGGGGAACGGGAGGTCGGCACCGACCGGCTCGAGGAGGCCGTCGCCGCCTGTCGCGCCGCCCTGGAGGAATGGACCCGTGATCGCGTGCCCCTCGACTGGGCCAGGACGCAGATGAACCTCGGCACCGCGCTCAGGGTCCTGGGGGAACGGGAGAGCGGCACCGACCGGCTCGAGGAGGCTGTCGCCGCCTGTCGCGCCGCCCTGGAGGAATGGACCCGTGATCGCGTGCCCCTCGACTGGGCCAGGACGCAGATGAACCTCGGCACCGCGCTCAGGGTCCTGGGGGAACGGGAGAGCGGCACCGACCGGCTCGAGGAGGCTGTCGCCGCCTTCCGCGCCGCCCTGGAGGAACTGACCCGCGATCGCGCGCCCCTCGACTGGGCGATGACGCGCGGAAATATCGCGAGCGTCCACATCGCGCTCTTCGACAAGACCAGCAACGTTACAGAGTTGGACCGCGCGCAGGCGGCCATCAACGACGCGCTGGAGGTTTTCGCAAGGGCGGAGGCAAGCCAATACCTCTCCATCATCGCCATCATCCAAGTCGCCATCGATGCGCGGCGGGGCGGGTGATGAAACATTTCCCGGAGCATGCCTCTTGGAGTGCTTAACAGAATGACCCATAGTGTTAAAATGCTCTCGGCCCAAAGCTGCTGGGCGCTGTTGCGCAGCTCGCGCTTGAGGCGTGAAGGCCCCTTACCCCGCTGACGTCATGCCACGCGGATGATCTCGGCGGTGCCGAGGGCCGAGAAACGGTTCATGAGAGCGATGCGGATTTGGATTTCGGCGGTCTGTCGGTCGGGGTCTCTCGCTGCGATGCGCTCGCCGAAGGCCTTAAGGCAACGCATCTTCGCCTCGATCCGGCTGCGGGCGTGGTATCCAGTCCAGTGTTTCCAGAAGGCCCGTCCGTAATAACGCGTCGCGCGGAGGGTTTCGTTTCGGGCACGTGCCGCAGGGCCATCGTCTTTCCAGAGCCGCCCGGCCCGGACGGATCGGGATGATCGGGGTGGCCCGACGGTCGATGATGGCGGTGTGGCAGCGGCGCGTGTCGTAGGCGCCGTCGGCGGTGACGGTGCCGATCGGCTCTGATCGCGGCCGTGCGGCGATCGAGCCTGCGCCGCACCGGGCGCGTCGCGGACCAGGGTGACCTGGTCACGCGGGCGGTGGATGTCCTGATGGCGGGTGTATAGCTCGCAAGACCAGCATGATTTGTGGGCATTGCCTTTCGCGACGTGTTCACATGCAAATTGAACACCACCTATTGGGATGATATCATACTGTTATCTTGAGATTGAAATCTGATTGAGCATCAGGAGCTTAGGTTATGGAAAGCATCGTGCAGGGATACCCGGTTCCCGGCAATTGGCGTAAGCCCCTCGAGGAAGAGGAAGGCAAAGGGAAGGGGAAGTAGACATTGGCCCCGATCCGCATGACCTGCCACACACACAACTTATCACGGCCGACGATAGAGCAACCTCATAACGACGCCGTTTCCGCCCTTCCGCGCATTCAGAAAGCCGTCGAGGCCACATGAGCCCTCACGGCCTCCGGCTGCTTACCGATAAGCGCGAAGGCTGATTGCCGGCCCATTCGACGACCGCGGTCTCGATCTGCCCTCGCGTCCACGGATGAGCACACGCGAACTGGCCAATCGTGCCGTCCCTGCACACAATAACGGCCAGCTCGTCACCCCATCGGATGCGACGCTCGCCACCCTGGTCTCGAACATCAGCGCGACCCGCAAGGATCCGAGAAATGTCTGTCATGCGTACAAGATGACAGCGCCGTGTTAAGAAAGAGTTGTCTTTCCACCTCGGCCGGCGGTTGTCCTGGGGCTCAGGAGAGATTGACCAAGTCGCTGTGGGGAAGGAATGTCAATCGGCACCCAAAGTTGCACCCAATCACGCAAGACTTGGTCGGAAGGGTTGGGTGTTGGCCGCGCGATCACAGAGCCGCCGCACGACTGCAAAGCGAGAGTGGAGCTCGATGCGCTCAGCCAGACCACGGGAGAGAGTGGAACGGCAGAGCTTGGCGCACACGTTAAAAATGACCCGAAGCGTAATATCCACCGCAAAGCAATGATGAGGCCATGGAACAAAAACCCGCCACGCGCGTTGTTGGCCAGACGGATTGTCCAACAACACGACCCCTCCTCGAACTCTATGCCCGCGCGTTCTCCGAATACGGTGTGCAGTGTCTTTGGAGCTGGAAGCCGGTCTCGCACCCGACCCCGTCCCATGCACGCGTTATCGCGCGCGCCCTGCGAGCCGAAGGGAATCGTGCGGCCTGGGAGCTTTCTTGGGAAATCGAGGATGCCTGTGATGCCGTTGAGGGATCGTCACCGGCTGTCGCTTCGGATCGCTCCGCCAGCACGCGGATGGAATAGGTCGATGACAGTGTCAGTCGCTGCTTCCCGATGCAGGTTTAAGTGATCAAGATATTCACGAGCGTCGCGAATAAACTCTTCCGTGCTCTCGACCCGTTCCCAATGTTGTGTCGGCGTCTCCAGTCGGCGACGCAGCTCTCCTGCGAGGTGCTTGCGCTTGTCTGTCATGGCATATTAGCAACGCGCGTCGTCGAGAACGACGTCCAGGAATTCGTAGGGCGCCGTGGCAACCAAACGCCGAACTCGTTCAGGATCGTGCGGCCGATCGCGCCCACAGTCCTTCACAGCATACAGCATGTAGACGATGGCTGCCGCGCAAGTCGCCACCCAAGCCACGCAGAATAAAGTCTCGAAACCCGTCATAAGCGCCTCCTCTGGTAAAACGATACCACGGACAGCACCTCTACCAACACCCCTACGCCGGAGCCTCTGCCTGTCTGTCGGGGTCCTCACCGCGCGATCGCCCGGCGGATCATCCCCGCACCATGCTCGGTCATCGCGTGCCAACACCAAGGTCCGAGATAGCCGGTTCGGAGCTGCCAGCACCTTCGTCGATTTTCTTCTGGATCGCCACCTGTCGCAAGCTGTTCCCGAGACCCCAAACACCTGACAGGCGCAATTCTCGACAACAGAGGAAACTTGCCAAAAGCAGCTTCTGCCTTCATAGTGACATCATTTCGCAGGCAGGAGACATTTCATGGCACAGCTCACCGTTCGAAACGTAGACGAGTCAATCGCCGCCGCTCTGAAGGAGCGGGCGGCGAAAGCTGGACGATCAGCAGAAGCGGAGCACCGTCGAATTCTCGAAGAGGTCCTCCGCCCCAGCCCCAGCTCCGATTTCTTCACCGAGGCGCGCACAAAGCGCATCAAGCTTGCACAAGGGTCACCTACCACGGCAGAGATTCTGCGTGCAGATCGTGATCGAGACGAGGCGTCATGACCGACGAGAGGAGCTTCGTTGTCGACACGTCCGTCGCGATCAAATGGATCGTGGACGAAGAGGGCAGCGACAAGGCCGAGCTCCTCCAAGGCGCTGACATGGTCGCGCCTGCCCTCCTTCGGATCGAGGCCGGCAACGTGCTCCGCACCATAGCCGCAAAGCAGGCACTCACTCAGGAGCGCGCGATTGATCTTTTCCTGTTTATGCAGACGGCGCCGGTGACAATCATCGAGGCGGACGAACCCCTGGAGCGGCGCGCCCTCGAGCTCGCACTGGCGCTTGGACACCCAGTTTACGATTGCGTCTATCTTGCCCTTGCTGAGCGCATGGAACGACGGCTCATCACCGCTGACCGCCGCTTCATCAAAGCCCTTTCGAATACCGAACATGCGACCCACATTCTCAATCTGGACTCCCTCGTCGCGGGGACATCGGGGGGAACTCGCCTTTGAGACACCTTCCGCCGCGAGCGATATTCATTACTGTAACGATTTATCGAGTAAGAGCATGAACCCGACAGACATCTTCGAGGCCCTGGATGCCATCGCCAAGACCCCCTTCGATCCGTTGGAATTCGGGTTCTCCTTCGCGGAGGCGACCGACAACGGGCGCGCCACCGTCTCTAAGCTTCGCAGCGGCTCGCTGAACAGATCGGACGTCGAAGCCGGCGTGCTGATGAACCTCAAGTTCCATTACGCCCCCGCCGACGCCTTGGGCGTGGAGGCGACGCTCGATGCCCTGAAGGGCAGCAAACGGACCGCAAAGCACAAGCCAGCGATCCTGATCGCCACCGATGGCGAAACCGTGGCGGCCGAGCATTGGAAGAGCGGCGAGCGGCTGCACTGCGGGTTCTCCGAGATCGGAGATCATTTCGGGTTCTTCCTTCCGGCCGCCGGGAAGGACCGGTATCGCCCGGCCGAGGAGAACCCTGTCGACGTCAAGGCGACTGGAAAGCTCGCGAAGCTCTACGACGCGCTGACCAAGGCGAACCCGGACTGGGCCACCGATGCACGGCGCCACGACATGAACCAGTTCATGACGCGTTTGATCTTCTGCATGTTCGCCGAGGATGTCGGGATCTTCCCGGAGGACCAGTTCTCCCGGGCAATCTTCACACATGCCGGCGACAAGGGCGAGGAAGCACACGGCGTCCTGATTTCTGCCTTCCATGCGATGAACCTGCCCAAGGGCAAGCGGGCCGATCTCCCTGCTTGGAGCCATGATCTCGAATACGTCAACGGTGGCCTCTTCGCCGGCACGATCGACGCGCCCCGGTTCGACATCATTGCCTTCCGCTACCTGCGCGAAGCCTGCGATCTCGACTGGAAAGAGATCAATCCAGACATTTTCGGTTCGATGATCCAGTCAGTTGCCGACCCGAAGGCACGAGCTGAGCTCGGCATGCACTACACCAGCGTGCCGAACATCATGAAGGTGCTGGCCCCCCTCTTCCTCGACGAACTCGATGCAGAGATCGAGAAGGCTTGGGACCGGCCGAACGGCCTGCGTAAGGTGCTGGACCGCATGTCGGCGATACGGGTCTTCGACCCGGCCTGTGGCAGTGGCAACTTCCTGGTCGTTGCCTACCGCGAACTCCGCGCCCGCGAGATCCGCATTATGCGACGCCTCGGAGAAATTGAGGGCCATTCCCAAATTCAGATGTGGTCGCAGATCCCGATCACGAACTTCTACGGCATCGAACTGACCGACTTCTCGGCTGAGACGGCAAAGCTCGGAATGTTCATCGCCGAGTATCAGGCGAACACCATGTTCGGTGAAGCCTTCGGGCGCAAGCCGGCCGCATTGCCACTGAAAGGAGGAGCAAAGATACAGAATGAAAACGCCCTCCGCGTAAACTGGGAAACCATCTGCCCGCCGCCGCCCGAGGGCGAGGTATTCATTGTAGGCAACCCTCCGTTTCTCGGAGATGGGTCCCGCTCTAAAGCGCAAAACGATGACATGGACCATGTGCTGAAGGGGCATGTCGATGCCTACCGCCGCGTGGATTTTGTCGCGTGCTGGATCTTCAAGGCGTCAAGTTATATTCGCGTCGCCAACGCTCGATCCGCCCTCGTCTCGACGAATTCTATCACTCAGGGACAGGCAGTCGGAGCGTTTTGGCCAGAAATCTTGAAAGATGGAATAGAAATTGGTTTTGCCCATCGGTCATTCAAGTGGCGCAATAATGCCTCCGCCAATGCCGCAGTTGTGTGCGTGATAGTCGGATTGCGACGTCAATCAAACGCAGGGAAGCGGTTGTTTGACGGCAGCCACGAAGCACGAGCCACCAATATCAATGCCTACTTGTTGGATGGGCCGGAAATATATGTGAAAGCTGCTCCGCGGTCGTTGTTCAACCTTCCATACATGGAATACGGCAACAAGCCCACGGATGGGGGGAACCTCATAATGCGGCCTGAGGAGAAAGATGCGCTTCTCGAGAAGCATCCTGATGCCGCGCGCTTTATTAAGAGTTTCATGGGGTCGCAAGAAGTCGTTCAGGGCATACAACGATTCTGCATATGGGTGAGAGATGAAGAGGCAGACGCAGCCGCAAAAATCCCTGAGATTTCTGCTCGCTTCAATGCCGTTGCCGAATTTAGGCGAAACAGCAAGGCTGCGCAGACGCGCCCCGCCGCTGCCTACCCTCACCGATTTCGCCAGGCTCAAAATTTCGCCAAGCATCATGCGATACTTGTTCCTCGAGTCACGTCCGAGCGGAGACCATATCTTCCCGTTTCCCGGGTAGGTGCGGACGTGATCTCATCCGACCTGAATCAAGTTCTCTACGATTCCCCTGAATGGTATTTTGCTATCCTTGCATCCAGGCTTCATCTCGTCTGGATAGCGAATGTTTGCGGTCGTCTGGAATCGCGCTTCAGATATTCCAACACTTTAGGTTGGAACACCTTCCCGGTGCCGTCTTTCTCGGAAAGCCAAATTGAGGCACTCACGCAATCGACGCGCACGATCCTTAAGACCCGCTACAAGCATCACCCAGCGACGATCGCGGACCTCTATGACCCCGACAAGATGCCGGAGGATCTCCGTGCCGCACACCGGGCGAACGACGAACTCCTGGAGAACATGTATATCGGTCGGCCGTTCAAGACCGACACCGAGCGTCTCGAGCACCTGTTCAAGCTCTATGCGGCCCGGGTGAAAAAGCTGAAGAAGGAGGCCGCGTGATGGTCGATCTGGTCAAGGTCGCCTACGGGCGCACAGGCACATCGAAGACAACCAATGCCATGGGCATGCGGCCAATGCAGGCGCGAGTTTACGAAGCCCGCGGCGCCCAGTTCATCCTCCTCAAGGCGCCGCCCGCCGCCGGCAAGTCCCGCGCACTCATGTTCCTCGGCCTCGACAAGCTCGAGAACCAGGGCGTTCGCAAGGTGATCGTTGCTGTTCCCGAGACCTCGATCGGGGCCTCGTTTCGATCGACCAACCTTCGTCAGAACGATTTCTTCCGGGACTGGCATGTCGAACCGCGCTGGAACCTCTGCGACAGCGGCGCCGAAGGAGGTTCGAAATCCCAGAAGGTGAAGGCCTTCAAGGAGTTCATGGCATCCGACGACGAAGTGATCGTCTGTACCCACGCCACGTTCCGCTTCGCGTTTGAAGCCATCGAGGCCGAGGCCGGCGCGGAAGCCTTCGACGACTGCCTGATCGCGATCGACGAGTTCCACCATGTCAGCGCCGGCGATGACAATCGCCTGGGCGAGATCCTGCGGCGTCTGCTCATGCGCGAGAAAGCGCATGTCGTAGCGATGACCGGCAGCTACTTCCGCGGCGACAGCATTCCGGTCCTGCGACCTGAAGACGAGGCCAAGTTCCGGTCGATCACCTACTCCTACTACGAGCAACTCGACGGTTATGAGCACCTCAAATCGCTCGGCATCAGCTACAGCTTTTACCGGGGCAAGTACATCTCGGCGATGCCGGACGTACTCGACACGGATCTCAAGACAATCGTGCATATCCCGCATCGCGGCGCGGCCGAGGCCTATGGCGAGAAGAACGACGAGGTCGGACGGATCATCGACGCGATTGGCGAACATGTCGGCCGTGATGAAGAGACGGGCTTCGACCTTGTCCGCCGCAAGTCGGATGGGAAGATCCTGAAGATCGCGGACCTGGTGAACGATAACGAGGAGCGCGGCGGCGTGAAAGCCGCCCTGACCCGCGAGATCATCGGCCCCGATGGCCGCCGGGACGACGCGGCCGACCGGGCCAAGGTCGACATCATCATCGCGCTCGGTATGGCCAAAGAAGGCTTCGACTGGCCCTGGTGCGAGCATGCGCTGACGATCGGTTACCGCTCCTCGCTCACCGAAATCGTCCAGATCATCGGCCGTGCCACACGGGACGCAGCCGGCAAGTCCCATGCCCAGTTCACCAACTTGATCGCGGAGCCCGGCGTCGAGACCACCATCGTCGCCGATGCGGTTAACGACATGCTGAAAGCGATATCGGGTGCGCTACTGATGGAGCAGGTCCTCCAGCCGAATTTCCGCTTCTATCGGCGTGAGGACGGGGATATCCGTGAACCTGTCGAGGTCGACGACACAGGCACCGTGCATATCGGCATCAAGGGGCTGATGGAGCCGCCGACCGACCGCTCGCGAGCGATCTGCGAGAACGACATGCAGGACCTGATAGCAAAGGCCTGCCAGGCCATGGATCGCCGCACTGTCGCCGACGACGTCGCCCCCGAGGTTGCGACACAGATGGTCCTCACCGACATTATCGAGA
>Ga0307966_1002883_pt1 | contig 12971 bp, 10 predicted proteins | sample OrgLakmetagen646_FD_203141 | JGI IMG/M metagenome (GOLD analysis project Ga0307966, IMG submission 203141) | Saline water microbial communities from Organic Lake, Antarctica - #646 | ecosystem: Environmental > Aquatic > Non-marine Saline and Alkaline > Saline | place: Antarctica: Organic Lake... | reverse complement strand
ATGCCTCCTGAATCATCCTCAAAGTGGTGTGTGTGTGTGTGTGTGTGTGTGCATAACTGCATCATGAAATGGGAGCAACCCTATTTTCAAGCTCAGCCCTCCTGATCCGCTTCATTTCTTCTCTCTGTACTGAGGATTTTTACGATACCCAGTACCAAAATGGCTCCTTTTTCTTCTAATCTGGCTTTGTATAGTTTCTCTTAACTTATGTATGGTCAACCAATGTGCTTTGACATGCCAGCTAAGTCACGTGTTTTGTTATAAATTGCAGATAGAGGCTGGATTCAAAGCAGCTGCTGCTGAAAGTGACCGTGGGGTGCACCGTGTTATTAAGCACACAGACATGCGGACATTCTGGAAAACGTACTTCTCTGGCCTGGACAAGGTGAGCCTGGTACACCAAGATAATAGGATAATACAGCGCAAATTTTGGCACGCCTCACAAGCCTCAGCATAGGGCAAGATGTGCTAGCACTTTTCATTAGCTGCATCAGCACCTCTACATGCTGGCAGATTTGCAATAAATGCTTTTTCTTATTCCTTTCAAACCACAGGTCTCCTGGTCAACATGGTGGGGTGCCTTCCCTGATGGAATTGATGAAGTAATTCAGGACCAAGCCCTATGTGACCAGGTCTGGTGTTCCTTCTCCCTTTTATTATTATGTTAAAGCTTATAGCGCTATCAAAACAGGCTCCTTCACTCGCACAACGCTTCCCCGCTCTCCTTGCAGCTTGTGGCCCGTCTTTCTGACTACGCCGCCAAAGACATGTTCAAAGCGTATGTTGAGAGAGAAGACAACAGCTCAATCAGCGTCTCAGAGGTGAAGCTTGCCTTTCCTGGTGGAGCATGCTTATTGGAGGCCCTGGATAAAATTCTTGCTGCGCCTCCCTCCAAAGCCTTGGATGACACTTTTCATGAGCCAGCTTCCATCGAGGCAGGGTCTAGGAGCATCCACCAGAAGCTTGCTCCTTGCTTACTTCCACAGCCAGATGCTCTTTACACAGGTAAGGAGGAGATGAAGTAGTATTGTTTCCTTGCAAGTTTGTAACACTGTGTCATCAAAGCGAACTTTTGTTTTGAGGCAAACATTTGTGTGTCATTCCTTGCAGGTCGCTCAGAAGATTCAGAGGACACGCTAAAGCAGATGCTTGCCCACCCAAGTGCTAGCACAGGCAGGCATGCAGGCCTTTGCTTGTTGGCAAGTGCGGGCATCGGCAAGTCTAGCTTTGGCCTGGATATAGGGCACAGGCTCTACAACTATGGTGCATGCCCAGGTAGGTGCATTTTACATTGACTACACGTGCGCAGAAGGCTTTTGTGTGAATGTTGGACGGCGTGTGTAAGTGTGGCCTATTAGGGCATATACACTTTACACAGACTCACAAGATTTTCTTTTGTTGCAACAGGAGGTGCTGTCATGGTGGACTTGCGTGAAGCCTACACCAAAGAGGATGTGCTGGCTCGCTTCTGCAATGCTTTGGAGCTGGTGCGAATTGATTGTCATTCATATGTTGTCAGCAGGATAAGCTTACAGTGGCGCAATAATCAATTGTTTTGTTGTGCTTCCTGTTTGGCACCCTGTTCCGATTGGGCTGTAAGGAAGCGCTTTTTACATTCCGCATCTTGATTTTATGCAAACTTTTGACCATCATACAGACACCCCTCAATCAGTCTGCCCAACAAGAGTAGGCTTGAGGGCCGTTACCTGATTCAAAATTGAATTACAGGAGAAGCACTCTGAGGCTGACATTGTGTCGCGCGTGGTGCTCCGCTCACAATCCTATGGGGGACCTGTATTTTTGTTGGTGGACAATGCTGAAGACCCAGCGTCTGGGAGTTACGCTCAAGGATTTGACGACCTTATCAGCAAGGTGAGGAAATGGGCGGCAGTGTGCAGTACAACAACTCCAGGCTGTTAAGCTACGACAGTAGATCTAGCTCAAAATATGTGCGATTCTATTTGTGGCCCCTTTTTTCCTTTTGAAAGTGTTATCTCGCTAGGATTGGGCATTAAGCAAGTTTCTGGGGAGAAGCAGCTTGTCGACCCCCGGTTCCAGGCACGGCTTGCATGTTGCCTGCAGTTGATGGAGAAGGCATTGCTCGTCGTTACCTCTAGAGTTCCAATAGCAGTGGCGTGCCTGCAACAGTACAAGCTTGGTGGCATCTCTGAAGGCTCTTGTACTTGGCTCATGCGCCAAGCAGCACCAGATCTTGACGGGGAGGAGCTCACAGAAGCCGTTCAGCTGTGCAAGGGCGTGCCCCTCATCGTGCGCCTCATTGGTGACGCTTTTGCCTCTGGACGTCTAACGTTACAGGTAACTAATCATTGTGCTCAAGTCTGTCCTCCTGGCCGCCTTGCGCACTGCAACAAATACCATCAGGGAGAAGCGTTGCTCTCTCTATCTCAACCATCTTGCTTGTGCGTGCAGGACATGAGGGCCACAATTTCGGCTGGGGACCAGACAGCAGCAACAGTCAGACTCATCATTCACTCTCTTCCCCGCCAGCAGCAGCACAGCCTTTCCCACCTGGCTGTATTTCCCTCATGCTTTGATGTAGAAGGTGCTGCAGCTGTGCAAGGTTGGAACGAGTCGAGGGCTCGAGCCATTTTGTCGGTGGGTGACGAACAGCACATCTACCAATTCGCTGTGAACGTGATTTTCATTCCGGTTCTAAAGCCATCGCTCCTTATCTCCTTGCTCATTACTCTTTCATCCAATACACTCTGCCCATGCACCCAACTCAGGTGCTGTACCGCCATGGCCTCGTGCTGTACGACCCCAAAAAAGGTGTGCACTTCTTGCACATGGCGGTGCGTACAGCAGCCTTGAACTGCATGCCTGCGGCGTTACTAAAGCAGAGTCAGGTCCGCTTTGTGATCTACACCTTGAAGCTGCTTGATCAGTGGGCGCCAATCTACATCACTCCAGCATGGCAGCTGCCTCTCAACCTCGCCCGCGACCACGGCCCAAACATCACAGCGGCATTTGAGTTGGCTGGGATGCTGACTAAGGAGAATGGTACCCACACTCTAGACCTGATCTCAGCAGTTCTGTCCATGGACGTGGAGGGGGTGCGGTGGTTGTTGGACGCCGTGGGCCAGCCCCCAAGCAAAACCTGGCAACAGGTTTGTGTTTGCTTCATTTTGCATGCATTTTTAATGTCGCCACGACTGGATTTATTCATGTTTTCTGCATGCCATGAGCATACGAGTACAGCCCAAGCATCTGCTGCTCACATGTGCTTGTACTACTTGGGAAGTCTCACCTTCACTGAGTTATTGCAGAAGACAGTGATACTACTCACCATTGTCATTTGGTTATAAGGTTGTTTTGGGTGCCCATTGGCCATTTTCTTCCCTTAGGGCGTTCGAAAATATCCACAATGGCTTGAATTCTAGCAGCTTATTGATTCTTGCTTAAGAACAAGCCCCTGTCTTTCCTGCCAAACGAGGTATCGAATGCCAGAGGCCCAACAGCTAGCACCTAAGACTCCAGTTGGCAAAACGAACTGAGCGTGCTGCTACCTTTGCTCTGTCCCCCCCCCTGGAGCTGTTCCTCCCTCACACTCTTATGCTAGTGAGACTGGGTGCAAATTTCTGTACATGCGTATGCAGCTTGAGCACCTGAGCGATCATTTCCAAGGTGCTGAGACTGCGCTTGCTGTAGCCTTGTACATCCGATGGCTTGCACGCAACTTTGTAGCAAAGGATCCCAACGGGGCTTACACAGCAGCAGCTCAGGCTCAGGAAATAAGGGAGCGGATCCTGGGGCCAGAGCACCCTTTGAGCATCCAAGCTGCAGATGCAGTGGCTGTGAGCTATGACAGCCTAAAACGGTAGGGCCTCACGATCCTCTAGAGCCCGAATAAGAGGACTTACATCAATTAGCTGCCTGGAACATTGTCGGGTATAAACCTCACACATATTTATTCTCATAAACCCCTAGCTCATTGTCAACTCCAACCTGAAAGTGCCATCAGCCAAAACCTCTATGTTTGCTCGTAAAAATTAAGCAGTCCTGGTTAGCATTAGAGTGCTTCCTGAGCAGTGCCTACAAGCTACTGTTCTTGCACGTATGATCAATACTCATCGCTTATAAATGAATCTTCTACAATATTGTGCGATGGATTACATGCAGGTTTGAAGTTGCCTTGCTCATGTACCGCAAAACACTCGAGCTCCGCCAGAAAGTCTTGGGTGAGCATGCACACACCAGCAGCTCCATCAAGCGCTTGGCCTCATGCCTTGAGCTGAAGGGCGAGTACGATCAAGCCGAGCCCCTGTTTGTGCAGGCTCTGGAAGCTCGAAAGCGCATGCTGGGGCCATACCATCCCCACTGCTTGGTCTCTACCAACAACCTAGCCGACTGCCTAAGCAAGCAGGGCAACCACAGGAGTGCTCTCCCTTTGTACGAGGCGGCACTGGATGGACGGGAGAAGGTACTTGGCTCTGATCACCCAAGGACAGTGCAATCAAAGGGTGATGTAGCAAGCTGCAAGGAGCGACTGGGTTCGGACGTCCTCAAAATTTAATTATAAGTGCAGCATCCACTGTTGCTCAACACACCTCATCTTTCTTGCCACTTGTAATGTACCATGTGGGTGATTTAACGTGGACACGTGTTTTAAGTTGCATTTTGTTGCACGGCCAAAAATGGAGGAGTTGAACCTTGGTTTGACCGCACGTGGTTGTCGCGCGGCAAAATGGTGTATTTAAACAAATGTTTTTACATTGCAGCAGATTGCAAGATGAACTAAATGGAAAAAACTTGTTCAGTTTGCCCCCCCCCCTGAACTGGTGGCTATGTGGATTAGTAATTGCTACCAGCGGAGTTTTCTGCTTCTGTTTGCAGTTGTATTCAAGAGCTCAGAAAGGTGTGAGGAAAGGCTGCCTTTGCTTAAGTTTAAATCACTTAGCTGCAACCATGTCGTGTTTTACCGGAGTGTCCCAGCCACAATTCAACAAAAGGAAAGGACAGAAAAGCAGGTGTGTTGGTGTGTGTGCATGCACTTTATACTTCTTTGCCCATACGTGCGCTTTTATTGAGGCTGCTTGTACTTTGTGCATCAAGAAACTGTTTGCTTATTGAGCTCTGAAGAAAAAATTGATAGGAGTGCAGGAGCATTGCATGGTCCAGAAGAAAAGGTAAGCGGGCAGGAAGTTACCTCTTCCTGTATCAATCTAGCTATAAAGAGGCATTTTGGTACCGGCATTTTGGTACTGGGTCGTAAAACTCCTCATTACAAAAGAAGAATATTGATTGGGATCAGGAGCCTGCAGGAAATGCTGACCTAAAACCGGCTCCTGTTAATGTAATAGTACTGGAAAGGGCACGTCTGGTATGGATTAATTTGGCAGCGTAATTGATAGAATGAACATGAAGCTTGGAGCGAAGCAAGTTTCTTAACTCTTTGGTTTACGAGGTTTAACTCTTCGAGAACCAAGACCCAGCTCCTCAAAAGGCTCCAGCGTGTGAATGTTGCAGATAGTGCCACCCACTTTTAAAAACATGGTGTGGAGGGTAACGGAGCCTCGCTCCTTGAAGGATGGAGCAATCAATCACATCAATAACTTCAACATTCAACCAAGAAGGGAACGGTTGAAATCCAGGTTGAATTCAAGGTTTACAAGGAAAAGGCCTTCAGTCAATACGCTCGACTGCTAGCCTGCTCATAAAAAGCAATCATGCATTTCATGTTAAAAAAAATGGAGTTTGTTGTTGTTCTGGTGCAAAAAGGCAAATACGTCCTGCACTCTTGTCTTTGAGAATAAGGACGCAAACCTCCTGCGAAGAGAAACCACATGAGGGTGCGTGCAGTGAGAAACGACATGCTGCTCATCTTGAACATCATCTCCAGCTTCACACATATCACAAGCAGGGGAGGACCTGGGGTTCCATGTCACAGTCTCACAACGAAGGGTGAGGACACGCAGTCAAAAACGGGCAACACTGCGAATGACATATTGTGGGAGGTCAAGGAACATGTATTTGGGAAGGCTCTAAGGAGAATGTAGTTTGGATTACTAAGGCCTCCAGCCTGGCATGGCTGCTCAACCTATAGTAGGTCCCAACAAATAAATCAATCAAAAGGATCGACAGCTGCACTAATGAGTTTGTAAACCTCTGAGTTACGTGGGGGTCTGTTTGTGGGCACCAGAAAATCATGAAACAACATGTCAAGCATGTGTCCTTGCACCAGCATTTTGAAACAGAAATTTAGGAACAGGAAAGCCTGAAAGGAGCTCCAGAAAGCACACAGAAAGGACACCGGGCACTCAAGAAAGTTTGCACAGATGAGTCGCACAAGTGAGAGAACAGAACAAAAAGGAAAGCACACCAAGCAACACCGTGGTTTCTGCGGCAGACAGCCCAGAGGACAATCTTCCCCTAGGCCTTCACGTCCTAGGGGCATGCAGCAAACAGCGCACTTTGCTCAGTTTAACAAAGAGGTACAAGGGAAAATTTGCAATGCGCTCACAGGCACCACGGTGGCCACGTCTTGGACACCACAAGGAACTCGCAAGGAAGCGCCCTTGCACTAGCACTGTGCACTTCTCAGGAACTGCTCTTCACACCCAGACCTCTCTGGAACACCTCTGATAGCCACATGCAGCCACATTGTGCATACTCTCATACAAGCACGAAACCAGTTGAATTGTAAGGGCTCGAGGCCGCATTCACGCATGACGCACCAAGAAGGAGCCGGCATACAAATCTTGCATACATGCCAGCGGGAATTGCATAAGATTTGAGAAGCCAGATGTGAGCATGCAGCCGGTTGGAAAGGCCGTTTTCTTGGAAAAATATTTGAACCCTGAAAAATGCCAGCCGTAAAGGGTCTCAGCAGGGCATCAGCTGCAATGCGTTTGAATTCAAATTGATGCTTTTGTCATACAGCATGCCCAGGTGCTTAAACTCGTTGGTGTAGGAGAGTGGGGTGCCATCGTAGTAGAGAGTAGGCAAATCATCAGACCTGGAGTTGAAGCACATCACCTCAGATTTTTGCGTATTCACGTCAAGGATTTCCTGTGTGCATAGGCTCTGAGCTTGGTGAGCATTGTCTGCAGCTGGTTGTGGGCATTGGACAAAAGAGAAAGGTCGTCTGCAAACAGCAGCTCTGGCACAGTGAAATTAGGGATGCCCTTGCGTGCGCCCTGCACCCCCTCAGTCACATTGTCGACATCGTTCAAGTAGATAGAAAAAAGCAGAGGGGAGAGGGGGCAGCCTTGCTTCACACCAAACTCTGGCTGTACACTCACTTGCTTGTCCCCGTCCAGCAGTGTGTATTCATCTGTGTGTCTTAAAGGATGGAGAGTAATTGATGTGGCAGCGGCGCAGGTGTTCCCACAGTTTGTCCCTGGGTATGGAATTGTATGCCTGCTTGAAGTCATGAATGAAGGCAGCGTACAGACGTGAGGTACTTGTATGTAATTTCTGGGCTGCATCCTTCAAGTGTCTCAAAATGAAGAGGGGCTGGAGTGTGCTTCTGCCCGGAAAGAAACTTTGTATATTTGGTATTTTTGGCAGGAATATCATCAAATATACAGTCATATACGATGTATGTGTACGGTTCTGGCCAACCCTATGAATACGGCGTATGACACATACCTGCTTCAAGGTGTGTGTGTGTGTATGTGATCTAACAACCTGTCCTGTCGTATGTGACGATGCAGGTCCGTTTCCGCCGCCCCTGTCCGCCAACCAATGAGGCCTGTGCGAATGAATGTTGGGCGAGCATCAGCAGCCCTCTCAGCAGCAGGATCTGCAGCCTCAACCGCGTACAAGCTGCGCTTTGTCTGATCAGATCCTCCATGTCAGATACTTCCTTAGCAGCGTACTGATCTTGCACCTTGGTTGAACTATATTCCAACAGAGCAGGGGGTGTGGTGCTACTTGGAAACTTCTCCTCCTTGCGTCAAACCTTGCCAAGAGTGTCCCCCTTTTCACCAATTTTGTCCCTAGGTGACTTGTTCATTTTTTGATGTAATCCTCTTGAGCAGCATGGCATTTTTACAGCAGCCATGTACATTACGAGTTAAGTGCTAATTATATACACACACTGGTGCTTTAGAAGCCTTTTCTCGTCCTAACGCTATCCTATTTTTACCTAGCATTGTGCTCTTCTTGCGTAACCACCCGCAACTCAAATTTTCAACAGCTTACTAAAGACAAGAAACTGAATTAAAACCAGTGGGAGGTTCACCTGATTGAGTTAAATTTTGTGAAGGCACTAGGCCTGATCCCCAACTTCAAAAAGCAAAAGCACAGCGCAGCGTGCTTATTGCCAACCTAAACAGACAAGGATATAGGGAAGTCAAGCTACACGTGATCCTCGTTGGAGTTATGGGAACTATCTACAAGGACTATACAGACAAACCTCTGGCAGACTTAGTCTGAATTACCATAAGATTAAAAAACTGACACACAAACTGAATGTCAGACATGCATCTGCACTCATAAACACAAGGTGTGCACTGCAATATAACATAAGCAACAACAGTCAAGGATTGGGTCCGGATGCTATGGCACCCCCCCCAACCAAATAAATTTCTTTTTATTTGCTTTCGCGGTGGGGGCTTGCCTGGTGCGGGCACCTATGTAGCCCCCTCCCTCACCTATAGAGTTAAATGCCTACTAAAAAATGATCGAGTCAGAGTGTTGAGCCCCCGAGAGCAAAGGGGGTTTGACTGTTAACGGCATTTCCATCTGCTGATAGGTCGCCTAAAGACACGGTGTCTTTAAAATCTCACATGATCTGCTCATCTGATTGAGCAACTAAACTAGTCAAAACGTCCTCAACTGAAAAAACTACTAGCTGTTTGTCATGATACGCACTACAAGTTACCACCAAGTGCCACTAGTGGGTGTGACATGACCAAGCAACAATGCAAGTCACCTTATGTGGCTTTCACTCGTAGCAATATGAAAAGCAAGAGAGGCAAGCTTGCTTGATATGGGTATACACACTTCTTCCCTATTAATGTGGTGAGTGCTAATTATGCCTGTATATTCCTTTACTCGAATTTCTCCACCACTATATGGTAAAAATTTGCAATCTGCTACGCAAGGCAGGTCCAATTTCTTACAGCTCAAAGCAATCAGCTAGAGCAATTGAAGTTGGCAGGCAGCATATCAAAACGACGAGACGTCCTGTTAAACAAAGTCAGCCTCTAAATCCGATGATGCTGGCCTTAGCTGGCCCTGTATCTTTCAAGTACTCCTTGGAAAGCTTGTTTTTGTTCACAAACTCTTGCTCCTTCTCCAATCGTACGCCTTCATTAATGACATCCTGCGTGGAAAAAGAGGTTAGAGGTTTTGAACCGCGAGCGGGTAGGAAGGAATGAAGGAAGTTCAAAGTTGGCCAGACGACTTCAACATTGTGCAAAAGACTGCATGAAATGGCCGAGCAAGATATGGCCAAATCCAACCCGATTTGTGCAAGTAAACCTTTCTGTGCAAGTAATCCTTTCAAGTACACTTTGCTTCCCCCCAATGCCAGATATTACCGCCTCATAGGCATCACCCTATTTAAGAATGCAATGTGCCGCAACACGCAAAGTAGTACACTTAAGGGTTGAAGCAAAACAGGTTGAAAAGGTACAGGATATTCGGTTGGATCGACTCACAAGTAGAATTGGCCAATACACTTATGTACGTTGTACATAGTATAATTTTGCAGGGATTTGATCAAATATACGGCGTATACATACAGTTCTGGCCAACCCTACTCACAAGGCATAGAGGAGTCAGCTAGCACTCCAGTCCAAAACAGTAAACATGAAATGGGTGTGGCTCAAAATGCACCCATGGACTTGAAACCTGTAGGCTAAGGAAGTCAGAGTACCAGGTACTCTGGGTTTGTATTGGCCATACCTCCAGAGTCAGCTGCATGGGCTCAAAGATGGGCAAGGCATCCCTCTTGATCAGCCGCTGGGACAGGGAGGCCATGTTTGCACTCTCGTGCGTGATTTCATCGCCCCCTGTGCAAAAGTTACCGCAAGAAAACGTGTGCAAACAGTGATTACGCCCCAAGGGTTGAAGCATTGTGCCATTTCCTTGTGTGTGGCCAGACTAGCCACCCCAAGGTGACAAGAAAGTCCCATCCCAAGGTCACAAGATCCCAAAGTGACCTAAGACGCTCCTGACATGACCAAGCTTTGGTCAAAGAAACAGAGAACACTTGCTAGAGCATCTCTGCCAAACAACAGGTTTCTGTCACTTGGTGGATCAAAACCCACGACCCAAAAAGCCTGGTCTTGCCGAAGATCCTAGGCTTTCAGGGCAGCTGCCCTTCACACACTAGTCACACAGCAGCACTCTGATCGATTCCTCTGCTTACGGCAGCTTGCATTACAGAAATCGAGTGCTGCTCAGTTTTTTTCCTGCATGTCACACCCAGACAGTGACAGCATCATTAGCTGTTGTGCCAAGTCTTACACTTTGCAGTGACGGTGACTTGATCTGACATGCAAAAGCGGTTTGCAGCTAGGCCTGGAGGAACGCACAGTCCTGACCCTTTGTGCCCCCTCTCTCTCTCTCACACACACACACACAGGCCTGGAGGAACGCACAGTCCTGACCCTGTCATACAACCGTCGGACAAGGCGACCAAAAGAGCGTGTGCTGCTCCCGCCTCTTGCTTTTCAAACCACCCCCTTCATAGAGCAACACTCAATCATTCTGCAACACTTGTCAAAAGCAGGACTGCACGCACTTATGCACAACTGGGCAACTGACACAGCAACAGGACGTCCCATGCAAAATAAATATGTGAGAGGTTGTGATTATTTGCTGCGCCTGATTCATTTACTACGTAGCAAACCAAAATTTCAGTAAAATGCAGTGACAGCCGAGTTTCCAGCAATATTAATCCTTCCAGTCATATAAACTGAGTTTCTGTAATATGCAGGCCATAACAGCTTTCCAGACGTGAGTCCAAAAGCATGGGAATTGAGAATGAGAGGTGTTTGTTTTACCTAGAATCTCTCGTTGTATCCACGCCCGTATCTGGTTGTCGTACTGGCCTGCTCGCAAGGCTCCGTAAAAATCAAGGGGCTGCCGAGGGAACCGTTTGATCAGGCAATACACGTCATCCATCGATAAGCCATCGTCCTGCGGTCGGGTTCAGCCGAGAAAGTGAGGTCATCACGTCAGGGGAGTAGGGCATCATTATTCACCTAGCTAACACAGTGTGTCTGGCAATCCCTGCTAACACTGTGGATCCCTGTGGATTCCTCACTACCACACATGCCCTAAGGCCATCACGTCAGGGGAATCGATTAGATCAGAAACACACTAATGGTGTTACCTTCCTTCATTGATATCCCAGATGAAATCCCAGAGGGAGGTAATGGGGGCCCAACATGGGCACATTACAAGATGCTCTCTTGATCACAAGTGAAAGCGTTAGCGAGCTCCATTTCCTAATACTACACTGTAATTGCGAGTTGTCCTACACTGTAACTGTGTGTTATGATTATACCAAATTTGTGTGTTGTTACTACTGGCAAACTGTGTCTGTGTGCCGTTGCTAAACTTTAAGTGTGTGTGGTCACCATACTGTGATGGTGTGTGGTCACTACACTGGAGTTGTGTGTGGTCACTACACTGGATTGTGTGTGGTCATTACACTGGAGTTGTGTGTGGTCACTACACTGTAATTGTGTGTGGTCACTACGCTGGAGTTGTGTGTGGTCACTACACTGGAGTTGTGTGTGGTCACTACACTGGAGTTGTGTGTGGTCATTACACTGGAGTTGTGTGTGGTCACTACACTGTAATTGTGTGTGGTCACTACACTGGAGTTGTGTGTGGTCACTACACTGGAGTTGTGTGTGGTCATTACACTGGAGTTGTGTGTGGTCACTACACTGGAGTTGTGTGTGGTCACTACACTGTAATTGTGTGTGGTCACTACACTGGATTGTGTTGTACTACATTGTGTAATTGCGTGTTGTACTACACTGTGGAATTGCGTGTTGTATTACACTGTTATTGTTTTTTTTCTACACTGTGACTGCGTGCTGTTAAGCTGTTACGCCTTCAAGCTTTGAGCTTCGTCTTTATGCTGTTACTGCAGGTAGGATTAGCAGCTTGCAAGTTTTTGGCGCGCATGCTTCATTTGCTGTGGCGTGCAGGCCAATTTTATGGGGATCTAGCCCTGCTAAATCACACAGTAACCCAACGTATTCAAAAATTGGGCAATGCCACAGATTGCCAATATAAAAAGTAACAAGACTCGGTGGTTGAACAGATGTCAGATTTCAGCCATTTCCCAAGATCACAGTCATCCACATAGGGATACCAAAAAAATCATTTCCAAGCACGTACCTGTATATTCAGAATGGTTTGATTTAGTGGGGCTGCATCAATTGATTGTTTTGGGGGAGGAGATAGCTGCCAAGTTGGATTCCTTGGGGGCCAGATGTCGAAATTCCCTGCCTATAGGGGGCTTACCACAAAAGGCCTAACGGCTAACCTTAATGACCCCAACCTTTAGATAACGCCTTACAAGCACATTGTATGCTAGAAAAAGAGCATACTGGAAAGGTCACGCAGTCAGTCCCCTCTATTATCATTTTGCCATTTCATTCGTCCAGCATGTGTAGGGTTGGCCAAAATCATATATATACGGTGTATATACGGTATTGTTGGCAGGGAAATCACCAAATATATGGTCAAATACGGTGCATATATACGGTTCTGGCCAACCCTAAGCATGTGCTTATTACATTAGCAACGGACAATGGAAGCAAGGGTCACCTTCTTTACTTCAATGCTATGCAAGAGTACGCCAGGGCCCTATTGGGAATTAATAGTGGAAAAGCCATTTGGCGCCAACAAAGCCTGTCATCACACCTGGTACATGCTGTGGACAATATTTAGTACCGTACCAACAAAGCTTGTCATCATACCTGGTACATGCTGTGGACAATGTTGACAAGGTCGTCATTGTCCACAGCATGTAC
>Ga0307966_1002878_pt1 | contig 12973 bp, 9 predicted proteins | sample OrgLakmetagen646_FD_203141 | JGI IMG/M metagenome (GOLD analysis project Ga0307966, IMG submission 203141) | Saline water microbial communities from Organic Lake, Antarctica - #646 | ecosystem: Environmental > Aquatic > Non-marine Saline and Alkaline > Saline | place: Antarctica: Organic Lake... | reverse complement strand
ATTAGCGCGTTTATCGTTGAGCGAAGCATGGACGGCGTGAAGCCGGGTGAACCCATGCAAAAACTTGGCATGAACTCGTCAGATACATCTGAGGTAGTATTTAAAGATGTCCGTGTGCCCGGTGAGAATCTTCTCGGAAAGCTTGGCAAGGGATTTGTGGATACCATGAAAGTACTCGATGGCGGACGTATCGGAATCGGTGCCCTTTCGGTCGGTATCGCTCGTGGTGCACTTGAGGAGTCTATGAAATATGCCAAAGAGCGCAAGCAGTTTGGTAGCTCAATCGGTGATTTTCAGGCTATCGAGCATAAAATGGTTAACATGGCTACCGATATCGAAGCGGCTCGTCTGCTGGTTATGCGCGCCGCCTGGGCCAAAGATAATGGTAAATCATATACCAAAGAAGCGTCGATGGCAAAACTGTTCGCCTCTGAAATGGCGGAACGTGCAACCCTTGAAGCCATTCAGATTCACGGCGGATACGGCTACACAAAAGAGTATCACGTGGAGCGATTTCTGCGCGATGTGAAACTGATGACCATCGGTGAGGGAACGTCTGAGATTCAGCGACTTATACTGGCCCGTCATCTTAAAGATGAGATGGGCTATAACTCCTGATTTATCTTTGAAACTTATTTTAAGCCGGCCGGATTTATATCCGTCCGGCTTTTTTTATGGGCCAGACCTCGGTCTGCCAAGTCTGTGCTATCGAAAAATGCAGGTACGGACGACTGATGGAATCCAATCCGTTTGAATAGCAATGCCGATATATAGAATTAAAGGTGAAATCCATCATCTATCTAAAATGATCACGTAAATCATCTGCTCAGCACAAAATAGATGAAAATCGTTAGGCTGATGAGGACAGATATACAGATTAAGCAGACTCATATCGGAGAGTATTAAAGAATTCAGGGAGTTTATCATTTTTAATAATCTCAAAATTGAGACTCAAATTCAGAAGGATATTAAAGTGCAAATGCATCCTCTTTTTGGCTGAAATTCTGTGGAACAACTTATTCCAAAATGCGATCAAGCACAACATAGATAACGGAACCATAAAAGTGGTTTTGACTAACGATACGCTCACCATTTCTAATACCGGAAAAACACTGTCTGTAAATCCGGATCAACTGTTTGAAAGTCTTTCGCTCTCCGGAAGCTTCAACCTGTACCAGTCTAACAACGATGGAGAATATGAGGGAATCAGTTACAGCAGTGAAGCCGAATCTTTTACAAGCCGCCTGCGCTGGAGATTTCTTGAAAGCTGGAATTTCCAATCAAATATATTCTATCGCGGAGCGCGTCAAACAACGCAAGGGCAGGAATCGGGAGATGCATACCCCGGAGCCGGAATTTAAAAAGAGATCCTCAGCGGCCAGGCCACCATTTCACTGAACGCGAGAGATTTATTTAATCCACGTTAGAGCGACAGAGAAATCATCAATCCAAATTCTTACACAAATAATCAGTACAGCTGGTCCTCGCGCTCATTTCGCCTGAATTTCCGTTATAATTTCAGCACTGCGCAAAACTAACGCACAGCTTTATTCTGCTGTATGAATTCAACAGGCCCCTAATTCTTTACCGCATAAGAGAGTAGCGCAATCATTCAAAAGCACAAATACTTCTTCATGCCGTGAATGATTCAACTATTGTGACTGTTTTTACCTAAAGACAATAATTAAATTGCCACGCCAGAATTTGTCTCTATAACAGGTGAAAAACACCGGGCTTGGGATCACTCGTTTGCAGTACCGATCATGAAGAAGTTGAATAAAAGTGAGGCTATCAAACTTTTATCGCAGGTGGTAGATAATGAAGCCCCGGAAGAAGATAAGGTAGCTTTTTTTAAATACATACAGACGGATAAAGAGGTTAAGAAGAAGTACGAAAGCCAGATGTTTATCAAGAAACTTCTTAAAACCAAATATTCCCGTAAAAACGCTCCCGATCATCTGAAAAAGAAGATTTTCGTTATCATTAAGGATATGGAGTGGGAGAATGATCAGGAAGAAAAGGTTGATAATACTCCAGCATATCTCGAGTCCGCAGATACATTTAACAGCAACGATTTTCGGGACGAAACTTCGCGTAAATCATCTCCCCTTTTAAAGCTTTTGAAACCTGCCAGGTATCTTGCAGCAGCTTCTGTAATATTTATCTTTTCGTTGCTGACTATTGAATTTCTTGAAACAATGTCAAGCGACCGGATATATGCTCAGAATCAGCAGAGCCTTGAATATGTAGCACTGGAACATTTCAGAACAGGCTCGCACATTGAAGCGTCTTTTGCTTCATTTCAGCCAAATTCACTTGACCAGGCGTCTGAACTTCTTGAAGAGCAGATGTCCTACTCTCCCCGTCTTCTCAATATCCAGGGTGCAGAGCTTCGATCTATTTTACAAACCACATTTTCTGAAGGACATAATGTACCGGTTCTTGACTTTTATCAGGCCGAAATAGATGAGTCAATTCATGTATTTGCATTCAAACTGGGGGAATTTGAAGATCCCCGCATGGCAGCGCGTGATCCCGAAGCTGTTGAAAATTGCAAAACGTACGATGACTATCATATTAAAGAGATCAACGGCAAACACGTTGTATCCTGGAAGTGGGGCGACTATTGGTATACTGCAGTCTCTAACCACAATGGAAATGATCTGATTGCCTTAGTTGAGCCCGTAGGCTATCCCACCGATCAAAACCCAAACGGTTCAAGCTCCAGCTGGTAGGCATTACACGCTTATTTTGATCTATTGCACATCTGCCCTCTTTATAGCTACCCTATCACCTCTCATCTTTCAGTGAAACGTTGCGATCTCACCTAACGACTTTTTTGTGATATCAGGTACCGTAGCATTTTCAGCCGGAAAGCCTGTAACAACTAATAGGTATGGACGCTCGTTGGATGGCCGGCCCATAATCTCGTTCAGGAATCCCATCGGGCTGGGTGTATGGGTGAGTGTAGTAAGCCCGGCATTATGAAGTGCAGTTATCAGCATGCCACACGCTATGCCAACCGACTCTTTCACGTAGTAATGTTTTTGTTTGTTGCCTTCTGTATCAATTCCGTAACTCTGGGCAAATACCGCGATAAGATAGGGCGCCGTTTCCAAAAAGGGTTTATGCTCATCGGTACCCAGCGGCGCAAGTTTATCAAGCCACTCATCAGGTGCGCGATCATTATAAAATGCCCGTTCTTCTTCTTCAGCCGCTTCCCGAATTTTCTGTTTGATCTCGCTGCTGCGGGCTACGGCAAAATGCCACGGCTGAAGGTTAGCTCCATTAGGTGCCGTTCCTGCGGTCAAAATTGCATTTTCAATGATCTCCACGGGAACCGGCCTCGATGAAAAATCACGAACTGACCGGCGGTTCTTCATCAGTTCTAAAAACTCCTCCGATCTCCGTTTCATATCGTCCGGAGGTAGCTCATTGTAAAACTCAGACAGTGAAATAAATCCCTCATGTCCATGAGCCGGTGCCGTCTTTTTCTGTTCAGAGTCGATGCCGTCAGACTTTTTCTTTTTCATGCCTTAAATGTACTGCTTATCGGTGAAACAGAAAAAAAGGCAGATTACAACTTTAACTTGAAAGTATAGGGTCAGCAACTAATCATCCGTTATCCTCGTCTTCTGACCAAACGGCAAGCTCATTTTCACCTGGTTCAATGAAATGAAACCGGCGGCCGGCCGGGTATGAAAATATCTCCTTGCTGATGGTGCAGCCAGCATCTATGACCTTTTTGAGCGTGGCTTCGAGGTCTTCACTGTAGAGAACGATCAACACGGCAGTCGGGGGCCTGGATGGCTGAGTGCCGGCCATGAAGAATCCGCCATCAACACCCGCATTTGAAAAAGATGTATACTCGTCGCCGTAATCCGTAAACGACCAGCCGAACAGTTCAGTAAAAAGAGTTTTCGTTTCGCTGATGCGAGTTGTTGGGAACTCGATGTAGCTTATATTGTGATGATCGCTCATGGATTTTGTTTTTGGTTTGAAAAGTGAATAATGTCTGAATTAACAAGTGAAAATTATTAAAGAGCATTGCCAGGCTCACAACACACATCTCCACACAGGCATCCCTATGGACCCCACTAAAGGAGAAATCTTATGTGTCACCTTCAATCTAATCCTGCCCGCTTTTTAGCAAAGCTAGTAGTGCCGGTTAACATTCATTAGTGTATGATATTAAGATGAATCAGACAATAGTCCGGCGAGATCAATTTATATAATCTACAGGGATGAAAAGGACGATGGATAGTAAAGCGCGGCGTATCGGTTTTCCAGGTTGACCTCTATTCTGCATGGTGAAATTTCTGGGTTTTATTCAAGACATCCTTTTGCCTTGAGATCCCTTCCGCCGTAGCCGGACAGGCGTATCCCTTCGCTGCCACTCACTTCATTCGGATGAAAACTTCGTTTGATGGGGAACCGCTGGGGCGCAGCGGCGCGAAGTTGGGGATAATTGGTTTTTTACCAAAGATTAAATACATACACCACTAAAACGCAGGGCTGCTCTTGTTGGGTACGGTAATTTTGTGGAGATTCGCGACGGCGCGAAGTTGGTGGATGATCAGATTCTATTCAAAACCGGCACCAGCGGTGCGTTATGTCCGTAGCCCCATGGAATTGCGCAGCATTTCCGTGGGGTAGAACAAGTACAGCAGCAAAGATACCCCAAGGCAGATAATTCTTCAGAAGCAAGAAGTCATGTCGAAGTGGGGTGATGGGTTTCTATTAAAAGTCCCCCCGTCCACTTGGAGATCCTGCTGTTTTTTTACCTTTCACTTGGAGTTCCCTTCCGCCGGGAGTCGAACTGGCGCTTCCGTTCACTCGCGCTCACTTCAATCGGATGAAAGCTTCGTTTGATGGGAAACCGCAGAGGCGCAATGACGCAAAGTTAAGAGGTAGAGTTTTGCCTATGACTTGAAGCCAACATCGTTGAAGAGTAAAGAGATTCTTCAACATAAAACCGTAAAACATCTATACTCTTGTCGGGTGCGGGAGCAATGCCAAGTTACGCGCAAGTGCGTAACAAAACCCCCGGCAGGGGTGCCACATATTATAGCCCCGTACAAGGACCGTGTTGTTTCGGTCCGCAGTGCGGGGTTACAACGTGCGGCAACGAACATACCCCGAGGCGGATAACTTTGCAGAAGCAAGAAGTAGTATCGAAGTGGGATAATCGGATTCTATTCAAGGACTTTCCCACTTCGAGATCCAACCATGTTTTACCTTTGCGTGGAAATCCCTACCGCCGGGAGTCGGACAGACTTTTCCGTTCGCCGCCTCTCTCTTCATTCGGATGAAAGCTTCGTTTGTTAGGGAACCGCAGAGACGCAGCGGCGCCGTGATAAAAGGTGGTAAGGAAATTAATTCTACTTACCCATCAAATGCCGGTTCACATCCTGATTCAGCCCGCCTGCGGGCGACATGTCCGTAGCCCCACGGGTATCAACCAGTATCTTACTCATAAACTAATGATCGAAGGTCTTCTTCGTCCAGCTTCCCTTTTAATTTTAAAGAACGAATGTTTGGCCGGGATTTCTTTGTCTTGATTAAAGAAGATAGGTACAGATATACTTTTTCCAGTTCACTGTCGGACAATCGATCAATCTCTTTCTTAACTTTTTTCTTTCGCAATCATAGGATCAGAAATCAAATGACATCAGTAATTTACTTGAGGATGTGGAAAATTCGTAAGTTTACTGAACTGTGTATGAGATGGTTAACCACCTGCAGTCGGGGGAGCATTCAGCTCAGAAGGTTAGTTGCTCTAAGATCTTGAGCCCTGATAATAGCAGCTATCAGTGCAGCAATGGCTGGAATACCAGTTCCCGTTTTGTATCAAAATCAATCACTGAACACGGTGTTCTTCGGAAAAACTCAACCAACGAGGTTTTCCAATTTCCAATACTCTTCACCCTACATCAAATACACGCGATCTTTTCCATGCCTGGTAACGGTTAGGGATCCTTCACCAGACGCGTAGTCCTAAAGTTGGGACACTTATCCTATTACAGTCTACTTCATTTATACCTGTTAAATCTCTTTTCTAATTCTTCAGCGATCACATCGAATCCCTCTTCCGTACTTTTTGCAATTTTATCAGTTAGGTAAGGTGAGTATTCTCCAACCTCTTTCTTTGAAACATTATGCCATATAGGTAACATTACATTTTGCCCTCCATCACGTGTTTATTCATAATAGACTGTATTTCAAAGTCAGCCCACCCATGATTTTGAAAGATATTTTTACTTAAAATAATAATCCCAAATCTACACTCTTTTATTCCATTTATAATGCTCTTTTGAATACTATCACCAATCAGTAATTCAGTTTCGTCTAACCAAACATAAAACCCTCTTTTTGTAAGTGCTTCATACAATGGTTTTGCGACTTGTTTTTTATCTCTTGAATCATGGCTAATAAAAAAATCTGGTTTTGCTATCTTCATCTCGCGTTCTCTATATATTTTATCACGTATTGAAACACTAATTTTTTTCCTATCAAATAACCTGTCTACTTGCTTTTGATCTACATTGCAAGCATTGGTGTAAATATAGATTGCGTTGCTGAATGTGAGATTATTAGCATTAAATTCAAACTCACTATCATCAATTTCTACGGATTCCGCAGCTTTTTTGATGAGATCTATACTATTGTAAACAATGCTCAAGTCCCTTTTTAAATTTGACGAAACACAGGCTATGTGATATATGTTTTGTGGTATATTTAATATCAGTGCAAATTGAATTGGTTTAGTAAAAACTTCTTTTTCTCCCCAATTCATAACAAGAGTAGGAATAAACCATTTTGAAATTGTCCCTCCAAATTCCCAATTGATAAAATCTTTAATTTTAAACTGAAGGAGTAAATCCTCCTTTGTTTTTTCGGGTGCGTTATCAAAGGTATTGCTCTCATTCCAAAGCGTGAACGCCTCTATCAATAGATCCTCTGGATCAGATAAGCTTGCTTCTCGTCTCCAAAGAAGAAATGACTGTTTTTTAGAATACTCAATTTGAAAAATATGATCCGTAGAACACTCTCGATATTTGTAATTTCCAATTTCAGATGGCAATTCTTTTACCCTTGGTAATTCTCCCATTATTCAATTTCATTTTTGAATTTTGAAGATACAAACGCCAGCATGGCCCCAATTGTGCCACTTACTTGATTCTTTTTTACAAAATCTTCGTCTATTGATGCGGAATATGCAGCTGCTAATCCAGCAATAAGACCATGATAAAAATTCATGTCTTTATCACCCTCAAACTTGCTTTCGAAATCAGCTATTAGTGAATCTGGTAACTCATCGACTTGTGAGGCAAATTGTTTTATTCTTTGAAAATCAATTTTCTCATCTATAGTAAAATCAGATTTTTTATTCATTAAACTTAACTCTTGTTTTATTTGCAGTTGATATTGAAAAACTCATTATTCTTTTGAGTGTAATTACTCAAAAAAAAAGCCCACCGAACTCTCCGTCCGGCGGGCTGAAATGTAATCGATACTGATTGTTTACATCCGGGCTGGGCCGGGTAGTGGTTTGGGAGTAGTTGCGCGATGTTACGTTGACACCCCTGTTGCCTTTGGAGTGGGTTCGTTGCTTTCCAAGGCTAAGGAAACACCCCTGTCTCCTTCGCTATCTACTGCGCCGGGGCTTCGTAGATAAAGAAAGCTTCGGAGACCAGGCTCCTCTTCACCATGCACCATGCGCGCTTCCCTACGAACAACCCGTCGTAGACCCGCACGTAATGCATTTCTGGCATGTACCGTTGCGGATCATCGTCATGCTGCCGCATTCAGGGCATGAGTCTCCGGTGTAGCCGAGCTGTTTGGCGCGATCGTAGTCGCTCTGCGGCTTGTCTTCGTCTGCCATCCTTTTGTGGCCGCCGGTGCCGGTTCCAGTCGCGACGGGCTCAGCCGGTTCTGGCTGCTTTTCAGTCGCGGCGGTGCTTGCCGAAGCTGACCCGTCACCATCATCATCCTCAGAAGGTCGCATGGTTCGTTGCATGATCTCCTCTGCAGGTACGTGCGCCAGGTCTTCGCGTCCCAGATAGGTTACCGCAAGTTCACGAAAAATGTAATCAATAACTGATGTACTCATTTTCACGTGCGGACTTCCTTTCACCATGCCGCTCGGCTCGAATTTGGTGAACACAAACGCATCCACAAACTCTTCAAGCGGAACACCATGTTGTAGTCCAAGTGAAATGGCAATCGCAAAGCAGTTCATCAGGCTTCTGAAGGCCGCTCCTTCACGGTGCATATCAACGAAAATTTCGCCAATCTGGCCATTTTCATATTCACCGGTTCGAAGGTAGACGCTCTGTCCGCCAATTTTCACCTTCTGCGTGTAGCCCGCCCGGCGGTATGGTAATCGCTGGCGACTCGCCACGTATTTATGAATGATCTTCTCAGCGGCTTTTACCACGGTATTTTGAGCCTCTTCGGTATCCTCATCTTCTTCCTCCAGCTCCTCGAGCACGTCGCTCATAGAGTTCAGCGGCTGACTCAATTTCGATCCGTCCCGGTAAAGCGCATTGGCTTTCAGCATTTTTTCCCACGATTCCATGTAGGCATCTTTGATGTCTTCAATCGTTGCCTCATTTGGCAGGTTAATCGTCTTGGAGATAGCGCCGGAAATAAATGGCTGGGCTGCAGCCATCATATTGATATGGCCTGAAGCAGATATATAGCGTGTTCCCGTTCGGCCGCACTTGTTGGCACAGTCAAACACTGCGAGGTCTTCATCCTTAAGATAGGGTGCTCCCTCAACTGTCATTGTTCCGCAAACGTGGTCGTTTGCTTCCTGGATCTGCTCACGGGTAAATCCAAAATACCGAAGCATATCAAAGTTCATGTCGTTGAGCTGCTCTTCGGTTATATCCAGAACCTCTTTGCAGAAGTCTTCGCCGAGGGTCCACTGATTAAACGCGAACTTGATATCAAAACTGCTTGGAAGAGCTGTATTTACCGCTTCAATCTTCTCATCGGTAAAGCCAAGCTCTTTCAGGCTGTCCGGGTTGATATGCGGGCAACCATTGAGTTTGCCCTGACCTTTTGCATAGTCGATAATCTCCCGGATTTCACGCTTCTCGTATCCGAGATTTTTCAGTGCGAGCGGCACACTCTGGTTGATAATCTTGAAGTATCCGCCACCGGCAAGTTTCTTAAACTTCACAAGGGCAAAATCAGGCTCGATGCCGGTTGTATCGCAATCCATCACCAATCCAATCGTTCCGGTCGGTGCAACAACGGTAACCTGTGCATTTCTAAATCCGTGCTTCTTGCCGAGCTCAACCGCTTCGTCCGAATTTTCCCGGGCTGCCTGCAAGAGGTAAGCGGGGCACACATGCTCGTCAATACCTATCGGGGTGATTGTCAGATCTTCGTACTCGGTGGCCGGCACGTTGTAAGCTGCACGCCGGTGATTGCGAAGCACCTTCAGCATGTGCTCTTTATTGGCGTCGTAGCGCTCAAAGGTGCCCAGTTCTTTCGCCATCTCGGCACTGGTAGAATATGCTTTCATATGCATCATTGCGGTAATAGATCCCGCAATGGCACTACCCTTCTCGCTGTCATATGGAGCGCCCTGCACCATCAGTGCGGCGCCGAGGTTTGCATATCCGAGCCCCAGCGTTCTGAATTTATAGGAGAGTTCAGCAATCTCTTTTGATGGAAATTGCGCCATCAGCACGGCAATCTCAAGCACCACGGTCCATAGACGCGACGCGTGATTGATCGATTCCACATCAAATTCTTTGCAATCCTCATCCTTGAAATACTTCATGAGGTTCAGCGAGGCAAGATTACATGCGGTGTTGTCGAGAAACATGTACTCTGAGCAAGGGTTGCTTGCTTTAATCGGGCCGTCTTCCGGACACGTGTGCCACTCGTTAATCGTGTCGTGATACTGCGTTCCAGGATCGGCACACGACCAGGCCGCATAACCGATATCTTCCCACAGATCCCGCGCCTGCAGTGTCTTCATAGGCTCGGGCTCACGTCCTTCCTCGCGGGCGTTTCGTTTCTCAATTCGACCATAAAGATTCCATACGTCGTCCTCTTTCACAGCTTTCATGAAACTGTTGGGCACACGAACAGAGTTATTGGAATTCTGACCGCTCACCGTCAGGTACGCCTCGGAATTCCAGTCAGTATCATACGTATCAAATTCAATATCGGTAAAGCCTTGTGCTGCAAGCTGGATCACGCGCTCGATATAATTCAGGGGCACATGACATCGTTTAGCTTGTTTAATAGCCATGCCCAGATCCTTGTTATTAAGAGGATCGCGACTCATTGCACCGTTCATTTTTCGGCCGTCAACTTCTACCGGCATGTTGCAGAGCTTCATAATTTTTTTCAGATGCTTCTCGGTCATCTTGGAGCCGGAAACAATTGCGGCAACCTTTTGCTCTTCACGAACCTTCCAGCTGATATACTCTTCAATGTCTGGGTGATCCAGATCGAGTGTTACCATTTTGGCAGCACGACGCGTGGTTCCGCCGGACTTAATAGCGCCGGCTGCACGATCACCTATCTTAAGGAAGCTCATCAGGCCGGACGATTTTCCGCCCCCACTTAGTTTCTCACCTGCTCCGCGAATATCAGAAAAGTTAGAACCGGTTCCTGATCCATATTTAAAAAGGCGTGCTTCACGAACCCAGAGATCCATGATTCCCCCTTCATTCACAAGATCATCATTGATGCTCTGTATAAAACAGGCGTGTGGCTGCGGATGTGAATACGCATCTTTAGACTTTTTCAGCTTGCCGCTTTTTCCCTCCGCATAGTAGTGGCCCTGCGCCGGTCCGTTTATTCCGTACGCCCAGTGAAGTCCGGTATTGAACCACTGCGGGCTGTTTGGGGCCGCCATTTGATTTGCGAGCATGTAGCATAGCTCATCATAAAAAACCCTGGCATCTTCTTCGGATTCAAAATAATCATGCTTCCAGCCCCAATATGTCCAGCATCCGGCCAGCCGCGAGAACACTTGCCGGCTGTCAATCTCATGTGTGTATCTGTCGTCTTCATCTATTTTCTTAAGCGCGCCTTTATCTTCTTCGGATCGCTGAATCCACTTCGGAACACCCTTCTCTTTTACCTTCTTGAGTTTGACCGGCACGCCTGCTTTCCTAAAATATTTTTGAGCAATAATGTCGGTAGATACCTGTGACCACCTCTTAGGCACATTCACACCATCCATCTGGAAAATAAGGGACCCGTCAGGATTCTTTATTTCAGATTTACGTATTTCAAAATCAATGGCATCGAAGGGAGTTTTCCAGCTTTTTTTGGTGTGGAATCGGCTAAATTTCATAGATGTAGGATCGTTTAATACTTATTATTCTTTCGGATACAAATGCTGCTTTAAATCGGTGTCGCCAGAGGCTGGCGATTTCTATCTTGTTTGGTTTATTAAGATATTCCCGAATGGACCAAGCTTCAACTTATTTCTCAAATACTTTTCCACAAATACCGGTGGTTATCCACAATCAAAAAAATAGACATTTACTAAAAATAGGGTTTGAATACTTTTATGCTCATACAGTAAAATGCATCTTCTCCGAAAAGACGTCATAGGATACTCTGGAAGGGTTATTAACATTCTCATGACTACAATTCACATATCTTGGTGGTTAAATGGAGGTTTTTAAAGTTATCCACAATTATAGTAAGTTATCCACATTCCATATTAACACATCCATCCCGACCAGATCATGCGTTTTCTGAACCAACAGGAAACCTATCATGTAAAGGGGTGCAATTACAATTATTAAATATGGTAAAATTATATTTATCAGACATTTTAATACACATAAAATAGTGCCCATAAACATCTGGAGGGTCTTGCATAACCAGGGATTTTGTCATAGCTCAAGGCCAGTCCTCCAGCCGGCGTACGGAACCGGAGTAGGTTGTCCAATAAGTATTTTGCCCCGGAATCCGCTTAAATAATTTAGGAATATTCGTTTGACTCACCCTATTTCCCTCTCTATTAGATAGAGAGAGATTTGAAGTCTACATTATTTAACCCAACTTAAAATAATGTATGTACGTTATTTATCTTATAGCCCAAATTTTGGTGTTGATCCTTTTTGGACAGCCTCCTACCATTTCTGGCGTGCCTGACGGCACTTGTTTCGTATCAAAGCCAAACTACAATGCCTATATACACTACAAAAATCACAGCACCATATTTCAATATGGGGATGAAAATGCTAATCTACCGAAGTATGCCGCAGGCATGGTCATGGTCTAATTATCCCTGGTCCCCTCAAAAAAAAGATGCCGGCGCGGAATCAACCACGTCGGCATCATAGCTAAACCGTGATATTTCTACACCTATTCACCTGCATAGGATGAATACATCCAGACGAGTTTTTCCTGCTCGCTGATATAATCGCTCATTAATGCGTTGGTACCCTCATCATCCGCTTCACCCGAAAGATCGAGAATCTCTCGCTGAAGCTTCAATGTTACCTTAAATGCGTACAGTATATTATCTACCGCTTTTTTCCCGTCGCTTACTTTAGGGCTTTCAGTAATTTCTGAAACTTTAACATACTCTGAATATTGATGCTCGGGAGTGTATCCCAGCGTTAAGATTCGCTCAGCCACCTCATCAATTTTTATAACAAAATCATTATAAAGCTCTTCGAATTTTACGTGGAGTTCAAAAAATGTGTCTCCTTTTATATTCCAGTGGTAACCTCTTGTGTTCTGATAAAACACGGAGTAATTAGCTAAGAGGGTGTTTAGTTTTTCTGCAAGTTCTGAGGCTTTGTTTTTGTCGATTCCTATGCTATTTAATTCACTCATTGTTGTATTATTTTTGTCAAGGGTCACGAGTATTCCCCACCTAAGTCCATTAGTATTCCCCACCCCGGGGCCAATAGTATTCCCCAGGCAGGGCCAGTAGTATTCCCCACTTTTTCGAGTGCGGATACCTGGTGACCTG
>Ga0307966_1002876_pt1 | contig 12980 bp, 14 predicted proteins | sample OrgLakmetagen646_FD_203141 | JGI IMG/M metagenome (GOLD analysis project Ga0307966, IMG submission 203141) | Saline water microbial communities from Organic Lake, Antarctica - #646 | ecosystem: Environmental > Aquatic > Non-marine Saline and Alkaline > Saline | place: Antarctica: Organic Lake... | reverse complement strand
TAGAAAAAGAAAACGGCTATTATAAAAATCTTTATGAAGTGCAGTTCTTAAAACAAGAAGTGGCTTAAATAACACTGGTTGCCTTAAGTAGTATACCAACCATAATTCCTATAATACCGGCGACTGTAATTACAGCTATAAATAAGCCCAATATCACAAAAAACGAAATCAACGTTTTTAAAATTATAGTCCGGTTGTGCAGCTTAAAGCATCTTTTATAACAATACATGTTATAGAGATACATCAATGGGAAACTTACAAATCCTAAATAGAGCACAGCGTTGGGGAATATCAAAATGATAAGTATCGTAAATGGGGTGGTGACAATTACAGAATGCCCATAGGTATACATGTAGAACAGCATTTGCTCTGTAAAATTAAAATACTTCTTACCCCAAAAGGTAATTCTAGCAGCTAATGCCAAAAATGGAATGGTGAGTAATAAAAAGAATCCTTGGAAATCAAAGAAATATTTACCGAACTCCTCATTGATTTTTTTAGTCATTGCTAGTTGCTCAGCACTGTAGTTCATTTGCTCATAAGCAGCTTCTTGAGAAGCGAGGATGTTTTCAAAAGAACCTGTGTTTTTAAGAACAAAAGTATAGATACCTGTCACAAATAGAGCTAATAACAAATAGCGCATAGCGTCCATATAATTCACACGACGCCCATTCATATAACCCGTAATTACGGCTTCAGGCTTTTTAAAAAGATCCATAAATGTGCGCACAAATTTAGTGTCTATACCTAAGTAAAGGTCACTGAAGTCTTGAGTTACCTGCTTCATCGATATGCGATTCTCTAGCCATTTTGCGCCACAGCTAGAACAGAAATTCTTGCCAGCATAAATCATTTCGCTGCAGTTTTTACAGTGTCTTTCCATGATCAGTTATACCATTTTTACGTTAGAGAAAACTTGGGGTTGTATTAGATATAGGCCACTGATATAGCCGTTGATCACATCTTCAGGATAACGCAGTAAACCAAGGATGGTGATCAGAAAAACATTTTCAGTTCCCAAATAGCGTTCTGATAAATCTGTAGTGATTTTACGAGGTGTTGATCTATAATCTACCCATCTGGAACCGCAGTTGGGACAAAAGTGCTGTCCTGCATAAAGCATTTTACTACAGTTTTTAGAATGACGTTCCATTAAGCGAGATGGGATTTTATTTTGGCAGCAAGTTGTTTGGTATCGGTAAAGGTTTCAAATTCTCCTTCGTGAACTAAAGAAATTTGTCCTGTTTCTTCACTTACGATCAAAGCAATAGCACTGCTGCGTTCTGTAAGGCCTAAAGCTGCTCTGTGTCGCAGGCCAAAACGTTGAGGTATTTTTCTGTTTTCAGAAATTGGCAAAATGACTCGGGTTGCAGTGATTTTATTTCCTTCCACGATCATAGCTCCATCGTGAAGCGTGCTGTTTTTGTAAAAAATACTTTGTATGATAGAAGAGTTGACTAAAATATCTTGAACATCTCCAGTGTTTTTTACAAATTCTAAAGAACCATCTCTTTTAATACCTATCAAAGCCCCCGTTTTAGTAAGGCTCATTTTCTCACAAGCTTTTACTATTTCATTGACCACCATGTGGTTGTTATCCTGTTCTTCTTGAAAAATACGCAACTGTTTAAAAAACCGTTTTCGAGATGTGAATTTTGTAGAGCCCAACATCAATAAGAAGCGCCTTATTTCTTGTTGGAAAACAACAATTAATGCCACTACTCCAGCTCCGGTAACGGCACCCAATGCCTGACTCAACATTTCCATTTTCATAAAAACAGTCAGTTGGTAAATCAAATAGATGATAAATATCCCTATAAAAATATTGAGCGCCGCAGTTCCTTTAACTAGACGATATAAGTAGTATACCACTGCTGCTACCAGCAATATGTCTATTAAATCTATGATTCTAAATCCTGGAAGTTCCATAGAGCTAAAATAGAATTAATTTATTGGTATCTCATTATACAGTTGTATAGTTTCCACAGCTTCTTTTACATCGTGAACGCGTAATATCTTAGCGCCTTTTAGTAAACACGCCATGTGAAGTGCGGTGGTGCCGTTTAAGGCTTCTTGGACAGTGATCTCTAAGGTTTTATAAATCATAGACTTACGGGATACTCCAGCGAGAATTGGTACCTGATGTGCATGTAGCAATTCTAAATCAGACAAGAGTTCAAAATTCTGTTCACGAGTTTTTGCAAAGCCAAAACCTGGATCAATCACAATATCGTTGATGCCGCAAGCTCGTGCGGCTGCAATGCGTTCAGAAAAATAATGATTGATTTCTATCACCATATCTTCATAACGAGTCATCGACTTCATCGTTTGTGGTGTGCCACGCATGTGCATCATGATGTAAGGAATCTTTGCCTTTCCAACTGTTTGAAGCATAGGTTCCGATAAAAGACCTGCGCTTATATCGTTCACAATACTGGCACCGTGTTGAATAGCTTTTTCTATCACGCTTTCGCGAAAGCTGTCACAACTCAACCCCTTAATCGTAAAACGAGCGGTAATCAAATCAAGAACAGGTAAAACTCTGGACAACTCTTCCTTTACAGAAATGTCAGTACCGTTAGGTCTAGAACTGTAGCCACCCACGTCTATAAAAGTAGCGCCTTCAGTTAGCATTTTCTCTACCTGATTCAATATAGCGGCATCGTTTTTAAGCTTTCCACCGTCGTAAAAAGAATCTGGGGTACAGTTGACGATGCCCATCACGTGAGGTGTAGAAAGGTCAATAAGCGTGCCCGAACAATTTATAGTTGTCATTAAATCACTTAAATATGGTTAATTGAGTTTTAAATGCGAAATTTACGCAAAATTTATAGCCCTTATGTCGCAAACCAGCCAGCAATATGATGTCGTGATCACACAATGTCGTGATTTGTTTTCTAATAAAATGAAAGATTACGGTAGTGCATGGCGCATCCTGCGTTTGCCATCACTTACAGATCAGATTTTTATAAAAGCGCAACGCATCAGAGGACTGCAAACTTTGGCAGAGTCAAAAGTAGACGAAGGACAAGAAAGTGAGTTCATTGGAATTATCAACTATTCCATCATGGCTCTAGTGCAACTAGATAAAGGAGTTGTAGAGCAGCCTGATTTATCACTAGAAGAGTCTCTTGCTCAATACGATCACCATGTGGCGGTAACTAAACAGTTAATGATGGATAAAAATCATGATTATGGAGAAGCCTGGAGAGATATGAGAGTAAGTTCGTTGACCGATTTGATTTTACAAAAACTATTGCGAGTAAAACAAATAGAAAACAATCAAGGAAAAACCATTGTGTCAGAAGGGCTGGATGCTAATTACCAAGACATGATCAATTATGCCGTTTTTGCGATGATTCATCTTGGGCAGTAGCCCAAGTTCCCTAAAATCGCCGTAGCGATTTATATGTGATTTCTTAGAATTCAGTACAAGGTCTAGCTGTTAAACGCATTTAATGATGCTAGAAAAAACCTCCATCTATCATTGCGCAGTATAGCGGAATCGGTTAGTTTTATCGAGATGCTGTATAACTACTTATCAAAGCTCAAAGGGTTTTAAAATCTTTGAGGTCTCGCATCGGTTAAGTAATTAAAATAAGTCATTCCGTGGCAGGTCAGAATTGGTTGGAAAATTCTCGATGTTTTTTGATCAGATTTGCCTCCCTTGGAGGAACTATCTGAGAGGACAAAGGAGGCTTCAGTGTTGGAATTAACAAGCTTTTATTGAACTAGAAACGAGATCTAATTAAGTTTGCTTTTAAAGACGCGCACCTAACAACTCTTTTCTATCTTCGCATCTCATGAATTTCTCCTCAAAAATTTTAGAAGAAGCCGTCGATCAAGTATCGCAATTACCCGGAATAGGCAAGCGTACGGCATTGCGATTGGTATTGCACCTTATGCGACAGCCAGAGCAAAATACAGATGCCCTTTCTCAGGCATTGTTAAGAATGCGTCACGATTTGAACTTTTGCAAGCAGTGCCATAATGTGAGCGATGTAGAGATTTGCGAAATTTGTGCTAGTCACAGCCGCGATCAAACCATTGTTTGCGTGGTAGAAGACATAAGAGATGTGATGGCCATTGAAAATACCAGTCAGTACCGAGGTTTGTATCATGTTTTAGGAGGCAAAATCAGCCCTATGGACGGTATAGGACCACAAGATCTTAAGGTAAGGTCCTTAGTAGAACGTGTTAAAAATGCAGGAGTTACTGAAATCATTTTTGCTCTCAGTCCAACTATCGAGGGAGACACCACCAATTTCTATATTTTCAAACAGCTCGATGGATTAGAGGTGAATACGTCCACTATCGCCAGAGGAATAGCTGTAGGAGATGAGCTGGAATTTGCAGATGAGGTAACTTTAGGGAGAAGTATTTTGCACCGGGTTCCTTACGAGAATTCGCTTAAAAATTAGCCGTTGGAATTATCCATAGTCATACTCAACTACAATACCGCAGCTTTTTTAGAGCTCTGTTTGTATAGCGTTCTAAAAGCTACCAAAAACATAGAAGCAGAAATCATCGTTGCAGACAATAACTCTATAGATTCCAGTTTAGAGATGTTAGCATCTGTCTATGCGGGTCGTGTAAAAGTGATCGCTCACGAGGAGAATTACGGCTTTTCAAAAGGGAATAATCTTGCCGTAGCAAAAGCCCAAGGGACTTACCTCTGTATTTTAAATCCAGATACATTAGTAGGGGAGAAGGTTTTTGAAGAATGTTTAGCTTTCGCGCGCCGCCCTGAGCTTGTCGAAGGGAAAGCGGAACCCAAAGCAGGTTTTATAGGAGCCCAAACTATAGACGGAACTGGAGCCTTCTTGCCAGAAAGTAAAAGACACATTCCAACACCCAAGGTGGCTAGGCAAAAAATGTTGGGTAACAGCAGCGGTTATTATTATCATGAAGTCGATCAAAACGAAAGAGGAAAAGTGGACGTGCTGGTAGGAGCCTTTATGTTTTGTAATAAGAAAGTCTACGATGAGTGTGGTGGCTTTGACGAGCGTTATTTCATGTACGGAGAGGACATTGATTTGAGTTATACGGCCTTACAAAAAGGCTATGAAAATTATTACTTAGGGGATCAAAAAGTGATTCACTTCAAAGGAGAAAGTACGGTAAAAGACAAGCTGTACCTCCAACGGTTTTATGGTGCGATGGGCTTGTTTTATGATAAATATTTTAGGCAATCGGCAGTAGAGAAAAACGCTATTGATCTATTGATTAAAGGCATGATTGCTTTCCCTAGGAGCACAGAAAACTCCAACAGGAATGACTTTACAGAGATCGTTCTAGTTACTGATGACCCTACTTTTCAATTAGATAAAATGACCTGTTTGAGCTTGGAGCAGTTAAAAAGTAAGGAGACGACAGGGTTTCAAATTTTATGGGATTTGAAAAGTTTAGAACTAACAGCTATCATGAAGTACATGTCTGAAAACACTAAGCATAGTTATAGATTTATAGCACAAAAACGAGATTTTTGTATAGGAAGTGACAGCAGTACCTCTCGTGGAGAGGTGAAAAATATGCAATAGAACATTAGATTCTTTAGACGATCGACAACGAATTTTAAAATATTCCTATATCAGTGAGTAATTCGCAATTGTAAAGTCTTTAATTTGTACTTTTGCAAACTAATTGAAAACGTTATAGTACCTAATTAGTTATGGCAAAATTTGAACTGAAATTACCTAAAATGGGAGAATCTGTGGCAGAGGCTACAATTACTTCATGGCTTAAAAATGTCGGCGACACCATCGAGATGGATGAGCCTGTGTTAGAAATAGCTACTGATAAGGTAGATAGTGAAGTGCCTAGCGAGGTAGATGGTACACTAGTGGAAATTTTATTTCAAGTAGATGATGTCGTTCAAGTAGGACAAACGATTGCCATTATAGAAATCGCAGGGGAAGACAGTGGAGACGCTCCCGCTGCTGCAACAGAATCTGAATTAGCAGCTAGCACGCCAGAAATAACAACTGCTGCAGCTGAAGTTGAAAACCAAATCAAACAAGTGACCGAAAGTGTGAGCTATGAAGATAGTGATGCTTTTTACTCCCCACTTGTTAAAAATATTGCCAAAGAAGAAAACATTTCCCTTTCAGAATTAGAGTCTATTTCTGGTACAGGAAAAGATGGTCGTGTTACTAAAGACGATATTTTAAAATATGTGGCCGATAAAAAATCAGGTAAAGTAGCAACTACTTCTACAGCGCCTAAATCTCCAGCAGCACCAGCACCAGCATCAAATACTGCGGCTCCTAAACAAGCTCCTACTGCAACTCCTATTTCTGTAAATGGAGAAGATGAGATTATAGAAATGACTCGTATGGGGAAACTCATCGCTCATCACATGGTAGCATCGGTCCAAACTAGTGCGCATGTTCAAAGTTTTATAGAATGTGATGTTACTAATATCTGGAACTGGAGAAAGAAACATAAAGACGGCTTTAAACAAAGAGAAGGCGAGAACCTTACCTTTACGCCTATTTTTATGGAAGCGGTGGCACAAGCTTTAAAAGAATTCCCATTGATGAATGTCGCTATTGATGGAGATAGAATTATCAAGCGTAAAAACATCAATTTAGGGATGGCAGCTGCCTTACCAGATGGTAACTTAATTGTACCTGTTATCAAAAATGCAGACCAATTGAATTTGGTAGGCATGGCAAAATCAGTAAATGATCTTGCAAACAGATCAAGAACAGGTAAGTTAAAACCAGACGATACTCAAGGTGGAACCTATACGGTAACTAATGTAGGTACTTTTGGATCTGTGTTAGGAACTCCTATTATCAATCAGCCACAAGTTGGAATCTTAGCTCTTGGAGCCATAAGAAAAGTTCCAGCAGTAGTAGAAACTCCAGAAGGAGACTTTATAGGTATCAGAATGAAAATGTTCTTGTCGCATAGTTACGACCATAGAGTAGTCAACGGAGCCCTGGGTGGAAAATTTGTGCAACGAGTAGCACAATTACTAGAAGCTTTTGATGTAAATCGTACGGTATAATTAAAAAGATAAAATTCATTTTAAATTTAAAGCCAGTTCTTGTGAACTGGCTTTTTTTATGGCTGGCAGTTAGAAAGCTTACTACAAAATTTTTGCTATGGAATAGGAGTACGCATATGGCAATAAAACAGGTATGCTTTACTCTTTTAATTCGGCGGCACTTGCTCTGTAAGAATTAATAAAATGTATATAAATCGATTCATAGCTAAACTAGCTTTTTCAACCTCTTAAAATCTTACCTTTGCCATATGGAAAAAGACCTCTACTTACAGCAGATAGATTATTTTAAAGGCGCACAAGTATTACATTCTTTTGAGTTTATAGAACCTCAAGAAGTAAAGGATGAATACTTTGCTGTTCATGAAATTCATGCTATTGTGATTTGTGATTACGAAGGAGAAGAAACCATGTTGTTCTATCTGGATGACGGTCTTGAAGTAGCCTTAGAGTTTGAGTTTCTCATTCCTAAACAAGCTAAAGAAAAAACCAGTGAAGACTTTCCTGGTATGGATATACAATGGAAAAACAGGTAGTAGGAAATTAAAATCCAATTTTTACACACTACAGAAAACAATACTTAAGTCCATATATTCCTTCCCTTCAAAGAAAGTCTAATACAAGCTTAGCCTTCTTTCAAAAACAACAATAAAATACCAACCTAGCGGCATATCTACTACCTCATAAGGTTCTGGTATGTCTTTATAATTGTGCAAATACAAATGAAGGCTTGTTTAAAATAAGCAAGCTAATCAATGGATCTAAAATATGTTGCGGTAATGTTGTTCATAGGCTTTTGCTATCCTGATACTGTCGTGATATTCTAGCACATGCTTTCTAGCGGCTCTTCCTATTTGAAGAATTTTTTTTGGTTGATCGATCAGCAAAGACAGTTGATCTACTAAATAGGTGACATCTGGCTGTGCATCGATGACGGCAATAGCATCTAAATTATGGGCTTTTAAATACAACTCACTACCTCCAGAAAAGACCACTTTACCTTGAGCCATTGCTTCCAGTGCATTATAACCTTGATCATAGCAAAGTACTTGATCTAGTAAAATATGCGCGCTCTTATAGCTGGTAATGTATTCTTGATAAGGAAGGTTTTCTGCGATCGTAATCTGTATGTTTTTTCCGTATTTTGTTTTGATGATTTCTAGCGCTTCCTCAAAATAATGGATACCTTTTTTCCAATAATTCCCCCGGTTAATTCCCATAAAAATATGAATCTGGTCTATATTCTCGTTGAGTTGCAAGTGGAATTTAGAACAGTTAATAGCAGCAGGAATGATCGCGGTTGCTTTCCCTTGGTTTTTTAAAGCCATCGCATAATCCACATTACTCGGTATAATTTTTACTGATGCTTTTATGATGTTGTAATAATTATCTCGATAGCCGTCTCCTAAATATTTATAAGTGTGAAAGAGCTCTTTTTTATTTTTCGGATCCTGTTTTACGGCCTCTAGGATGCTATAACCTAGGTGTTCTTCGGTAAGGTATTTGGCGTATTCATAATCATCGCCGCAAGCTATAAGAAATGATGTGTCATTATTTTTAATAAGGAAATCGATCATTATTTTCTCTATATCAGGCTCGCACCCAAATGGATTTGAGTTGATAAATTGTATAATGTCGTGGTTTATTAAGAGGTTCTCGCTTTCGCGAAAGCGGGCTAACTTCAAGCGATCTTCTAAATTACGACCCGTGAGTTTCCACCAGCCTACTTTTATTTTGCGATGCAACCAGCTTTGTTCAAAATAAGAACTGCCTACTTCTATGTCTACAGGAAAGCGTTTAAAACCATCGCCATCGCCCACGATGTTGACTTCATGACCTAATTGTTGTAGTCCATGTTTTAAGGCATTATGAAAACCGCTGTATTCACCTACCAGCAATATGCGCATATAGAAGTATCTTTGAGGTAAAGATAAGCAGTTGCCCAGTTATAAAAATACAGATTTAGAAATTCTCATTGCGACCATGAATCGCAATGACCTATCGTTTCTGGAATCTATGTTTCAACAACCGCTTGCCGATGTTAAGGCAAACATACTGGTGATCAATCAAACAGAAGCAAACACCGCAAGCTCTGACTTGGAACATATCAAAGTGATTAACGTCAACAAACTAGGATTGAGTAAAAGCCGGAATCTAGCTATTGAAAACAGCACCAAAGACTTGTGCTGGATTTTGGACGATGATTGTTTGGTGATGCCAGATGCGATAGAACATGTTGTAAGTACACACAACAGAGTGACGAACAGTATCATAACATTTCAAACGGAAGTTATTGAAAATGGGCGGTTGTACTGGGATTATCCATTAAAAGAACAGCCGCATAATAGGACAAGTTTGCGCAGTGTTTTATCTCCAGAAATCACTTTTAAAAAAGATTCTTTAGGGGAGAGATTAAGTTTTGACGAGAGGTTTGGTTTAGGAGCGCAATTTCAAGATAGCGAGAATTTTGTATTTTTAAATGAAGGGCTTTGTCAGGATTTAGCACCGTATTTTGTCAATAAAACAATTGTAAAACATCAAGCGCTGAACTCTAGTGAGGAAGTCACTAGTGATCGTTTGGTCTACTCAAGAGGAGCACTAGCAGCTTACTTAAAAAGAAATATTACTTTTATGAAATGGAAATATGGTTTCTTTTTGTTTAGAAAAGGTTTGGTAACTAATTTCTTTGAGTTAAAACATAAAATGAAAATCTTTCAAGATGGAGCTGAGGATTATTTCAAATTCTAAGTTCAAGTAATAATTAGCTGACTTTCATTAAACTAAGTTTGACTAAATAAATTAACGAATATTAACATTTATGACTTGAATTCAACTAATAAATGCAACTTTTAGATTTGATTATTATAGATACTTTTTCAAAACAGAAAGAGGAATATGTCTAAGTTCAAGTAACAAGTGCAACATAAATATTTAAAACAGATGGGGCTAGCCCCATCTGTTTTAGGCTCAGTATTTATATTCGTCTTGCATGAAAAATTACAAACATCTAGGCCTTGGACAATGGTATCAAATACAATCCTTATTCAATATAGGATTATCGCAGACTAAGATTGCAGAACAGTTGAGTGTTCATCGCAGTACAATAAGTAGAGAGTTAAAGCGCAATATCCCTAAACGAGGTAGGACAGCAGGCTTATACATAGGTGAGCACGCCCAGCATAAAACGGATAAACGTCATAGTGACAAAACAAAGCGAGTACTCCTAAATGATCATTTAAAGAAACGCATCGCTAGTTTGATGAGTTATGAAAAGTGGAGTCCAGAACTTATATCAGATCGTTTAGCAAAAGAGTCTGAGAACTGTGTAAGTCATGAGACAATTTATAAATGGATCTGGACTGCAAAGCATAGTAATCATAGAGAGCACTCTGAGTATAAGGATTTACACAAGCATTTACGTCATAATGGGCGTAGACAGAAACGTAAAAACGTGAAAGATAATAGAGGCGCCATTACTGGAAGAGTCGGTATTGAAGCTCGTCCAGAAGTTGTCTCAAAGAGATTGCGAATTGGAGATATAGAAGTTGATTTAATGATGGGTAAAGAACATAAATCAGCATTGTTAGTAATGACTGATAGAACAACTCTAATAACTATGATAGAAAAATTAAGTAGTAAAAATGCTGATGAAGTCTATGAGAAAATGAAAACTAGATTAACCAACTTTAGTACATCATGGGTTAAAACTATCACTTTTGATAATGGAAAAGAGTTTGCATACCATCATAAAATAGCTAAGGATTTAAACGTAAAAACCTATTTCACTAGACCATATACATCACAAGACAAAGGAACAGTTGAAAATAGAATCGGCGTCATAAGAAGGTTTTTTCCTAAGAAAACAGACCTTAGAAAAGTTACCGATAAGAGAATAAAAGAAGTAGAAAGATTACTAAATTACAGACCAGTTAGAAAATTTAATTATAACAATCCTATTGAAGTCCTAAATAATAAGATTGTTGCACTTATGGGTTGAACTCAGCAATCATCAAATTAACGAATCATCAAATTAATGGATTACAAAATCATAGACATTCCTAAAATAACAGATCCAAGAGGTAATCTAGCCGTACTGGAAAAAGATACCATTCCGTATAAAATCCAGCGTGTTTATTATTTATACGATGTTCCTAGCGATTCACATCGAGGTGGTCATGCACATAAAGAATGTATGGAATTATTAATAGCCGTTTCTGGTAGTTTTACGGTAGAGTTGGATAATGGTAAGGAGAAACAAACCCTTACTTTAAACAAGCCCAATAAGGGATTGTTAATTCCAACTATGGTATGGAGAGAGTTGACAGATTTTTCCAGTGGAGCTATGTGTTTGGTACTGGCTTCTCACGAATTCGAGGAGTTAGATTATCTTAGAGATAAAGAAGTCTTCTATTCTACGATATCTTAAGCTTCATTTTATAGGTTTTAATCACCAGCTCGGAGATGCAATCCCAGATTCCCCAGAATCTTCTGAGTGCGTTTTAAGGATTTAAGCTGCAGCCTGCTCATGAGTAAAAGCTTTTGTTGTTTGGAGCTTAAATTTTTTAAATTGATTTTTTGCTGGTAAAAAGTAGCATTTCTAATATCATTTTCCATTCTATAGGCGAGTGCAATAGAAAAACGATTCAAGTCCAGGTATTTTTCTAGTCCTTTGTGTTTTTTAATTTCGGTCTCATAAGTTAAAAAGTCGGGTAATGATCTGTTTTTCATATCGGTCTGATCAGAGCGATTGTCTGCAGCCTCGTCGATAATCGTCGTTACCTGAAAACTGAAAGTTATTTTCAAATTTATACCTAATCTTATGAACCAATCGATGTCTTCAAAATGAGTCAACCGCTCATTAAACAATCCTACTTTTTCAATAGCTTCCGTTTTGATCATTAAGGTAGAACAAGTGAAAATACTATTCAAGAAATTGTGTTCAAAAAAGTGTTCTAAAAGCTGTTCATTTTCATTTTTAAAATGACTCCACTTGGTTTCTAATGTTTTACGAGATCTTTTTAAACTATAATTAGAGGCGACAGCTTGTGCCTCTGGGAATTTGGTAAATAGGTGGGTCAATAATGAAAGATGATTGGGCTTCCAATAATCGTCTGCGTCTAGAAAAGCGATACTGTCGTAATTGTTTTCTCGTGCAAATTGTAAGGCACGATTACGAGTAGCGCTTACACCTTGATTTTCTTGAGATTTAATTAAAATTCGCTCATTTTTAAGGTGTTCCACAAGTTCTAGGCTTTGATCTGTGGAGCCATCGTTGATAATTAAAAGATCAAAATCAGTATATTCCTGACTTAATACACTATTTACAGCTTGCAATACAGCTGCTGCTTTATTATAAAGGGGTATGTGAACGAGTATTTTGATAATTAGAATGTTATGGAGTCTATGAGGAGGTGCACGCTTTTGTTATTTTTAAATTCGTTCATTGTTGAGGTACGTTTTTTTAACATGTCTTCATTAAAAGCTTTCTTCATCAATTTTATAACGGCGTCTTTCCACTGTCTATTAGTGCTGGCCATAACTACATGATTAGAAATAGATTTTTCAGTCGCCATATCTTTATTTGCGATCACATGCCTTCCTGAGAATAATGCTTTCAATAATTTTAGTTTTAAACCACTTTTTTGAGACGCATGCATCAAATGAATATGTGCGTTTGCAATAAGGTCGTCTAATTGTTCCCAATCCGGATCGCTTACTAAAGTAACATTATCTTTTTTAGCACAAAGCTTTTGAAGTTCAAAAGAGGGCTCTTTTCCAGCAACAATTAATTGATGATCAAAATCATTGAAAACATGTTCTACTAGAAACTTAGCGCTATGGTCGTTTTCACTCACGTTCAAGCTTCCATGAAATAAGCTGTAACTTCCATTTCCTAAAAGACTTGTCACCTCTTGATCTGTATGAAATGCACTCACCTTTTTTACCTCTGGTTGAGAATATATAGACT
>Ga0307966_1002872_pt1 | contig 12992 bp, 9 predicted proteins | sample OrgLakmetagen646_FD_203141 | JGI IMG/M metagenome (GOLD analysis project Ga0307966, IMG submission 203141) | Saline water microbial communities from Organic Lake, Antarctica - #646 | ecosystem: Environmental > Aquatic > Non-marine Saline and Alkaline > Saline | place: Antarctica: Organic Lake... | reverse complement strand
ATAGTCTACTTCTTCTCTTTACCATTTTCTGGGGAGCAAATTTCATTCTGGCTGAAGTTGCCCTGAATGAGATGTTGCCAATTTCGTTCAGTGTCTCCCGGTTTGTTATCGGAGGTATAGCGATGCTTCTGCTGCTATATTTTCAGTGCTATCTGGATGCAAAACGAGCAGGAAAACCGCTAAAGTTTTTTCCATCTGTTGAGAAGCAAGACTGGGCCAGACTGCTGCTGATATCTGTATTTGGCGCTGCCCTTGCCCCCTGGCTCGGTATTGAAGGACTGGATCTTACCCACGGATCGCGGGCATCTATTTGGCTGGCACTTGGCCCTGTGATCAGCACCGGCTGCGGTGTGCTGCTCAGAACTGAGAAAATTGGCACCTATGGATACGTGGGAATCGTCCTTGCAGCCGGAGGCACGTTTACTATGGCGCTTGATGGTTTTCAAACCGGCCGGAGCTACTGGATCGGTGATCTGCTGCTCATAGTTGCACTGGTTTTGACTGTCGTGGAATTGCATCTTATCAAGCCGCTGGCGAGAAAATATGGTTCTACCAGTATGGTGGCGATGCGGACAGCAATCGGCGGATCTCTCTACCTGATGATAGCCACACCGTCACTTCTTGGCGAATCCTGGCTTAGTTTTGGTTTTTGGACCTGGTTTGCAATTTTGGCTGGTGGAGCTATTGGCGTTGGGGTAGGGCAGTGGATTAAAGTTAGAGCATTGCGATCCATTGGCCCCACGCGCGTTGTTATCTACGGAAATCTTGTGCCGCTTGCGGCTATGGTGATAGCGTGGCTGTCGATCGGAGAAAATCCATCACTTTATGAGATTATAGCAGGTCTGCTCATTATATCCGGCGCTATATTTGTTCAATTACTTGATGCGTTCCGAAGGGGGCATGATGATTCATCAGCTGGTCCACAACAGTAGCATTAAAACAGTCTTTGAATGCGTGCAATCTCACCGTTTAATCTCCCAGATATCGATTTACCAATTCATTCCATTCGTCACTGGCAATATAATCGAGTATAACCTGGTTCATTTCATTGCGATAAGAGCTGTTCAGCGGCAGCACAATGCCATAATACTGATCATTGAATGTGTTCGACAGAACACGGACACGGTTACGGAATTCAAGTTTTGCAGAATATTGAAGAATAGGGGCGTCATGGACAAATGCATCAATCTCGTTTTCTTCTACAGCCTGTAGCCCGTCAGAGATTGAAGCGTATGACGTTGATCCGATACGCTCCGCCTCAAGAAACGCAAGTGTAGCCGATTGCTCGAGAACTCCTACTCTTACAAATGGCAGGTCTTCGGGGCCGCTGATTCTGCTATCGAGCTGGGTAACTGTAAGACTTGAAGCTATGGATGCCGTAAAAAATGAGATGACGATGATAGCCGTAAACATCCAGATAAAGCCAATGATGCGTCCGCCGAGGGTGCGGGGTGATTTATCGCCATAACCTACTGTTGTCATGGTTACAGCTGCCCACCAAAATCCGCTGCCCACTCCTTCGGCTGCAGTTCCACCAAATTCATCACTATTTTCTTTTCGCTCAAATATCCAGACAAGGAATCCCCAGAACAAAATTAGCAACAGCAGCAGAAAAAGGACCCAAAAGAAATCAAATGAAAACATCGCCATCATCGACTGCCAAATACCTGCAGGCTGGTACGAGACGGCGATTCCGAGACCTGTTACATAATAAGGGTGCGTAAAATCTACAATCTCCTCACGGTCTGAGGTGATTGTCAGCGCAGCGGCAGAAGCGTATAGTTCCCCTCTTTCAACGCCTTCGATCAATCCTTGTATATTTCGCTCCTGATAGGAATAATCCACGCCTGTTTGATCAGCAATATGCTCCCAAAGTGCAATTGTAAGTCCACTGTATGAACCATCATCTCCCTTTATTACAAAGGGTGGTGCCACCCGGATACCGATAATCTGCTCTTCGGTTTGATTCTGCCGGTCAAAGGCCTCCGCTGGATGGTATAAACCGGAGGTCAGAATAAGAAACGCAGTCAGCAAACAGTTTAAAAAGTGCATATGATTTATGAGGTTTAAACGCGTCAATGGATTGCATCAAAGTAAAAAAAGGAGAACATTTTTGTAGAACTTAATATGTCCTACACAGTTTGGTGATACTTTCATTATATATGAAAGCGACGGGATGGCCGGGGTGTGAGTTAAGCTAAAAGTAATAAATTTAATCGGGCGAAAACTCATCTTCTAAAGATTCGTACTACTTTCTAAAAATTATTCGATAAAAGAGAAAACTAACCTGCATAGATATGAAAATTGTATCAGCTGAAGAAGCCGTAAGCTATATTCAATCGAGGCAACACATTTTTGTTCACACAGCGGCTGCTGCTCCTCAGCAGCTGGTTAGGGCGTTAACGGAACGGCATAAAGAACTCCGTAAGGTTCAGATTTTTCATCTGCATACTGAGGGAGATGCTCCCTATACCTATCCCGAATATAAAGAGAGTTTTAACACGCACGTGTTTTTTACGGCTCAAAATGTGCGTGCGGCTATGAAAACAGGGAGGGCAGATTATATTCCGGTGTTTTTAAGTGAAGTTCCTCACCTTTTCAATCGTGGAATTGTCAATCTGAATGCGGCGATGATCCAGGTAAGCCCACCTGATAAGCACGGTTACTGTTCACTTGGAATATCTGTGGATGCAACGCGGGCTGCCATTCTGAACGCCGATACGGTTATTGCTCAAATCAATCCAAATATGCCAAGAACACACGGTGACGGGCTGATACACGTAAGAGAAATTGACTACGCTGTAAACGTAACCGATCCTATTCCTGAACATCAGTCAGCAACACTTTCCGATATTGAACTGAAAATTGGCAGAAACTGTGCGGACCTCACCGAAAACGGAGCCACGCTTCAAATGGGCATCGGCAATATTCCGGACGCAGTGCTGGCTGCACTCAGCAATCACAAAAATATTGGAATACATACTGAAATGTTTTCCGATGGGTTGATTCCACTGATTGAATCGGGCGTGGTGAATAACGCTAAAAAGAAAATACACCCCGGAAAAGTTGTTGGCTCGTTCGCGATGGGAACGCGAACTCTTTACGATTTTATGGATGATAATCCGCTTATACAGATGCTGGATTGTGCCTATGTGAATGATACCGCAGTAATCCGGAGAAACCCGAAAGTGACGGCGATTAACAGCGCTATTGAGATTGATCTTACGGGGCAGGTATGCGCAGACTCTATCGGTACTTACCAATATTCGGGTGTGGGCGGTCAGATGGATTTTATTCGCGGGGCATCTCTGTCTGATGGAGGAAAACCGATTATCGCGCTACCATCAACAACCGGTAGAGGTGATTCAAAAATTGTTCCATTTCTGAAAGAAGGAGCGGGAGTAGTAACGACCCGAGCCCATGTGCATTATATAGTGACCGAGTATGGAGTTGCCAATCTTTACGGACAAAGCCTGCGCCGCAGGGCAAGATCTCTTATTGATATAGCACATCCTGATCACCGTGAAGAGCTTGAAAAAGCAGCCTATGAAAGATTTAAGGAGATCTGATTTTTTATTGCTCATTCTCTGATTATAAACAGAAATGAAACAGGGTATGTCTGTTCAGCTTCAGCGTAAAGATCTTTCTCTATGTTACTTTTGATGATGGAAGGGGCGTCACGCGCGGACTCTGCCAGCAGCTCATTTCATTCGCGGTCTTGCAGGTCCATGAAAAATGAACGTATCATATTTTCTTAGATGCTCCGCAAAGATGGTGATCTCAGGAAGCCTTAATTCTGAATCGTAATTCAGCATATTTCAGCCTATATTTACAGGCAAATTCAATCAAATCACAAGCACGTTGAGTCAAAATCTACTTATTAAAAACTGCAAGCCGGTCGGAAATGGATATGACGGGAAAAAGTCGCTGGATATCCGAATTATTGACGGAAAAATTTCTGAAATTTCAGATGCATTAGAGCAGGCCGATGGCGAAGAGCTTTTTGATGCTTCGGGCGCCTTTATTAGTGCGGGCTGGATGGATATGCACGTCCATTTTCGCGAACCCGGATTTGAACATAAGGAGACGATAGAAACGGGGTGCCGGGCAGCAGCCTTTGGCGGATTTACAGAAGTAGCCTGTATGCCCAACACCAAGCCGGCCATTCATACACGGGATGTAGTCGAATATATCCGCAAAAAAGCGGAAGATGAAGCGGTGAGTGTTCATCCGATTGGATGCGTTACAAAGGATCGGGCAGGTAAATCGATTGCCGAAATGGCCGATATGAAAAAAGGCGGAGCGGTTGCGTTTAGTGATGATGGCGATCCGGTGTATAACTCGCAAGTGATGCGTGTAGCTCTGGAATACTCCTCGATGCTGAATATGCCGATCATCAACCACGAGGAGGATCTTGAACTTTCCCGGCCCGGCCATATGAATGAAGGAGAAGTCTCTACACGGCTCGGGCTCGACGGAACGCCCGGTATCGCTGAAGAGACGATGATTGCACGTGATATATTACTTGCGGGATTTACCGGGGGTCATGTTCATGTGGCTCATATAAGCACCCGAAAGGCGGTGGATCTTATTCGTCAGGCGAAAGAAGAGGGCATTGACGTAACGACTGAAGTTTGCGCCCATCATTTTGATTTGACTGATGAAGAGATCGAAAAGCGACACTTCGACACAAACGTTAAAATGCATCCGCCCCTCAGAACAGCGGATGATGTGGAAGCGATGATTGAGGGACTTGCAGACGGAACAATTGATGTGATCTGCACCGATCATGCGCCTCATGCCATCGAAGAGAAAGAAGTTGAGTTTATCTACGCCCCAAACGGTATTATCGGGCTCGAAACGGCCTGGAGTATTACTGTAAAACGGTTGCTTCTACCGAGGAAACTGACGATGGATCAGATTCTTGAAAAGATAGTTATTAAGCCGCGTGAAATTCTGAACCTTGATATTCCGGAAATCGCGGTAGGTGAACGTGCGAATCTCACTATCTTCAATACGGACGAAAAATGGGTTTATACCCCGAAAAGAGTCCGTTCAAAGTCGCGTAATTCACCCTATCTGAACGAGGAACTTACCGGACGTGCTCTGGCAATCTATAACAACGGAAAATTGGTTGTAAACACAATAGACGGTTGATTTCAGAGTTGACATCCCTATAAATGAGAAGGAAATCCGGCGTACTCTTATTATGGGTTCTGTTATTTGTTGGCATAAACGTCAATGTACATGCACAGCTGCAGGATTCTCAGATTGATGTCATTAACTTGTTTGCCGATTTTGGTAATGTATCGCCGGGTATACTGTCGATGGAGCCAGATCACAATTATCCTTTTGAGTATCTGACAAAACGGGCATCTGTTCGCTTTATTGAGGACGAGGACGGTATCCGGGCAATCATTGATCATCTTGAACGAATTAAAGTCTATACGGACGATCCACTTGAACTTGCCGAAGCATCGCTTATCTCAATTCCATACTATGATGCTGATCGGATGGAGAGAATTCAAAACCTTGAAGCTGTAACGCATCTGCCTGACGGACGGGTGGTAAGGCTTCAGGATGACGCGGTGAGCACGTCTCAGCTGAACAGCCGGTACAATATTATGGAGTTTGAAATGCCGGCAACTGAGGGGGGGGTGGTTCTCGAATATAAGTATACGGTTAACCGCCGTTACATCGAGGAGCTTCCCGACTTTTACTTCTCCCATCGTGTTCCAACACGTGAGGCGTATATCACGCTGCAGAATGAGCGGTTTCTCAGATACGACGTGGTTCTTGAAGACACAGAGTTTGAGGTTGATTACAACCGGCAGGAGATTGATACAAGCAGTGTGCCACTGGTGTTTAGTTACGAACGGCCGGAACCAATTTTGGTTGAACGTTGGTCGGCTAACCAAATTCCGGCAGTAGATAGGTCAGCTTACGTCTCCTCAGTTGATGATTTAAGGGGGAAAGTTCGATTTTTGATAAGTGAATTTGGCATTCCGAGACAGCCACTTGATAATAGCTGGGAACTGGTTGCTGCACAAATCAGGCGAAATTCTGACCCTGAAGATTTGCTGGATAATCATGAGGAATTGAAAAAAATCGGGGAGGAGATCGCCGGATATTTTGAGAGTGAGCAGGCAGCGCAAGACTCCATTTTTTCCTATGTAAATGGAACTGCACTTTATAATGAACTTAATGCTGTGTTTGCTGATGGTGATCTGGGCCACGTTCTGGAGGGCCGGCCGGCAGATCAGGCAGAAATCAACATGACACTTTTGGCACTTTTAAAAGGTGCTGGCATAGAATCGTATCCACTCTACATTTCGGGACGTGATTTAGGGAGAATTAACCGGTCGTTTCCATCGCCTTATCAATTTAACAGGATGCTGGTTCACAGCAGGATCGACGGCAGAAACTGGGCAATGGATGCGTCGTTTGCATTCAGTGAACCGGATTTGATTCCGATAGAATCATACAATGAACAGGGGTTTATTTTAAGGGAGGAGTCGTACGAGTGGATTGAGATCACTCCGGAGAAAAGCCGGTTCGAATTGTCAATAACTATTGATGCTGAATTGAGTGCTGATGGAAATCTGCGTGGTACGCTGTCAGCAGTGACAAAGGGGTACCCTGCCCAGGAAATACTTGCGGAACTGGAAAACGGACAAACGGAACGGGAAGTCGCGGCGGCTACATTTCTGGATATTTATGGGAGCGAAATTATAAACAGCGCAGCCATCAGCAGCTTACGTTCGGAGACTCGGGGAGTTTCCGTTGAGGTAGAGTTCTTGATTGACGAGTATGCCACAAGTTTCAGCGACGGACTTGAGTTCCGGCCGATGATTGTTGGGTATCTTTTTCAGAATCCATTTGAATCGACCCAGCGCCGGGTGCCAATTACACTTGATGCTCCTGAAAACCTGGAAATAAGCTACAGCGTACGTATCCCCGACGGGTTCAGTGTTGCTGAAAACAGCGGAATGCGAAATATTGAGCTGTCCGGCGCTCAGTTAAGTGAACAGTACAGAACCGACAGTAATAGTTTGGATTACTCATTCAATGTTGATATTTCCAGAAAAGAATTTTCAGCAGATCTTTATCCTGAGCTTCGCCGAATTTATGAGCGATGGGTAGAGCTGAGCAACGAAACATGGCTAATCGAAAATCAGAGCCTATGATATTAGCAATAGAAACATCAACACCAGTCTGTTCAGTTTCATTGCAGGCAACTGCACGTGGAGCGTGGGAAAAACGGATCGAAGGCAGAGGTGTTCACTCGGAACGGCTGTTCACATTTACGGATGAACTACTGGATAGGGCCGGAATTGGTGTTGCTGAACTTGATGCGATACTTTTTAGCCGCGGCCCCGGTTCATACACGGGGTTAAGAATTGGAGCGTCTGCCATCAAGGGACTACTCTTTAGGAGGAATATTCCGCTCTATACATTTCCGACTCTATTTTCATTTGCTGCCGGACTTCAGCTTGACAACCGGCCCCGTGATGTTTTTTCAGTGATCGATGCGCGGCGAACGCATCTTTATGTTCAAAAATTTGAATGGAGCGGCTCGAAGCTGACGCGCAAGGGAGAAGCTTCAGTGAAGGAAATAACTGCAATAGAAGATGATTTGACACCGAATTCAGTTATTGTAGGAACGGGGTGGGACCGTTTGAACCTTGACCCAGATTCAGAGATCCAAACATACGGAACAGAGGCGATTTCGGCCTCGAGTCTGATTTCATCATGGAAAAACAGCGACCTGAAGCCCTATTTTAAGAGAGAGGATCCAAAACTCTTCGATCCCGACTATCTGGAAATCGCACAGGTTAATAACAGCAGTGTTCGTTGATGCAGGATTTTCCCATTCTCTCAGCCTCACTTTAGCCAAATGAATTAAACTGAATTCTTCGACCTTTACTCAAAATATATACGATAACATTTTAGCTTGATGGCAGAATCATTATTTTAAGCCGTTATCATTAATCTAATGCAAAAGAATGGCCTGGTTTAAACGCAAAGATTCAAATATTCAGACCGATAAAAAGAAAGACATGCCTGAGGGTGTGTGGGTGAAAGTTCCCACAACCGGTGAAACAATTCACCGCCGCGAGCTTGAGGATAATCTTTGGGTTGATCCTCTCAGCAGCTATCATTTTAAGGTTGGCAGCAAGCAATACTTTTCATTTTTGTTTGATGACGGGGAATTTGAAGAGATAGGCGACGATATCCTGCCATCCGACCCGCTTAATTTTGAAGATCGGAAAAAGTATAAAGACCGGCTGAAAGCTACACAGGAAAAAACGGGGCTTTCAGATGCCTGCCGTGTAGGGAAAGGTAAAATGGATAAGCTGGATGTTGTGATCGCCTGTATGGACTTTGCATTTATCGGGGGGAGCATGGGCTCCGTTGTAGGCGAGCGCCTTGCTTTGGCAATTGACACAGCACGGGAAGAGAAGCGGCCACTGATGATAATCTCACAATCAGGTGGCGCCCGCATGATGGAGAGCGTTCTTAGCTTAATGCAGATGGCAAAAACATCAGCCAAACTTGCGAGGCTCGAGAAAGCGGGTGTACCCTATATCTCTATTATGACAAATCCAACGACAGGTGGCGTAACCGCCAGTTTTGCCATGCTGGGTGATTTTAATATTGCGGAACCCGGAGCACTGATCGGTTTTGCCGGACCGCGCGTGATTCGTCAGACCATCGGGCAGGATCTGCCTGAAGGATTTCAAACTGCAGAATACCTGCTGGAACATGGATTTCTGGATTTTATCGTGCCCCGGCGAAAGATGAAAAGCAAGATTTCCCGATTGCTTCGAATGGTGCTGAAGAAGCCCAAAAAGTAAGAATCTGCCGCATTCCCCTGTGTTAGTTAAGCCGTGTGCTGTTATCGTAAGAGCGCAATCAATTAAATTAGATAGAGAAAAGAGATGAGATTTGCTGACTATGCGAAAATTTATGTAACAGCGGGAAACGGGGGGAGCGGCATGTCCCACTTTCGTCGCGAAAAATATGTGCCCAGGGGTGGTCCCGATGGGGGTGATGGAGGCAAAGGCGGTGACGTTGTGCTTATTGGCAATGAACAGCTGAATACACTGCTGGATCTTCGATATAGGAAATATGTAAAAGCTGAGCATGGCAAAGATGGCCACACCTCGAGGAAAACAGGGCGTGATGGCAAAAGCCGGATACTGGAAGTTCCCCTGGGAACCGTTGTCTACAATGCTGACACAAAAGAACGTTTGGGTGAAATAACCGAATCGGAGCAAAAGCTGCTTGTCGCTAAAGGCGGGCAGGGCGGACTTGGGAACTGGCATTTCAAAAGTGCAACCAATCAAACACCGCAGCATGCTCAAGGGGGACGCAAAGGGGAAGAGCTGGCCATTGAACTGGAGCTGAAATTGATTGCCGATGTAGGGCTTGTTGGTTTTCCTAACGCGGGAAAGAGCACATTACTTTCGGCACTCTCAGAGGCCCGTCCAAAAGTCGGCGACTACCCGTTTACAACGCTTGAACCCAATCTTGGTGTTGTCACATTTAGTGATTACAGAAGTTTTGTTATGGCGGATATACCCGGGATTATCGAAGATGCCCATGAAGGCAAAGGGCTGGGGATACAGTTTTTAAGACATATTGAGCGCAATAATATCCTGCTCTTTCTGGTAGGTTGCGATGAAGACATTGAAGGGCAGTACAGGGCGCTGTTACACGAACTTAAAGAGTACAGGGAAGACCTGCTTGATAAACCGCGTATCCTGGCAATCACAAAACTTGATCTAAAAGAGGGATTTAAACTTGATGAGCCTGTACAAATAGACGATGTGGTAGACATTTTGGAAATATCGTCGGCTACGGGGCACAATGTAGATCAGCTGAAAGAGAAGATCTGGGAGAAACTTCAGGAAATTGGAGATCACGAACCAACATAGAGCACTTATCGGACTTTTGCAGGTGCCGAATTTTGGAGTCAGAACAGCTCGCGTTGTTTTGAAAGCCTCCGGTGTGGCAAGTGCAGAAGATCTTTACAAACTGTCTGTGGCGGATCTGCTGAAGATAGATGGTGTCGGGAAAGAGCGCGCGATTAGTCTTACACAATTCGACGACTGGGATAAGGTTGACCGAATCCTTGAAAAGACGGCAAAATCGGGAGCCAAACTCATCTCTTTAGATGATCCAGACTACCCGATGATGCTTCGGCAAACATTTGATCCTCCAATAATTCTATGGCTGAAAGGTGATCCGGCGGCACTATCATTGCCCGGAATTGCTGTGGTGGGAACACGTAACCCCGGCAGGTATGGACTCGATCAGGCTGAAGAGTGGAGCCGAAAAATTTGTGTTGCCGGATTGAGTATCAACAGCGGCCTTGCATATGGTGTGGATGCTAAAGCACACAAAACAGCTATCGATTCCGGGGGAACCACAGTAGCTGTACTTGGATCAGGTATCGATCGTATTTACCCCAACCGAAATCGAGGTCTGGCAACCGAAATTATCGATAAGAAAGGAGCAGTTATAACCGAGTATCCGCCCGGTACACAACCTGACGCGGTTAATTTTCCCGAACGAAACCGGATCGTAAGTGGACTTAGCCATGGCACGCTGGTTATTGAGAGCGGAGTAAAGGGCGGAAGCATGATTACCGCACGTCTCGCGCTCGACCAAAACCGCGAAGTGTTTGTGATACCACATCAGCTTGGCTATCTGAAAGGTGAAGGATGCAACTACTTAATTCGCACAGGCCAGGGAAAACTGGTTCAAAAGTTGGATGATCTGCTTGAAGAGCTTTCGATTCAAACCGGAAACGGGCAAAATGCAGGTGCGCATTCCGCGGTACTGACAAAAAGATGGGAATCTGCTGAAGAGCTTTCGGACGATGAGGTGAAACTCTGCAAGTCATTAAGCGGAAAGTCATTACATATAGATCATCTTGCCGAAAAAATGGAGACTGAACCCTTTAAACTTTCCCCTTTACTCCTTGAACTTGAAATGAAAGGGTTGATTCAGCAAAAAGCCGGGAAGTATTTTGAGCTGAAATAGGTTTCTATTTTGCCGTTTCGTTTTAAATCCTTTAGTTCTATCATGTTTAAAGTACACGATATTATTCTTTCGGAAGATATAGCTACGAGCAGATTTTCGTGCGATCTCACTCGCTGTAAAGGGGCGTGTTGCATGGTAGGCGATGCGGGAGCTCCTGTAGATGAAAATGAAATTTCAACTCTCGAAAATGCCTATAAGCAACTATCAGACCGCCTTCATCCGGATGCAGTGGAATCGGTTGAGAAGCACGGCGTTGTAAGGCAACAGCTAAACGGTAGGCATGAAATTAATTGTGTTGATAACAAGGCGTGTATTTTTGTTGAAAAAGACGATCGGGGTGTGGCAACTTGTGCGATTCAAAATGCTTACTACAGGGGCGAACTGAATTGGGAAAAACCGCTGAGCTGTCATCTGTTTCCGATTCGTCTGAAGAAGGTGGCAGGTACAGAGTTCGCAAACTTTGATTACATTCCTGAAACCTGCTCATCCGGATGCGAAAACGGCATAAAAAAAGGAATATACCTGACAGAATTTTTAGAACGGGCGCTTAAAAGACGCTATGGAACTGAGTGGTACGACGATTTTGTAACAGCGTGCCAGGAGATAAGAAGCAATGAATTGCTATGATTAAGACCGGTCAAAATTTAAAGCAGAGCCAAAGCCTTCAGCAGAAGCTGTCGCCTCAACAGATACAGTTTATCAAGCTTCTTCAGCTTCCCACAGCAGCTATGGAGCAGCGAATAAAAGAAGAGATTGAGATGAACCCCGTGCTTGAGGAGGACGATTTAGATCGTCTTGAGGAGAGAGTTCAGGAAAATGACCCGGAATGGGAAGAGAAGGAAAAATCAGACGAAGTTGAGCCCGTCGATCAGCATGAAGATGTAGACTGGGATTCATTCATGCACAACACGGAGTATGAAGGTAGCAACTACAATTCCGGTGGTGGCGGAAGAAATGAAGATTGGAAGGATCTGCCCGATCCCTACCACGATACACTGCTGGAAGAGCTGGAAAAACAGGTTTCGCTCCTTAACCTGAGTGAAGATGAGCGCCTTATAGCAGATCAAATATTGGGGTCGCTGGATGAAGACGGGTACTTTCGGCGGGAAACAGAAGCTGTGGTTGATAACATAGCGTTCAACCAGGGTGTACTTGTAAATGCCGACGATATTGATAAGGTACGCAAACAAATTCAGCAGCTGGATCCTATCGGGATAGCGTCGAAGGATCTGAGAGACTGCCTGAGCTGTCAGCTTAAAAACTTAAAAAGTAAAATCGGGTCCCGTCAAAACGCTATTGACATTATCGATAGCCACTGGGAGTCGTTTGAAAAGAAACATTTCTCAAAACTTAAAAAGCAGCTCGATATTGATGATGAAGGCTTGAAGGACGCCTTTGACCTCATTCGCTCACTTGATCCGAGACCCGGTGCCGTTGCTCATCCAGATGAAGATAACCAGCAGTATATTGAACCAGATTTTGAGGTGTATTACGAGCCGTCGGAGACCGATGATGATGACGGCGAGTTTGTTATCAGCCTGAACCGGCGCAATGTTCCGCCCCTGAGAATTTCACCGGAGTACAAGCAGATGTGGGATAATATCAAGAAAAAGCCAGACCAGGAATCATCAGACAAAAATGCGAAACGGTTTATAAAGGATAAGGTTGAATCGGCGCAGTGGTTTATTGATTCAATCATACAGCGACAGAATACGCTGATGAACACGATGAAGACGATTGTTTCACTACAGGAAGATTTCTTTAAATATGGCGAGGGGTTGAAGCCGATGATCCTGAAGGATATTGCCGAGCTTATAAAGATGGATATATCCACGATATCACGGGTGGTGAACGGGAAGTACGTGCAGACCAATCATGGGGTGTATGAACTGAAGTATTTCTTCAGCGAAGGGCTTCAAACCGAAGATGGTGAGGATGTA
>Ga0307966_1002871_pt1 | contig 12997 bp, 12 predicted proteins | sample OrgLakmetagen646_FD_203141 | JGI IMG/M metagenome (GOLD analysis project Ga0307966, IMG submission 203141) | Saline water microbial communities from Organic Lake, Antarctica - #646 | ecosystem: Environmental > Aquatic > Non-marine Saline and Alkaline > Saline | place: Antarctica: Organic Lake... | reverse complement strand
ACGCGGCATGGACTAGAGCATGCGCTCCCATGCACAGATTGAATCGCAGTAGTTGCGAAGAGTTCAGATGTGCCAGCACGCGGCATGGACTAGAGCATGCGCTCCCATGCACAGATTGAATCGCAGTAGTTGCGAAGAGCTTAGATGTGCCAGCACGCGGCATGGACTAGAGCACGCGCTCCCATGCACAGATTGAATCGCAGTAGTTGCGTTGAGTTTAGATGTGCCAACATGCTGCATGGATTAGAGCATGGTCATCCCAACCCACTTGGAAACAATCAGCAGTGCGTGTTCCTAAATATGTCTAGAAGCGTCTTTACCAAGATACCTGGGCGAATTAGCAGTGTGTGTGTGTGTTCTTACAAGTCCCTAGGAGCGTCCCCACTACCCACCTGGGGTGCCGTCAGTCCACGCACAAAGCGCTGGATGGCAGTTTTATCTGAGTCAGGATCGTCTGCTAGCACGCCCGCCTGCGTAATTGTACCAGTGCAAGGGAACGCTTAGATTTCTTTGATGCACAGCCACCAGTCCTAACACGCCCGCCTACAAGATTGCACTAGTGCAAGGGAGGGCTGTGATTGCTTTGATTCAGAGCCACCCGTCCCAGCATGGTTGCCTGCAAGAAAGTATTACTATACTATTAGTGTAAGGTGTAAGGGAAGGTTATGAATGCGTTGTTTCAAAATCATATGTGCATATGTGCATACGTGCTAGCGTGCCTACCTGCAACCACACCAGCAGGCAGACGCTCAGGCCATGGCTCAAATCAACATTTGAGAGGGTCATTGACTTGTAAGGCTTAGACACTTTTGCATGTTATAGCGGAGGACTTATCTACTGCCGACAAGCTGACGCGCCAGCTTGTCGGCAGTAGATAAGTCCTCCGCTATAACATTGCACCCAAATTGAAGAGCAACACACACATACACACATACGATCCAGTCAAAAAGTCACCAGCATGCACACCTGCTTGATAAATTTCATGTCAGTGAACACATTTACGCGCGCACACGCACACAGAAACATACACACGCACACAGAAACAAACACACTATATCACACACACAAGAATGTGCACACACAACACACAACACACAAACACGCAAGCCAGTCCACGCACCAGCACTGGCAGACCCTTCATGTACCTACACACACACGCACACACACAAGAATATGCAAACACAACACACAACACACAAACACGCAAGCCAGTCCACGCACCAGCACTGGCAGACCCTTCATGTACCCAGGGTTGCCTGAGAAAGGCACCAGCACTTGCGATTGGAGCTCAGAGTCCACAAAGTTCAATCGCACAAACTGGCGGTGTGCATCCTGGCTGGCTGTCACGTCGGTCAGGGTCAAGGCCACGGAGATCTGTGCACGCGTACAGACGTGTGTGGGACATGTGTGCACGTGTATGTGTGCACGTGTGTGTGCGTGTGTGTGTGTGTTTAGGCTCACTTTGGGAGTCCATTTGTATATTTGTGTGAGCGCCCTGGCTGGCAGCCACTCTGGTGAGGGCAGTAAATGTCTGTGTGTGATGTGTGATGCGTGCGTATCGTGTGCTTGTGTAAGATGTACACATGTGTGTGTGTGTGTGTGTGTGTGTGTGTGTGTGAGAGAGAGATGTACATGCATGTTTGTGTGAGGTGTACATGTGTGTTTGTGTGAGATGTACATGTTTGTTTGTGTGAGATGTACATGTGTGTTTGTGTGAGATGTACATTTGTGTGTGTTTAAGCCATGCTCACCAATTGTGTGTGCACTTGTTTGCTAGTTCACTTAGCGTGTGCTCAACAGTACAACTGTGCCTGCCACACTCCCATGAGCAGCCTCACTTGTGCTGTGGGAGCGTCTAATGGCAAGAGTTGTGTTCCTTAATCAGGGCAGGTAGCCTCTAGGCAGGGTCTAGCTAAATCATGTACCGGGTGACATGTGTTGATGTATTACAACGTACACTCTGTGACTGACATACGCTCACACGCATGGAATGCATCCTCAAGCGTGGTGGAGCTTGCAAGGCCACGTAGGACAGTGACACATCCGTATCTGGCACACACACATATCCACACACACACACACACATATCCACACACACACACACACACACATTCGCACCCTCGAGATCGTAGCCTGCACATCAGTTGTGTCGGCCAAGGTGTAGAACACAGTAATGTTGATGGCCTGCACCGCGTTGGTGCACACCCCACTCGCGAACGAGCTCGTGGCGGTGCTCGCGTCCTCAGTCGTCACACTTCCATCGTTGGAGATCTGTGAGGGGGGTGAGGGTAGGGTTTCAGGAAAAGGGTGTAGAGCAGGGGGTTGAACTTGAAGGGGTACCTCTAAGGTGTGAGCACAAGTGATGGTGGTGTACGGGAGTCTACCTCTCAAGTTTAGGTACCCCCTAAGCAAGCCTACTCAAGTATAGGTACCCCCTAAGCAAGCCTACTCAAGTCCTTCTTACGAACAAGGGGAATAAACGCCAGTTTGGTCCGTGTACACGTTTGCGTTGATCGCGTCATTCACGAACTGTTTATGCTGACTAAGATCAGCGTACAGGAGGGTGGCCTCGTACACACGTGCTTAGAGCGAGAGAACTGGCCAGAGCCCCAAAGAGCAAAATAGGAGTAGGCTTGGACAGAACTATATATCTATATGTATATATAGCGTGGGCCAGAACTATTTATGTATACGTATATACGGTGTACATACGGTATTTTTAGCAGGAAAATCACCATACATACGGTCATATACGGTGTGAATATACGGTCCTGGCCAGCCCTATGTAAATGTAGGGTTGGCCAGAACTCTAAATATACGGTGTAGATACGGTATCTTTGGCAGGGAAATCACCATACATACGGTCATGTACGGTGAAAAGTTACGGTTCTGGCCAACCCTATGTATATACCATTCCTTTCTTTTATCTTATATCACCGCCCCTGACTAACTTTTTAGAAGGGGACGGTTATCAAACTACTCAGATTGGTCGATTATAATATATTTGTTTTTTTTATGGGCGGTTGGTGTAAGCATAGGTTATATTCAGTGTTTTTGGCGTTATTTAGGGCGTGTAGTGGCCTAGTAGGTCAGGCTTGTAACTAACAACAGTTGGATGACTGGATGCAATAATCCGGATCCCTAGCTCTGATAATCTGTGAAAAGAGTCCCGAGAGAACAGGGGGGCGGTTACTGTAAATTAAATATTTTAGGGGGAGTGGCTGCACTTTTGTTTGAAATTTACATCGTTTTTCCAGAGGGGGTGGTGAGTCTGATGACGTATGGTACGTTTTAGGTATACGGTTCTAGCCAACCAAAGAAAGAGGCAACAGTCTCTCGACAGTTAAAAGCAACACGCATGACCAAAGGGTTCAGTTTATGCAACACGCATGGCCAAAGGGTTCCGGGAAAACAAGTGTGCAATTCTGCACGGGGATTGCGAACCCCCACTCCTTAATAAGCAGCAGAGTGCATCAAATTTACGCCACGTGCTGGAAAGGTAGCTTGTGAATCACAGGTTGTAATGCTACTACACCACGGCAACCATTGCTACCCCCATTGCTAGAGCTGCCTCATGACTTACAAACTTGCACCCCCCCCCAAAATGCCCTGTGCATAAGAACAGACAAATTCACCGTTCATAATTTTACCTTCCAGTAAGATCCTGTTAAGCACGGCTGTGCAGGTGCGCTGATTGAAGCTGGTCATTAAGTCAATATTCCATCAATTTAGACCAGCAACCGTGAAGCATGTAAAAAAATGAGGCATCAAGGAAGAATAAGTAGGGTTGGCCAGAGCCGTATGTATATATATGCTGTACATGAACGTGTATTTGATGAAATCCCTGCCAAAAATACCGTATATACACGGTATATATATGGTTCTGGCCGACCCAAGTGATAAGACATAAAGCCCGATGATTCACTCACAAGCACAAGGGGCAGGAACAACGTATAATGCTGCTGAGCGTCCCCCACAAACGTGACACTTGACTCACGACACATCACACGCAGCTCCCACAACTCACTCACAAGCACAAGGGGCAGGAACAATGTAGTGCTGCTGTAGAGCTGCTGAGCGTCCCCCACAAACCTAACACTTGACTCACGACACATCACACGCAGCTCCCACAACTCACTCACGAGCACAACAGGAATTAACGCTGCTAGGCATCCCCACAAACACGGTGCTTGTACGTACGACACACTGAACGCAACTCATGCTAACTCACATGCACGGGGGGCAGGAAGAGAGCAGTACTCGCATCGCTGCTAGGCGTCCCCGCAAATGTGAAGTTTGTGTAGAGCTCAGGGGACAGCACGCCACCTGCTTCACACATTTGCTCCAGAGTGGTTACGTCTGGGATGGCCCGTACGCAGGACTGGAACACGTCCTGTGCGTGCACGTTTGTGATCATGTATTCGTGTGTGTATGAGTGTGCGTTTCAGTGTGTAAGTGGTCAAGTGTGCATGTGTGCGCATGTGTGTGTGTGCATGCATGTGAGTTTGTGTGCACACGAACGTACAATATCACTGTGGGAGCTGCACACACAACCAGCCAGCTTGACACGAGTATACTCACCTGTGGCAAGTCAGGTACAAACTAAATAATGAAATGGTACAGAGGCATACAGTACAGTTAAGACTGCCTCTAAAAAGTGACACAGGCATACCACGAGAAAATATTTGAAGTGTGCCGCAATATATATAGGATTACACCCACATAATTAGGGTTGGCCAGAACCGCATATTTACACCGTATATGACCGTATAATTGGTGATTTCCCTGCCAAAAATACCGTATATACTCCGTATGTATAAAGTTCTTGCCAACCCTACACGTAATGGATGGTAAAGAAACGGTACCATGCTCAAATGAGCACAGCAGGCATGGTGCCGTTGTTTTTGCAAGGCACGCAACCCATAACAACACTATTTGGTGGAGTGCTGTTTGGTGGTGTGCCCTGCTAATGGTGGTGTGCTAATGCTGGTGTGCCCTGCTAATGGCGGTGTGCTGTTTGGTGGTGTGCTGTTTGGCGGTGTGCTGTTCGGTGGTGTGCTGTTTGGTGGTGTGCCCTGCTAATGGCGGTGTACTGTTTGGTGGTGTGCCTGCTTACTTATTCAAGGCACCCACATGATCCCAGGACGGAACACCCTACCTCAGTCTTTTTGGGAATGTTGTTGAGGAAACCCACGAGCGCTTGGTCCGCACAGGCTGCACTGAACACTGGGGCTGGTAACGCAAGCTCTTGCCGTATTCCTGCAAGACACAAAAATGTAAGAGGAATGATGAAGACGGGGCAATCAGTGCTAGTATTAACGCGGACAACAAGAGAACGTTGTCCTGGGATCTGTAATGAAAAACTATGGAGGTATCACGGGCAATGCTGCTGTGGCGACAACAGGCCGGTTTGTGTATTTGTAGTTCATTTACGTCTCAGGTCTCAGGTAGTTTGTACCATTGGTGGATGAAGGGAGCCACGGTGCTGCCCAACTGCAAGGAAATTGGAAACTGGTAATTTCCTGCAGTGCATCAGGCAGTGCATCAGGCGTTTCCTGGAATTTCCTGCAGTGCATCCATCAGGCAGTGCATCAGGCATTTCCTGAAATCTCCTGGAGGCATCAGGCATTTCCTAAAATGTCCTGCAGTGCATCAGGCAGTGCATTCCTGCAGTGCATTTCCTGCAGTGCATCAGGCTGAAATGGTTTCGAGGTTGGGGATTGAGATTGCAATAAAGGCAGGAGGTGCTACTATGGGATGAAGACCCACCGCCGTTAACATCCCACAATGCACAATGAAACGCATCTTTGTCTGAGCTACTAGGCTGCACATCAAGAGAGCACATGTATGATGCAGCTCAGGCAGCAGAAAAGGGCCTGGCAGGGCCTGTGGAAGCTGATGTAGCAACCGCTGCAAGCATGCGGCAATGAGAGGAAGTGCCTAGGCAAAGCAAAGTCAGCCAAACATCCAACCAAACAGGCTGCACTCCTGCAAGGATTTGGTTATAATGTGTAGGTATTAAAAAGGCGGCAGCAAAATAACGCTGTGGCCCAGCAAATGAATACTATAGGCATACTGTACCCTCTGAGCTCAGAGCATGGACATTGTATTTGATCTTAACTGCAGCAATGCCAAGAGTTGCTCTTGGGGAGGCTAGGCGTCTAGCCACACATCTAACGACAGCTGGTGCAGCCGCACTAGGATCGGAGCAGCGCATGCGCAAACGGAAAGTACTCAAGGTTGCAGAGAGCACAAGTTGAAAACGGCAACAGCACCAAATAACAGTGTCACACATAGTGGGCCCTGACACAACCTGGAGCAGCGCGCCTCTCAGCAACGCTCCTTGTGATCACATATGGGCAAGTGACCAGATCTCCAAAGGTGAGTGGCGTCTCACGGTACGACCGCAAATGACATATTTAGGGTTGGCCAGGACCATAAATATACGGTGTATATACGGTATTTTTGGCAGGGAAATAACCAAATATACGGTCATATACGGTGTAAATATACGGTTCTGGCCAACCCAAGACATATGACACATGCACTGTTACGCAAGATGTACAATGGCATGTGGACCTGGTAGCTAGATGGTGCTGTGGTTGTGGGTGTGGTGCTGGGGCAAGCTACCAGAGAGCGACCAAACTCAAACACACGTACCATCACGCAAGATGTACAACGGCGTCTGGACCTGGTAGCTAGATGGTGCTGTGGTTGTGGGTGTGGTGCTGGGGCAAGCAACCAGAGAGCGAACACACTCAAACACACGTACCGTCACGCAAGATGTACAACGGCGTCTGGACCTAGTAGCTAGATGGTGCTGTGGTTGTGGGTGTGGTGCTGGGGCAAGCTACCATAGAGCGAACACACTCAAACACACGTACCGTCACGCAAGATGTACAACGGTGTCTGGACTTGGTAGCTAGATGGTGCTGTCGGTGTGGGTGTAGCACTGGGGCAAGGTACCAGAGAGGGGTTCCCATCCACGTCACCCGCAGGGGGATCTGCACACACACACACATACACACACACACAGATAGTTGTTTCAAAAGCAAACAAACGCGGGGATTTTTAATGCAGAAACCCTTCCCATCGCCTGCAAACAAGATGATGAAGGAGAAGCAGTTCTCCCACACTTGAAAGGACAAGTACGTGTGCGCAGAGGCTAACGACCCTTATAAGGGGGTTGCAATCCACGCCATCCAGCAGGAAGGGAGGGAGGGACACAAACACACACGCATACGAGTAGGCCTACCAGGTTGGCATGGATTGTACATGTATTGAGGCAGTACACTCTGAGGCTTTGTGGGCACGAACAGAGAGAGAGAGAGAGAGAGAGAGAGAGAGAGAGAGAGAGAGAGAGAGAGAGAGAGAGAGAGAGAGAGAGAGAGAGAGAGAGAGAGAGAGAGAGAGAGAAAACACATCAACTGCATCACCAGCTTAGGAATAGACAAGCGTTCAGCCCTCCCCCCCTAACAGAGGCCGTTGTATGACGTCAATGTGAGCAAGCTGCTAGAGATCGCAACCGAGCAACTCAATGTACAACTTAATATGAACAGAGGATTAACACCACCATCAGCGGGACATTAGTATTCAAATGTCTGTATAGCATACTGTGTGTAACTCCTTTCTATACGGTTTTCGAGCACGCGAGAAAATTTGATTCAGTGAGGGGGATAGGCTGCGTTTGGGTGAGGACGACCGTTAAGTGTTGGTCGATTGACTATGATCAGGAGGAAGGCATACACGTGTGCACACGATGTCTAGACATGTGTGTGTAGGACTGGCTGAAAGTGTAAACGCACACTGCGTTCGACAATGTGTGTTGGAATTCCCCTGCTATAATTACTGTGTACACACCATTTGAATGTAGTTATGTTTAGTCTTGGTCAACCCAGAACTGCAATTGTGTACATGTAGTATGCGGCACGTACACGCAGAGGCATGTACACACGTATGATATAGCAATTCAGCGGGGCACTAGTATTTAAGCAACCACCATAAATTATGGTCCATAATAGTAAGGCATGCATGTGTTTGGGTGCCCTAGCATTCTCTTGAGAACAGGTACTAAAAGTCAAACTATGAGCAAAGCGAACAAGTACGCAAGAGACACCCCTTTGCGCACCACACAGAGCCAGAACAGAGCACCTCACCCCATAACATAATTCCTGAGATAATTCACTCGTTGCCACAGAGCCACCCAAAGCTACAAAAGGCGCGCACGACTTCAGTCAGATAAATGGAGTACCTAGCCTAGCATTGTACTGACCTGAGTACTCGTCTGACAGCTTTGGACTGCTGCTCTTGGTGATGCAGAGCAGCTGCCCGAAAAAATTGTCGTCAGCGGCCTGCTTCTTCAGCTCAAAAAAGTCAAAGCTGGATGGCAGATTCACCTGTGGGACGTTTTTTGGCAAGAATGTCAACACACATGCACGCATACTCCAAGTTCCCAGCACATTTGCTTTCACATATATGTGTAAAAGACACTGACACTCACAGACACAGACGTGCACGCACCCTTGCCACAAAACCATCTGGCACGCAAAAGTCCAGCGTCTGCTCTGCCGGTCCCTCCGGCCTGCAAGCGCCTGCCAGCCTGCTTGCATCTGACACTGCTTGTGGGCAGTCAGAGTCGCAGCAGCAGTCTCTATCGCACACAAAAGGGTGCAAATTGCAGGTGCAGGATGCGGTCAGGTCTTTGCTCGCAGCTGGCTCCAAATCTACCTCGCCCCAGGGTATGTCATAGCTGACTTTTCTGCCTAGAGCTACATTCGATGAGAACCACACTATACAGAGGGTAAGACATGCTTGCATCTTTTGATTTGACTTGCGTCAGCTACCCCTCTGGGGATTCCTTTACATGTAACATTAGAACATTATATTATGTATACACAAAATATACGAAATTGAGCGAACCCTCTTCACGACCAAAACATGGCCATTTGCATGTGACAGGCAGCTCGTTGTGGAAGACAAGATTACAGTACTAAAATGGTTAGATCACTCCTGATAGACAACTACGACAGCTACACCTACAACCTTTTCCAGCTACTCGCGGAAGCCAGTGGTGGTGAGTTGATGTGCACACTGATCACACACGCAGGCTTACACACACACACGCACTCACATTCACATGCATGTTATGACACGTCACGACCTCATCACAACTTCCCACGCCTACCTGCCTCCCACACACAGAGGCACCCCTCGTGTTCAAGAACGATGAAATCTCGCTGGCTGGTGTGGCAGAATTGCTGCAGTCTGGGAGGGTCCACAACGTGGTTATTTCTCCTGGCCCGGGCACTCCGCACTGCCCACAAGACATAGGTGAGCGCCTGCCGCGTGAGCCAGGATATCTGGCCATGCATCAATCCTTTTGGCCACTCACTCCCCCGTGAACCTGAACACACAAATCAGGGGTGTGCATGGATGTCCTGCGCCATCTGCCCCACGTGCCCGTGCTTGGAGTGTGCCTGGGCCATCAAGCCCTAGCGGTCGCCCATGGAGCTCATGTGGTAGGTGGTGCTTTTTCTTAAGAACATCCTCAAGCATTTATCCTTTAAGCAAAACATAGGTAAGTGCTTGCACGCACTGCGTTTTTGCGTTTCATGCACAAATAACTGCCGTTAATTGCATGAGTGAATTGAAAAGCTGTGCTCAATTTTGTCAGCTAATACTATCTCAGGTCAAGGCCCCTGAGCCTGTACATGGGCGGCTCAGCGAGTTGCGGCACTCTGGCCATGCCCTCCTACAAAACATCCCCTCAGGCCCCAGCCAAGGCTTTGACACTGTCCGGTGCGTGGCAGTTTCAGCATGGTTTGTGCAACCAGTGCCATCTCTGCGTAAAAATGTGTTCTGAAGCAACTTTCTGAAGCCTACTGCTTCTATCGCACAACTAGTTACGCTGGTGCCCACGGCATATCAGTTTCATCCACCTGAACACAGGTACCACTCCCTCATGGTAGATGCGCACTCCTTACCAGAATGCTTAGAGGCTGTGGCTTGGACGTGCGGCACCCACCATGCCGTGGACCTCCAAGTACGGTTGAGCCAGCAACACACGCAGCATCAACAGACGGTTTGTAGCGGAGAGTCAGCGCGCTTGCACCTAGGAAACGGGTGTGCTGCACACACTTCCACGATTTGCAACAGCCCTGCACATGTAGGGGCCCAATTCGACCAGGCAGGTGGCGTAGCACTGCCACAAGGGCCTGCAGCAGCTGTGGCACAACCAGGGCCTGCAGCAGCTGTGGCACCACAAGGGCCTGCAGCAGCTGTGGCACCACAAGGGCCTGCAACAGCTGTGGCACCACAAGGGCCTGCAGCAGCTGTGGCACAACCAGGGCCAAGTGCTGCGTTGAGGACGGTTTGGGAACCACATAGCGATGAGGGGGGCCAGCAGATGATCAATGGAGAGGCTGGTGCAGCAATGTGCTTTCATCAACAGCAGCAGCAGCGGCAGCAGCAGCCGGACGATAGCCGAATAGGCAGCAGCAGCCAGCCCATAGTGATGGCCCTCGCCCACCGCTCCCAGCCCCACTTTGGCGTGCAGTTCCACCCGGAGTCCATCTCCACTCGCTTTGGCTGTGTGCTGCTCTCCAACTTTCTGACCATCACCGCAGCCCACCTTTGCTTGAAGCAGCCTCAAAGGTGTGTGCCTTAACTGGGGTCGGAGGTGCCCAGCGTGTGTACGTGCGTGAATTGGTGAATGAGTGAGGTAATGTGCAAAGTAATTTTTTCACAGCCTCACATGAAGGCCCTGACTGGGCCGAAGGGGGCCAGTGCGTGTAAATGTCATGTGTTTTATGTGTGGGTGAGATACTGTTATATGTGTGGTGGATTTTCGACACCGTAGATGACATGCTCACTGTTAAGAGCAGCTTTCAAATGTCCGTGTCGTGTTAAGAGCAGAACAGTTTCAAACAAGTGAAATGTGTCCAATTAAATACCCAAGCCCAAAACATTTTAGCAAGTGAGATGTGCAGAGGCTGTAGACATTGCAAACAATAACCATCCATGTAGAATTGTTCGGGGGCTTGTCCCCAGGTCTCAATTGAAACGAAAGTGCTGTTAAGACTTGCCGCTCCAAAACGAGGTAATATGCAGATTAAAATAAGGCAGGCTCACCAGTCTGACTTTGTTTGCCTTTAATCGCTTGGGATCAAAGGGAAAGCTCTACCAGTGTCCAAATGAAACATCGGCTCTCCCTCCTCGCCACATCCCCTTTCTTGTGAATCCCGTTTGTCTTTTAATCCAACCACGCGATGGTTCGTTCAGGCTGCCATTTGGCCCAGAGCCGCCTGGTCGGGCTGTCGCCCCCAAGGCCTGGCCCGCTCTTGCATACCAACAAGGGCGCGCCCCTCTACAGCTTGTGTGGGAGAAGTGTCCGCAGCTGATGGCACCTGGAGGGCCCTCCGGCACGGAGCAGCTGTTCTCTCACCTGTTCAAGTGGGCACCCTGCTCTTTCTGGCTCGACAGGTGAGTGAGGAAGTTCCTTTGACTTTTATATTTTTTATGGTCGACCTTTCCTTTTGCGACATGTCGGGCTTGCTTTTCGAAGTCAGAGAGTCGAAGTGTCGGAAGAAGATTTCGTCGTGGGGATTGTTTTTATTTCAATGACAGTATTTATGGTTGGAGGAGCGGGGTGTCAGGCTTGCGGTGGTATATGAGCTGGTTTTCTAGGCGCCCCCCAGCAGGAGGCGCGAGCACCCTCAGCAACGTCATATCTCGCAAGGGCACGCTAGTGGGTAAACGGAACTCTGCAGCTTCGGATGAGCCCACTACAAGCCCACGCAGTCCTCGAGACAAAGCAGGCCCAGTAGCTCACAGCAATCACAACAGCCACCCCCACCACCACCACGCCGTGCTGCCCAGACAGAGCCAGGTGGGTCCAGGTGGGGGACGCAGGCCGTCCAGGGAGGAGGGAGAGGCATGTGGGGGCCTGCTGATGGGAGCCCTGCGATGGTTGTTGCTGGCATTCGCGGGCTGCCTCACCGCCCTGGTAGTGCTGCTCGCGTTCCGCTCCGTGCAGTCCGCGCTGCAATCCAGGGGCAGTGCGGGCAGCAAGTTGGACTTCGACGTGAGCAACAAGCAGCTGCTCTCTTTCAGCGTGTGCAGCAGCATGGCCGACCAGCGTCTGGCCCTGGTGTCCGGCGTGGTGCTGGCCTCTCAGCTGGGGCGGGTAGTGATGCTGCCAGATTTGCTGCTAGACGGTTCGGAGGGGCCTGACCGGGGGAGGACCATCCCCTTTTCTCAGCTCTATGATGTGGAGCAATTCATCTCCGCCCTGGCTGTGGTGGGCCTGGAGGCAGTGGACCCCCACCGTGCGTTCCCCAAGGAGCTGTACACACCCTCCTACATCCCTGAGGTGGAGGACCCAGTGGAGGAGCTCGCGGCCAAGCACCGTGCCACCAAGCACCTCCACGTGGAGTGCCCCCTGCACCGCTTTCCTCACATGTACTTCACGGGCGCCAACCACCGCATCATGTGGGCAGTGCTGGATGCCTTGCAGCCCAGCAAGGAGCTTGCCAAGCACATCAAGGTCGTGACGAAGCGCCTCACGCGTGCGACACACCACCGTGCTTTCAACTTTCTGCACCTGCCCATGGATGCTGAATGGCTCAAGGCGTGCAGTGCCAGCATCAACAGCACCACCACGAAGAACAACTGCAACTCCAACGTGGGGGACATCGACCTTGTGAGTGGCAGCAATTCTTAGAAGTTGGCCGAGCATACAAGGGCTTGCAAATCCATTAAACAGCACAGCAATTGCGCAAGCACTCAACGCACTAATGCACGTTGAATGTTGGGGCACAGATGCAGAAGTTGCTATCATCTGTGCTGAATAGCTCCCACGTTTATCGCGCAGCACCTGCACATTCACAAACACACACACACACACTCACACACACACACACACACACACAAACACACACACACACACACACACACACAAACACACACACACACACACAAACACAACCAATCACACACA
>Ga0307966_1002865_pt1 | contig 13015 bp, 11 predicted proteins | sample OrgLakmetagen646_FD_203141 | JGI IMG/M metagenome (GOLD analysis project Ga0307966, IMG submission 203141) | Saline water microbial communities from Organic Lake, Antarctica - #646 | ecosystem: Environmental > Aquatic > Non-marine Saline and Alkaline > Saline | place: Antarctica: Organic Lake... | reverse complement strand
TAAGTTATTCAAGCTCAAGAGCCCTCAGAAATGTCAGGTCTTTCTCGCCTCAATTGGCGGTCGTCACAAACTTCGCCACCACCGGCAGGTGATCACTAACGAACCGCATGGTTTGGGCATCAAAAGGGGTAGCTACTTCGGCGGAACCTGGAACAAGATTCTCCATCATGGCCTGGTTTGGAAGTATGTGATCAAGCTGCCTTTGTGGGTCATCTGCGGTATGAGTATACGATTCAACACCCGCAAGTGGATCGATAAACGTCAGGTTGGTATCAGAGCCAAGAAGCTGCAGGAACTCCTGATCGCCCGGCATGGTGTTGAGGTCGCCTGTGACTAAAATGCGGGCATCAGAGTCTGTCGAGGTAATCATTGAGTAATGTTCACGCAAAAGGTTAATCTGACCGGTTCTCCATCCTTCATTTCTTTCTCCACGCCCCGCTTTTAAATGGAGGCCTGATAGCATAAAGTTGTAGGATGGGTTCACGTGTACGTTCACCGAAAGCATTCGGTTATTTGTAAAGTTTTGCGACGAAGGAGTGCCATCCTCCTCTTCTTCTCCCAAAATAAACGTATCCGCATTGGCATAGCTGTGTAATATTCCAAGCGGCACGCGGCTCATCACCACAACATTCATGTACCAGTCGTTACTCTCCCGGCTCGTAAAATAGCGATATCCCATATCGTCAAAATATTCATTGGCTATAGACTGAACGTACGACGCACTTTCAATCTCCTGGAATACAACGATGTCAGCATCGATGTCTATTAAAGCCTCCGCAAGAAGTTTACGCCGCTCCGCAAGATTTTCATCGGGATTGTTTTCCCTGTCATTATCGATGTATGGATTATCGTAGTCATCCACAAAATGCTCAACATTCCATGTGGCTACCGTGAGCGTATCAAATTCAGAGGCATCGTATCCCTGTGGTGTGGCGATCCATTCCCAGTTATCAAGCGGTTGGTTTGATGGGGGAGCGGTCGTCAGGTTTGATGTTGAACAGGCAGTAAATGTAAGAGCGATTAATAGCAGAGCAAGCCTTTTGGCTGTAAACATATAAACAGGAAATAAAGGTTTTAATTAGATCGATGGGTGGCTATAAAAGTATTGATCAAAATAAGAAAATGTATGCAATCGAATGTAAATCAAACGATAAATTGGTCGGCTTTATAGATCCAGATGAATCTTACTTTGTCTGAATTTCGCTGTATCTTTTGACGCATCAGAAACTGAGATATCCTTTACCCAATGAATATAATTGCGATCATTATTCTTGCAGCTATTGTAGTCGATTTTACGCTGGAGATTATATCAAACCGCCTCAACATGAAATCCCTTTCCAAAGAGCTTCCGGATGAATTTGCGGGTGTTTACGACGAAGAAACATATGCCAAATCCCAGGAATATACGCGGGTCAGAACTAAATTTGGTTTCATTACCGGAACCTTTGACCTTCTGCTACTTCTGGGTTTTTGGTTTTCGGGCGGTTTCAACTGGCTTGATCAGTGGGCCCGCAGTTTTGATTATGGAGTGATCGCTACCGGCCTGATATTCATCGGAGCGCTTGTCATTGCAAAAACGATCATATCTCTTCCATTCAGCCTATACTCTACATTTGTTATTGAAGAGCGATTTGGGTTTAACAAAACAGATGCGAAAACGTTTGTAGCAGACCGCCTCAAGGGACTGGCGCTTTCCGTTTTAATAGGTGGACCGCTGCTGGCAGGAATTATTGCCTTTTTTGTATATGGTGGTGCATGGGCGTGGCTGTATGCGTGGCTGGCGGTTACTGCATTTTCTCTGATAATGCAGTACGTGGCCCCGACCTGGATCATGCCTCTCTTTAATAAATTTGAACCACTTGAAGATGGAGAGCTTCGGCAGGCGATTGAGTCATACGCCGAAAAAGTGGACTTTCCGCTACAGGGAATTTATGTGATGGATGGTTCAAAACGCTCGTCTAAATCGAATGCATTTTTTACAGGTTTCGGAAAGAATAAGCGAATTGCTCTGTACGATACACTGATCGAAAATCACACCACAGAAGAACTGGTAGCCGTACTGGCTCATGAAATAGGTCACTACAAAAAGAAGCATATTGTCAAGAATATGACGATTAGCATTGTCCATACCGGGTTCATGTTTGTTTTGCTTTCCATTTTCCTACAGGTACCAGCACTGTTTGATGCATTCTTTATGGAAGGTATGAGCGTGTATGCGGGGCTACTATTCTTTGGCCTGCTTTTTTCTCCTGTTGAAACCATTCTTGGAATCTTTATGCAGCAAATGAGCCGCAAGCATGAGTATGAAGCTGATCACTTTGCCGCATCAACAATTGAGAAGCCGGAGGAGATGGCAAACGTGCTTAAAAAGCTTTCCAAGGATAATCTGAGCAACCTCACGCCACATCCCTTTTACGTGTTCCTCAACTATTCACATCCACCGGCGCTTAGCAGAATAGAAGCTATAAGAACGACATAGCTATTATATCAGGCGCATGTAGACGCCTAAAAATATTGTGATCAAGGATGAGTAAGAGATAAATGAAAGCTGCAGCTTGATCTGATCAATTTGACAGGAAAATCAGGCTCGTCCTCTGCCAAAGATCAGCGAGAGTAAAAACAGAACGATAAATATATAAAATACTATCTCTGCTATTCCGGCGGCTGCCCCTGCAATACCCCCAAATCCAAGAACGGCGGCAATGACTGCAATTACTAGTAACGTGATTGTTAATCTAAGCATGGCTCATTGATTTTATTATTGGGAATTGTAGTATTAAAGTAGAAATACTATAGCAGTATTAAGTAGTATTTTTTTAAAATATCAGTTATAGGAGGCTTTGCGCCGAAGGCATCCAATAGGAAAATACCCATCTGTCGGTTGTTTTTATTCCGAAGGAATACTTTTGGGGCCGGCTGATGGATTTCCTTAACCCGCCAGCTTCTAGTTCCTATGTTTTTCTCCGTCCTTTTTGCTTACGCTCTCTATCCGTCAGCCCGTAAAACCTGAAGAGAGAGGCCTTTCTAGAATACTGACTAACCTACTTCTCATTTTGGTGACAATTATTGTAATTGGCGGCAGTATTTATGGATTGATACTGCTGGTTGTGTCTTTTAGTGAAGATCTGCCTCAAATAAAGGAGCAAGTAACGGCGAAGATGAAGGTTTTCCAGCAACTCATAGAGAATATGTTCGGGATCTCGAAAGATCAAATTGAGTCAGTATCTCAAAATGTGCAGGAGTCGGGGGAGTCTGTTAGCCAGTTGTTTACCGCTACGGCGAACACCATCCTAATCATCGGTTTCATTCCTGTTTATACTTTTTTGATGCTTTCTTACCGAGATAAGTTTCGGGCGTTTGTATCAATGACATATGCATCGAACCACAAAAATGTCATTGATAAAATTCTTGATCAAACCGCCGAAGTTGTACCGAAACATATGAAGGGGCTGTTTTATGTTTGCCTGATATTGATTGTAGTGAACGCCGCTGGATTCTACCTGATCAGGATAGAATATGCGCTTATATTCGGTGTAATTGCGGCAATTCTCAACCTAATCCCATACCTGGGTACTGTTATTGGTTATGAAATTGTATTCCTGTTTGTACTTTTTACACAGTTTGCCATAATCGCACTTTATGTCATTTTATAGTTTTTTGTTGTCCAGTTTTTCGAGAATAATATTCTTACGCCAAACATTACCGGATCATATGTTCAGATAAATCCAGTGGTAACAATCCTTTCACTAATTGGCGGTGGAATGATCTGGTGACTTCCCGGTATGTTTATGATTATACCGTACCTGGCTATATTAAAAATAGTGTGCGACAACATTCCTAACCTACACCCGATTAGCTATCTGCTTGGAAACCGCGGCACAGAACAGCACACTATAAAGATGCAATCAATTAAGAGTAAACTTGGGATGACCATCTGAGTTTTATACAGACCATATGTTGGTTTTGAAGCATAAATAATCATCCCCCATTGCCCCCTTCTTCCAAGGGAATCCCTTCGGGGAAAGGGGGACACTCACCAAAAAGCTCAAATTTTTGAAAAATTATGGATTTCAAGTTGATACTTCGTGGGCTCTGCCCCGAGGTAGTTCATTATTCAATCAGAACTTCTCGGTGAATTTAGTCAGCTCATTTTCTGGATATATCTATCCCTTCCATACGAAATGAAGCTCTGATTGATTTCATAGCATCACGAAAAAGGGAGTAAATTTATTTTTTTTACGCTGTAGAAAATATTCTATCACTTCGCCGGTAGACATACCTTCCGGTATACCAGGATCGTGTGGCTCGGACATCATCCACCACAAAATCTGATAGTGTAACAATCAGCCCTTTTCAACGCATTCTATGACCGGGTTTAGAAAACTTCAGTTTTCTTCGCCACTTTGTAACTTCTATCGCGCGTATAGTAGTAGGTTATTAATGTTAACGAATCGAGTTCAAAATTTTGTGGAACATATGAAAGAGAAGAATTCTACTATCACACGTTTTATTATTATTTGTATAGCAGTAATCGCAGGGCTTGGATCAACCCCCTCTTATGCCCAGGTAGACCCCGAAGATCCATTCAGGGGAAATTACCTGCTTGGAGAAAATTCTGAAATTGTAATTGTATCAGGAGTAAATGGAAATGCACAAATCAGAATTGTTGATGCCAATGGTGATATTACTACCGGCGGCCTGACTGAGGCTAATAATCAGTTCATTGAAGCACCCTGGGGTATTTACGGCAATACCGAGCAGGTGGATTTAGCCACCGGTGATTTTAACAATGATGGGTTTGATGAATTCATTGGCATCTGGCCGGGCCCGGACAGTACCGTTACACTATTTATTCCTGAAATAGATCAGGAATCGTTCAGCTGGACCAACGCAACCCGGAAATCTGTTCAGGATGATGGTTTCCCAAAATTGAAAGAAGAGGAAGATATTTCTCAATTAAAGGGCTGGATACGCATGGTGCCCGGACAGTTCGATGATGATAATGAGCCCGAATTCGTGGTCGCTTACTGGGCGGATACCGGAGACACTGATGGCGGGCCTATACAAATCATTTTATATGATACAGACGGCACGTTGATGCCGCAGCCGCGCGCACATATTGCCAATCGTAAATTAAGCCCGTTTATAGCCGATGCCAGCCGTAATTTAAGAGAAGGCAGTCGTTTTGATATTACCACCGGTGATTTTGACAGAGATGATACGGATGAAATTGTTTTGGTTTATGTTGAACCTGGCCCGGCCTCAAGTGCTGGCGATATCGGGTGGAAGATGTCTGCCTCTTTGTATGACTTTCAAAATGGAGAGCTTGTTGAAACATTAAATACTCCGGTAACAAATAGTTTTGGCAGTACACTTGAAAGATCAGGCAATTCAAACGAGTTTGTGCAGCGTTTGTCAATAACCACGGGTGACTTTAATGGTGATTTTAAAGATGACATTGCACTTGCCTGGGATGAAGGTGAAACCAACGTAGCTATACTCGGTTTAACCCTATACACGATTGATGTAAGTTCAGGCCTGGATTCAATTACAACTATAGACAGACAAAGCGAGGGCGGATGGAGCAGCCGCGGAGAAAATGGGCACCCATTGTCAATTATTAGCCGGGATGTAAACCTTGACGGCCCCGACGAGATCCTTGTTTACTACCGGAATGCTGTTCGTATTTTTGAACCGGATGAAAATCTTACCATTAATCGAAGTGTTGAAAGGATATCGGTTAACACCTCTGAAGGGCGGCAGTACCATCGGGCAATAGCACTCACTGACGTAGATATTGCGGATAGCGATTCACTTAGAATGGAGGCCGTCACAATAGGTAACAGAGGCACAAAAGTATGGCAAAACAGTACCGATGACGACGATTTCAATATCGGGGGTAACGGAAGTGAATTTACCGCAAGTATCCCGATTGACGGACTTGCGATGGCCGTGGGTGATTTTGATGGCGATGCGGTCCGACTCGGGCCGCCAACCCGTCAAACCGTGACCGATATCACTCAACCTCTTGTCGTACTTAATGCTCCACCCATTCATTTCGATATTCTTGACGGGACTGTTTTTGATATTAATGAATGTTTCAGCGGGGATTTCAGAATTAATTGTGAACACAGATCGATTTACGAAAATGCCAGCAGCTCAGAAACAGAAGTTACTACTCAAATCAGTTCCGACTGGGGAGTATCTCAATCCATTGAAGCAGAAGTGGGGGCTGATTTTAAATTTATTCAGGCAAGCGTAAAAGGCTCTCTGGGACGAAAGTACGGTGAGGGTTTTTCGAATGTGGAAGGATCAACGGAAACCGTTACGGTTAAAGTAACATCCGATGCCATTGAAGACGACCGGTTTTACGCTACAATTTCCAACTATGACATCCTGGAATATCCTGTGTATGCAAACAATTCAAGGGAAGGCAGTGTGGTTGCGGTAGTACCCAAACTTAAAGGAGTTGAAAGTCTGCAAAATACGTGGCTGGGCAGTAAAAGCGGAAATGCAAGACAGTATATACCAAACCATGAAGTCGGAAATATTCTCTCTTATAATGAATCTGCAACCCTGCCTGAGGGAGCCGCGTTTTTTGGCAATGGCGGTTTTGAAGGAGGAGGCGGTGATACCTGGGAGCTATCGGGTACGGCGACTCAAACCTGGGAACTTCGCTTTAGTTCGCAAAGCATTACACAAAGAGAACAGTCGGCGTTTCAGCAGGTGTCAAGGTCTTTGGAAGCTAATGTAAGCGGCGGCTTCGGACCTTTTCGAGCCAGCCTCACCGGCAAAGTTTCGGACGAGTATAACAACGAACAAATATCAACCCATAAAACCACCGTTCGAAACGAAAGTGCGCTCCTGGTAGAATTCGGAACCATAGATGCTTCTATCCTTGGAAATAAAACATACACGGTTTCACCATTTGTATATTGGGATTCGAACGGAGCTTTAGTGCTGGATTATGCCGTATCGCCCGATGTGAGCGCAGGTGTTCCCTCCTGGTGGGAAGAAAATTACGGGAGCCAGCCGGATTTAACGATGAACCTGCCCTGGAGATATGATGAAGAAAAAGGGATTGGCAGCACCAACCCGGACCTTCAAAAAGAAGAGACAAGAGATATCATTTTTGATCCGCTGCTTCCTGAAACTGGCGAAACGGTTACCGTTAGCGCGCGAATTCAGAATTATAGCCTGCTGGATAATTTTACACCTGTAACAGTTACGTTTTACCTGGACGATCCCAGAAACGGCGGAACGCTGATACAGGATAAAAATGGTGTCAGTGAATTTGAGTTACCGTCCATCAATGCAAGAAGCAGTCAGGTTATTAACCTTGAGGGGTGGGTGTTGCCCGAGGGATTGAGCCGCGATTCTAAAGTGTACGCGATAATCGACGATGCTAATGACGTGCCGGAGATCCATGAAAATAACAATATCGGGTGGGCGCTGATAAATCCTAATTTAAGCACGGCCACCTCTAACGAGGGTGTCATAACAGAGTTACCGGAAAAAAGCACGCTCTATCAAAATTATCCGAATCCGTTTAACCCGGCAACAACTATTAGATTTGAGTTAAACTCTTCAATGGATGTTCGCCTTGAGGTATTTGATATCACCGGCAGAAAAGTAGCGATGCTTATTGACTCCAGAATGACTCCAGGGTTCCATGAGGTTCGTTTTGATGCATCTGCGATTTCAAGCGGCTTGTATTTTTACCGCTTACAAACCCAAGGCGCAGTACAAACCAAGAAAATGATACTGATGAAGTAGAGTAATTATTTATCAGGGTTGCTCATTACTCGCTTAGTGTTTGTAATCGCACAGGTTCTGCAATATTGTGATGCAGTTACTGCAGGGAAGCGTATCTAACACAAAAGCACCGGTTGATTATTCTGACCCTCCAATCGGGACCTCCATGGGAAGCGTGGGGCAATATGGAGAGCGCTTTATTTCTCAGTCCAGGCAAGAGCTGAACATATGAGAGGATTCTCTATACCCTATTCCGTGACTTAGTTTATTTTACAGATAGTATGCCTATAATTTATTTGTCTCCTTTTGCACTTTTTACCAGCTCCTTGAAAATACGACGCTGACGCCTCACCTGAATTAGGTATTCCGGGTGCCACTGTACGCCTATTACAAAGTCATAGTCAGGGTGTTCAAGCCCCTGCGTTATGTCTGTATTCTTCTCTTTAGCCACGAGTTCAACACCATCTCCCGGCAGATCGATGGCTTGGTTGTGAAGTGCATTCACGTTACAGATTGTTGTTTTAAGAATTTCGGCAAGCCGTGAACCGGGCTGAATCTCAATGCGCTTTTTTGGAAAGATTGAAGACACCTGCGGTGTTTCGGTGTAGTAACCGCGGATATCCTGATGCAGTGATCCGTTAAAATGCACGTTCATCAGCTGCATGCCCCGGCAAATACCAAGCACCGGTTTTTTGTAGCGAAGGGCGTCTTTGAGCAGACCAAGTTCTAGTTCGTCACGATCTGTATCTATAGCCGCAGATTTTGTATGCTGGAAATATCGCACCAACCAATAGATTGGGAAGAAAATGATGGAAAGAATCCATTCAAATATAGTACGGCTATCTTTAGTGAGTACGCCGCGTTCAATACGCTCCTGTCCATATTTAAGCGGCTCTACATCCGCTCCTCCGCCAATAATCAGTCCGTCAATTTTATCAATTGTGGATGGTGTTTCAACGGTTATACGGATGGGTTTTCCACCGGCAAGACGAACGGAGAGTGCCGTAAAGAGCCACGCCCCTGTGCCGCCATCGTCTGGTCCGGTTATTCCAATAACAGGACGCTTACGAGACATTGTTGACCCAGCGGTTCATCAGTTCAATCCATTTCGTTTCAAATCCAACCAGTGTCTCTTTTTTCAGTTTAAAGTAGGTTCTGGAATACTGGTTCAGTGTTTTTGTGTCGGCGGCAAGCCGTTCTACCAGCACCCAGCGGTTCCATTCATGAGCAAGTGACCACTCAGGATCTTCGATGGAACAATTCGGCAGCCGGTAGTGGTAGGTTGGCCGCGCGGATGTGAGGGTCTCTTCGAGCAGTGACTGAGTTGTTTCAGCATCCAGATGCATAAACACCGGAAGCATATCGAGCGGTCGATTGCGGCTGTTATCAAACCTGAAATAATCTCGAATCAGCTCTTCAAGTGTTGGTTTGTAGGCGGCACTCAGGATTAGCTGCAGGTACTCGTCTTTGTACTCGTTGATATATGGTGTGAGCCGGCGGCTGATGTTGACTTTTGCATCTTTCCGGATCCATGGATCGAGCATCACGTATGCCCGGAGGTGATTGAGCAGGCTGTCTGCAGAATCATCCGGAATTTCGGGATTCAGGTGAAGGCCGAACGCATAGAGAACGGAGCTTCCGGTCCCCTTCGCTTTCCAGCTCCGCAGCTCGTCCACCAGCTTCTGAAGGTCCGGCATGCTGGAGAGCGGAATAGGCGGCGTGATGATTTCAAACGGGACAACCGAAGAGGCCATGTTTTTTAGCTTATCTTCAATAGACTCAATGTTCTTAAAAGTCGACAGATCAATCCCGATCGATTTGAGAGTTTTTTCATATTTCTTTTCCCGTAGAAGCTGCGCGTCGAGTTCAAGTTTAAACGTTCCGAACGACGCATCCTCAACATGATACTCATACGTACTCACACGGGATACGGTGCCTCCATAAAGACGTTGAACCATCTTCGCCGCTTCAGATATCTCCACACCGGTAAATTCAAACTCATAGCCCACGCAGCGTTCGTCTCCGGACGAATTAAGGGAAGATGGAGGAGTTTTAAACTGGGGTTGGCTCATGGTCGGCTAAAGTAAAACCTTCATAATGCTATCGGTTATATTTGAGGTACTATCAGCAATAAGGTGTTCACTGAAAGATAGCGGAGATTGAAGCAGAGTGAAAAATAAATGTCAATCAATATTACTCTTCCCTACCAGTTTTAATAAACATGCTGAGTATCTCATCAATCCAGGTATACAGATCGTCCCGACGGATGTCTTACGTCATAGGAGATGATAAGAGACTGCGTTTCGACGGCATTAACAGAGTGAATTGCATATGCCGTACTCCCGGTTTGATACAAATAACAAAATAAAACGTGAAGCACAGATGTAATTTACTGCTTATGTACTTTCAGTTTGCTGGGCATCATAATACCTTAAAAGTAAACGCTCCGCAATTCAGCAAGAGAGTGTTGGAATCAACCGCAAATTGAAGAATACAGTGAGTAAGAAGCGCACAGCATATAGAACTGTGAAGAAAAAGAGGCAGCAGGTATTTCTATAAAATAAATTATAGAATGGTTGTAATGGCGACTACTCTTTTGGCTCTGCTATGGAAATCCGTTTTGGATACGTTGAATCTATCTCTTGTTTTTGATCGCCTCCTTCTGGAAGAGCGGAGTAGGACACTCCGAATCGTTCTACTGCGGCCTTTACACGAAGCTTATCGTACGTCAGCATAATGTGATCAAGAGTCTCAATGTAACGGCTGTATGGCGTATCCTGCATGGTGCTGATCGAAATGACAGCCTCTTTCGGGCTTTCAGAAAGTTTGGAATCATTTCCCGGATTTTCTAAAAAATCCGTGAGAAGAGAGATGATGTCATTTTTAGGTACGGGATTATCGTTCATAAAAACTGTACCGTCCGGGCTGATTCTTATTCTCATGAGGTTTCGGGTTTCTACAGGTGGCGGGGGTGCCGGAGGCTGTAATTTGTTAGGTTCATTCATCTCAAGGTCCATACGTTTTTGGGGAGATGGGGGAATAGGTGGTGGCGGAGGTGAATTCGGAATTTGTTTCAGACTTGTTTTCAGTGTATCGAAGGTTTGCATCAGTTTGCTATATACATCTTCGAGTTCATTCACATCCGTGGGCGGAAGGTTCATATAAATATCGCTATAGTTCTGTAAATTTTCAGCAAGCCGGTCAGGATCATAAGCGGAAAGTGTATCGGAATCAGAGCGAGTTGTTTTGTACCTGATTCTAAATGCTTCATTTTTTCTGAGTACCTGCTGCACATCTGTAATCAGCCCAAATGATGCTTCAGGGGATACATCAAGAGAAACCACCTCAGGTGGCTCCGGGAGATTTGAGAAATACTCATCAAGTTTCCTCATACTGAAACTCTTTCCCATTCAACCTTATTACATCATTCTCTGTTATTTCAAGTGTGATCTTTTCCTGAGCAGGGTTTACATCTGAAATATTGGATGATGTGGATTCACACCCGAATAAAAGGGCAAGCAGGAGGAATAGCGGTGCGGAGAGCGACATTTTAATGGCAGACAGAAGTCGCGAGTGGGATTTGGTCATCATGGTGAACCTCTTTTTTGTGATTGAAAAACTGAAATTGCTGCTGAGCCCCTGAGGCGCCCGTAACTGAAGTGCATCGAATAGCAGCCTCTGATACGATGTTAAACTGGTTCCGGCAGAAAGAACGGCCTGATCCGCAAGGAACTCATGGTTCAGCATCATCGCTTTTTTGTATAAATAGAGAACCGGGTTGAACCACAACACGATTTTGAGCAGCTCTAAGAACAAAATGTCCAACGAGTGTAGCTGTCTCACATGAGCCAGTTCATGGCGAAGTACTTCAGGGGTGATGGTGCCCGTGCGGTATTGATCCCGGTTTATGAAAATGGTTCTCAAAAAGGTGTAGGGCACGGTCTGCTCATCGTGAAGGACGACAGCAACTCCCATAAACGAGGTCATTCGGTGCCGCTTTGCCTTCAACTGAATCATGTGAACAATTCGTAAAAAGCGGATAAACAGAACTATCATCACGCTAAAGTAGATCAGAAGTGAAGACCAGAACAGCAGATCTGAAAGCGCAAATGCACTGTTAGCTGGTGCGAGGGATTCGGTTTGCTGCTGTTGTTGATAATCAGCAGGCAGTTCTGTTATGAGTGCATCTAACGAGGTAAATGATTCAGCGTCTGGCCAGGCTGTTGCCGATGAAAACAGGCCCACCGGCAGGAAAGGAACGACCAGTGAGAAAACAAGTGCAAAAACAATAAACCCCCGATTAAAATGGAGAATCTTCTCCTGTTCCAGAACGGCGCGGTAGAAAAAGAGTAAAACCCCCATGCTTAGTGTTGAAAGAACCAGGTAAGAAATCATGACTTTCTGTTATTGAGTTCCTGTTTAACAATCTCCTGCAACTCTTTCAGCTCTTCGTCAGACAGATCTGTTTCCCGGGTAAAGAATGAGGCAAAGGTAGACGGCGAGTTGTCAAAATATTTTTTGATGAGCGTATTGATGTGTTTCGAAAAATAGTCCGATTTCTCAACAAGCGGGTAATATCTGCGTGATCGGCCAAACGTTTCATAGCCGATGAAGCCCTTGTCTTTCATCCGTTTCAACAGTGTGGCAACGGTTGATGATGCTGGTTTAGGGTCGGGATACATCTCCAGGAGATCGTTCATGAACGCCTGTTCGTGTTTCCAGATGTACTGCATGAGTTGTTCTTCAGACTTTGAGAGTTTCATATATCTACATATTTAGAACTGTTTCTACAAATGTAGAATAAAAAATATTGATCTCCAAATGGCGACTATTTTTTGGGTTGATGTGTCCACGGCCAGTTTGCCTGATAATCCCTCGATTATATTCGCCGGCGTTGTGTTGACGAATCGCCTCGGGATTTGTTATACCGCGATTGGTCTTAACATAGGGCGTTGCCCTATGTTGAGTTGAGAGACTCTTTCAGAGTCATCTTAGTTCAGCGAATTTGCATCAAATGAAAATGCGCCATTATCAAAAAAGAAAAGATAGAAGCTGAAAATTGTATGTCTAATTGATTCGGAAATTAGACCCTGAAAGGGTCAATAAACACAGCCCGGGGCAACGCTCCGGGGGTGTAGTTGACCGGAAAAACCGATCGGGCGAAGAATAGAATAGAGACTGGGTATTCTTCCGATGGTTGGTGTAGGAATTCATTCAACGGGACCCTTTGATTGGTAATCCCTCGATTCTATTCATTGGC
>Ga0307966_1002864_pt1 | contig 13018 bp, 15 predicted proteins | sample OrgLakmetagen646_FD_203141 | JGI IMG/M metagenome (GOLD analysis project Ga0307966, IMG submission 203141) | Saline water microbial communities from Organic Lake, Antarctica - #646 | ecosystem: Environmental > Aquatic > Non-marine Saline and Alkaline > Saline | place: Antarctica: Organic Lake... | reverse complement strand
GCCGGAGTCGGCGGGAACGGCGTGGTCGAGGAGACCAGCTCGGCCGACTTCCTCGACGTGATGAACGTCAACCTGTGCGGCGTCACGCGCTGCACCCAGGCAGTCCTTCCGCAGATGCGCGAACGCGGGTCCGGCACGATCGTGAACGTCACCTCGGTCGCGGGTCGGATCGGTGCGCTCGCCCAGGCGTCATACGTCGCGTCGAAGTGGGCGCTCGAAGGCCTCAGCGAACTCCTCGCTCAAGAAGTGGCGCCGTTCGGGATTCGAGTGGCGATCATCGAACCCGGGGTGACCCAGTCGTCGATCTTCTCGAAGAACGTCGACCTCCCGAACGACACCGGTGCGTACTCGACCCACTACCGACGGATGTTCCAGTTCTATGCCGCTGGTATGGCGGGAGCGACGCCTGCCGTCGAAGTGGGCCGGGTGATCGAGCAGGCGATCATCACCGGTCAGCCGAAGCTGCGGTACCCGGTGAGCTGGGCCGGCGCCGAGATGGCTGCGGTCCACGATCGCATCGACGATGCGGATTGGGTCGGCCTTGGAACGATCGACGACGACGCCGAGTACATGGAGCGGTTCCAGCAGATCTTCGGGGTGGACATCACCACGTGATCGCCTCGACGCGCCACTGACACGATCACGTCATGAAACAGGTGCGCCCGTGGTGGTCACGGCATCTGCAGCTGCATCGACCTTCTCGGCCGCGGCATCGTCGGCCTTCGACACGACGTCACTCAAATTGCTCACGGTCTTGCTCGACGCGACCTTCGAAGCGGCGTCACCGGCTCGTTCGGCGGCGGCGCGGGCAGCCGACCGGACCTGTTGTCGTTGTTCGGCATTCATGTTCGCCGTGATGACGGCGCCCACGGCTGCTCCGAGCAGGAATCCGATCTTGAAGCTCATGGCGCGGAGGTTTCCCAGCCGCTCTCGGTGTGAAACAGCGACATGTGCGAACCTTGGGCGTGCTGTCGATGTTGCGTTCACCGGCCCCTGTCGAGCCCGCGGGAGACATCGCGATCGTCGAGGCGTTTCGCACCGAGGGCCTGACCGCACTGGATTTCTCGATCGGGATCGGCATCTTCATCGGGTCGATCGTCGTCTCCCGTGTCGTCAAGTACGTCTTGCAGCGAACGCTCGATCGCCGACTCGACACCGCACTCGCCGTGCTCATCGCCCGACTGTTCGGCTACCTCGTGATGGTTATCGGGCTCGTCTATTCACTCGAGTCGCTCGGGGTGGCGGTTGGCCCGGTGCTCGGTGCGCTCGGTATCGCCGGCATCGCGCTCGCATTCGCGTTCCAGGACATCCTCGAGAACTTCATCGCCGGGATCCTGCTCCAGTTGAAGCGCCCGTTCACCTACGGGGATCAGGTGCAGATCAACGACTACGAGGGGGTCGTGCGCGAGATCGACTCCCGTTTGGTGACCATCCTCACCCCCGATGGCGAGACGGTGATGATTCCGTCGGCGACCGTGATCAAGGCGGAGATCAACAATTACACGAACCACGGGCTCCGTCGAACGTCGCTGCCGGTTGGCGTCGCCTATGGCACCGACCTGCGTCGAGCCGGGGCGGTGCTGCTGGATGCGGCGGCCTCGGTGCCCGAAGCGTTGGAGCAACCGCCAGCGGAGGTGTTCCTCGAGGGGTTCGGTGATTCCAGCATCGATTTCGTGGTGAGGTTCTGGCACGAACCGACGATCGCCGGATTCTGGAAGGCCCGAAGCGAAGTCGCCTACGCCATCGATGAAGCACTCAAGGCCGCTGACATCACCATCCCCTTCCCGCAGCGGGTCCTCCACTTCGGTGGCTCGTCGCCGGAATCGGCGGAGGCAGACCCGTCGTCGGACGGCTCGTCCAACTGACCGCTCAGGTCGAGTCGGTCTGACGTCGGCGACCGTGATGACTGAATGTGCGGAAGGGACGTCGACGTCAGGATTCGTCGTCGTCGCTGGAGGTCATGCGTTTGATGATCGAGGCGACGGCCACCACCACGATCGCCGCCACGGCAACCGTTGCGACCGTCTCGCGGTGCTTCCACGCTGCTTTGCCGGTACTGGTGGCGAGTCGACTGCCCGTTCGCCCGAGGACCAGGGCGGTGTCTGCTACCACCGTCGACGCATCGGAGAGTGCCTCGCTCATTGCCGACAGATCTGGTACGTCGAGATCGGACAGCGAATCGAACGACACGGAGTCGATGGCATCCGTGAATGAGTCGATCGAGTTGGAGATTGCTGACTGCGCTCGCATGGCGGGAAGATTCCCACCAGTGGTCGAGACGAAACGTATGCGTCGACGAGTCAGGCGTCGACGATGTGCAAGTGCGATTCGAGTCCGCTGATCTCGATGATGCGTGCGACGGCCTTGCCCGGGTGGACGATCACCAATCGACGATCTGTCGCCTCGGCGCTCTGATGGGCGCTGATCAACGCTCGCAGTCCGCTCGAGTCCATGAACTCCACACCGGACACATCGAGCTGGATGTCGCCGGAGCCAGGCAAAGGCTCGAGTGCGCTGGTCAAGTCGGAGCACGTGTGGGCATCGAGCTCGCCCGTGACGATGATCGCCGCATCTGTCGAGTCGATGGTCAGACGTGACACTGGTTCAGACATCGCCGCTCAACTTACCCCGTGTGCACGGTGATGGGACAGCACGAACGCCTCCCACCCGGAGGTGAGAGGCGTTCGTGCGAACAAATGTAATGAGTGCGTCAGCTGGCTCGACGGTGCGAGATGTCGCCGGTGGCATCCTTGAGATGAGCCCGGACGAACCATTGGAACAGTTCGAGGTCGGCGAGATGCCCGGTGAAGAGATCCTCGGTGACGGGATCGATGTCGGCGAGCTTGGCGATTGCGGCTCGATGGTCGGCGTTGACCCCGGCGTACACCTTGTCGAGCTCCGACAGGTGCGAGATCGTCGGTTCACGGTCGAGGGGATAGTCGTCCCATGTGCGAATCGATGTGACGGCGCCAGGTGTTCCCTTGGGAATGCCGCCCATCGTGGCGATGCGCTCTGCGACGCCATCGGTCATTTCTCGAACGGCGTCGACTTGCGGGTCGAGCATTTCGTGGATGGCGATGAAGTTCATGCCCACCACGTTCCAGTGGATGTGCTTCAGCGTGAGCTGCAAGTCGATGAGCGCAACGAGTCGTTCCTGCATGATCTCGATCGCACTCGCCGACTGCTTTTCGGAAACGGCCGAGAGGGTGGTCTTGATGGTGTCAGTCATGTTCAAGAGTGTTGACCACAACAACGCTTGTCAAACAGTGCACGGTCCGGTGGCCGTGGTTGATCAGGCCGACGTCGCCGCGCGGATCGGTGCAGTGGGGGTGTCGCTCCCACCGGCCGGCTCGATGCTGACGCCCACCGTGAATTCGCTCGGATCGCGTCCGTCGTATCGTTCGGAGACCCGCCCGTCATCATCGGGAACGAACAGCCCGACTGACTGGGCACCGTCGGCGTCGACGAGCCAGAGCTGGTACGTCTCGTCGTCGGTGAGTACGGGGATGTCCGTCCCGACGAGCACGAAGGCATCCTCCGACGGCGAGAACACGACGGCGAGTTCGCCGGCGAGTTCTCCTTCGGACAAGACCCGTTCGGATGCATCGTCGGCGGTTGCGACCACATCGACATCCGTGGGTGCCGACGCCGTCCGAGAGAACACCACGAGCCCTCCGGCGAGCAGCATCACCACGGCGGCAGCAGCAGCGAAGGTCTGCACACTGCGGCGTCGAGAACGCGCCGACCCGATCGGGACCACGACGACAGCGTCCGATGCTCGCTCGTCGAGTGCGTCGATGGCAGCCATCACATCGGCTTTGAGGCCGGGTGGTGGCGGTTCGGCCAAGGAGCGCTGGAGCGTGGCAGCGACCTCGAGGTCGAGGTCGAGTTCGTTCGATGATTCGACGTCGTCGACGAGTGCGGCATCGAGTTCGGCAGCCTGGTCGGCGTCGAGTTCACCGAGGACCGCCAGTGCGATCAGTTCATCGATCCGTTCGTTGTTCATGGCGATTCTCCGATCAGGCCGCGAAGTCGACGGAGCCCGCCTCGGACACGACCTTTGACCGTGCCGAGGGGAAGGTCGAGTTGTTCGGCGATTGCGCCGTGTGCGAGGCCGTCGATGAAGGCGAGCTGGATCACCTCACGTTGATCGTCGGGAAGTTGAGCGAGGGCCCGTGCGACCCGCTCGGTGTCGAGCGATGACACCACCGAGTCTTCGGGGCCGACCGATGCCACGACCGGCTGGTGCGAGAGATCGTCGACCCGGTTGCGCTGAGACTGTTCGTGTCGCACCCGATCCACCGCCCGACGTCGAGCGAGCGTGACAGCCCAGGTGGACGCCTTGGCTCGCTCGGGATCGAAACGGTCGGCGGTCTTCCAGATCTCGAGGAAGACCTCCTGGGTGACCTCTTCGGACATTGCGGGGTCGCGCAGGACACGCTTGACCGCACCGAAGACCATCGGGGCGAGTGCGTCGTACAACTCCGAGAATGCGGACCGGTCACCGGTCTGGACTCGTTGGAGCAGGACGCTCGGATCTGCGGATACTGACACCAGGGGTTCATGATGCCACGGGTGCGGCGTCGAGACGCGTTGGGCGGAAAAGGTGTCGATCTGATGATCGGCGACGAGCATCACGGGCATCGCACGAACTCCGAGAAGTCGACTGCTCGGAGGGAGTCGACCACGACGGGCTTCGACGGGTCGGTCCAGCCCGGGACGTCGAAACGCACCGGAAAGCCGGTGCCGGGTCGAAGCGGCCGACGCGAGGCACCGAGTGTGAGCCGTGCGTTGTCGTCGGCGATGACTTCGCGGATCGGGACTCCGAAGGTCCGTCCGGTGGATTCGTGGGCGACCAGCACCTCGGCGCCGGTCTCGAGGCCGACGTGGGCGAGCAGGTCGGTGAGTGCGATCCCGAGGCCGAGACGGTGGTCGACGGTGGCCATTCCGAGCAGCTGGGCGTAGTCGAACGCCATGTGCTGGCGGACTCGCCCGCCGCACTCGAGCCGCCACTCGCAGGGCAGCGCGTCCGACGCTGCGGCGTACGAGGAGATGAGGGCTGGCTGATCGTCGTGTTGGCGGTAGCCGCCCTGGCAGCGAGTGTCCAGACGGCGCACCACGACTCGGCGCTGTGAGACTCGGCGGGCGGAGGGCATGGTGATGGTTCGCACCAGGGGTGTTCTTGGATCACATCGTGTCGTCGGAATCCTGGGCCGAAAACGACGAACGGCGGGGAAGCCTCGTGGCTTCCCCGCCGTTGGCAGGAGGATTGGTCAGTCGGTCACAGGGCCGACTGGCCGATCAGTTGGTTCAGGCCGGGAGGAGCACACCGTCGATGATGTGCACGGTGGCGTTGGCGGTCTGCACGTCTGCGCAGCCGACCGTTGCCTGGCCGTTGACCGAGAGACCCGCATCCGTGATCTCGATGGTGATGTCCTGACCGTTGACCGTGGTCACCGAGTCGAGCTCGGCGAGGTCAGCGCTGGAGAGCTGCTCGCCGGCGACGACGTGGAGCGTCAGGATCGAGGTGAGGAGGTCCGTGTCGGCGAGCACCGCTTCGAGGGTGCCGTCAGGCAGTGCTTCGAAGGCCGGGTTGGCCGGGGCGAAGATCGTGAACGGACCATCGCTGTTCAGGGTGTCGACCAGTCCGGCCTCGACCACTGCGGTCACCAGGGTGGACAGTGCGGGGTTGTTGCTCGCTGCGGTGGCGGCGGGGTCGTCGGTCATACCGGCGAAGGAACCCTCACCATCGGCGGGGACTGCGGCGCAGAGCTCGCCGGTCGGGCCGACTGCCTCCATCGCACCCTCGTCCATGGCGCCATCGGCGGCCGGCATCAGCACGGCGTCGATGATGTGCACGGTGGCGTTGGCGGTCTGCACGTCTGCGCAGCCGACCGTTGCCTGGCCGTTGACGATGAGCGAGTCACCGTCGACGTTGAAGGTGATGTCCTGGCCGTTGACCGTGGTCACCGAGTCGAGCTCGGCGAGGTCGGTGCTGGAGAGCTGCTCGCCGGCGACGACGTGGAGCGTGAGGATCGAGGTGAGCAGGTCCTGGTCGGCGAGGACTGCGGCGACTGCTTCGTCACCGAGTGCTTCGAAGGCCGGGTTGGCCGGGGCGAAGATCGTGAACGGACCATCGCTGTTCAGGGTGTCGACCAGGCCGGCCTCGGTCACTGCTGCGACGAGGGTGGACAGTGCGGGGTTGTTGCTCGCTGCGGTGGCGGCGGGGTCGTCGGTCATACCGGCGAAGGAACCCTCACCATCGGCGGGGACTGCGGCGCAGAGCTCGCCGGTCGGGCCGACTGCCACCTCGTCCATGTCTTCCATGGCGTCTTCTTCCATGGCGTCTTCTTCCATCGCGCCCTCGTCCATGGCCTCTTCGTCCATGGCGTCGTCGGCGGCCGGCATCAGCACGGCGTCGATGATGTGCACGGTGGCGTTGGCGGTCTGCACGTCTGCGCAGCCGACCGTTGCCTGGCCGTTGACCAGCAGGCCACTATCGGTGGCTTCGAGCGTGATGTCACCATTGAGGGTCTCGACCGAATCCATTCCGGCGAGGTCGGTGCTGGAGAGCTGCTGACCGGCGACGACGTGGAGGGTGAGGATCGAGGTGAGCAGGTCCTGGTCGGCGAGGACTGCGGCGACTGCTTCGTCACCGAGTGCTTCGAAGGCCGGGTTGGCCGGGGCGAAGATCGTGAACGGTCCATCACCGTTGAGGGTGTCGACGAGTCCGGCCTCGGTCACTGCTGCGACGAGGGTGGACAGTGCGGGGTTGTTGCTCGCTGCGGTGGCGGCGGGGTCGTCGGTCATGCCGGCGAAGGAACCTTCACCGTCTTCGGGGACTGCGGCGCAGAGCTCGCCGGTCGGACCGGCTTCGGTCTCGACGGGTGCCTCGGCGACCGGGTCGTCGCTGCCGCACGCTGCGGCGGTGAGGGCGAGTGTGGCCATCGCGGCCATCATCTTGGTCGTGTTCTTCTTCATGATCTTGCTCCTTGAATTGTGGGGGTGGGGCACGGAATGGTTCACGCTGCCGTGTCAGCGATGTGGTCCTGATCGGAGGGCCGAGGTGAGTCGGTCAGCCGATGAGAGCCACGATCGAGTGGTGCCCGGAAGCACCTGCTGGAAGTGGTTCGACACGCTCGTCGGTTTGGATCAATCCATCACCGTCGATTGCACGACATTTGATGGACAGACGGCTCGCGTCGGGGTCGGGGACCTGGAAGCGGAACGCCCACTGACGCCAGGTGTCGTCGTTGAGCGCTTCGCCCAACTCGGCTGGCTGCCAGTCACCGTCGTCGAGAGAGACCTCGACGGCGCTGATTCCTCTGGTCTGGGCCCAGGCGACACCGCCGACGGCAGCCATGCCGTTCTCGTCGATGTCGAGGCGGTCGAGTCCGTCGATCGAGTCGATTCGGCTCATCAGGTTGATCGGTGCTCGGTCGGCGTAGCCACGCGGCACCCAGTACTGCTCGAAGTCCTCGAACGTCGTGACCTCGATCTCGGTGAGCCACTTGGTGGCCGAGATGTAGCCGTACAGGCCGGGCACCACGAGTCGAACCGGGAATCCGTGTTCGACCGGCAGCGGTTCACCGTTCATGCCGAACGCCACGATCGCGTTGCGTCCGTCCATCGCCGCTTCCACCGGGAAGCCGCACGTGTAGCCATCGATCGAACGGCCCACCACCTGGTTGGCACCGGCCTGGATGCCGGCTTCTTCCAGGAGGGTGTCGAGACGTACCCCGAGCCAACGAGCGTTGCCGACGAGTTCGCCGCCGACCACGTTCGACACACAGGTCATGGTGATGTCGTATTCGACGACCTCACGGTTGATGAGGTCCTCGTAGCTGATCTGGAGTTCCTGGTCGACCATGCCCTTGACCGTGAGGGTGTAGCCGTCGGTGGGGACCTGGGGGACCTCGAGGGCGGTGTCGATGCGGTAGAAGTCTTCGTTGGCGGTCACGAACGACGACATTCCCGGCACGTCGACGCTGACGGCGTCGGCAATCGGCGACAGGGGTCGTGCAGGCACCGGAAGACCTTCGGCAGCGGTGCGGCGCGACGCTTCGGCACTGGGTCGGATCGCCCGTCCGACCGCACCGGCACCGGCGCCGACCACGGCCATCCCGCCGAGGACGGCGCCACTCTTCACGAGCACCTCGCGACGAGTGGTCTCGGCGCTTCGGTTGTCGATGCCGACGTCGGTGGTGGTGTCGACCAGCTCCGAGTCGTGGTCGTCGCGTCCTGGGTCGATGTCGTCTGCATCGGTGTCGAGTACGAGGCTCGGGACGATCACCACGAATCCGATGAGCAGGGCACCCATGCCGGCAGCGACACCGACGACGGTCGGAATCATCGCCAGGACGCCGCCACCCACGTTGCGGGTGAACGCCATGAACATGCCGACCAGCCCGAAGAGACCGACGCCGGCGATGCCGATCACGAAACGTCGGGAGAAGGCGAGGGCGCCGATGACCATGGCGTAGACGCCGAGGATGGCGAGGATCGAACCGACGAGGACTTGCTTGTCTCTCGTTCCGAACCACTCGATGGCGAGATCTTTCAGCCATCCCGGCACGTTGTCGACGACACGGTCACCGACGTCGAAGACGGGTGAACGCCATGAGCTGCGTGTGCCGGCGACGAGTTCGGCGATGCCGAGTGCGACGATCGCAGTGACGAGACCGCTGACAGCGCCGGCGATCCTGGCAGGCCAGGAGGAGATGGGTGTGGGGGTGTCCATGGACCGGGGTTCGTCCATGACCCCGCTCGTGGATCATTCGAGCCGGAGACAGGGCGCGTGACTGATCGGCAGCAGCCAGCAGCGATCATGGGATTGCGGCGCTCGGCCGCGCCGGACTCAGGCGATGTCGTCGGTAACCGACGAGTCGGCCATCGCAGATCTCATCTGTTCGAACGAACGCTTCAGCAGTCGACTCACGTGCATCTGGGACACACCCACGCGACCCGCGATCTCCAACTGCGACATGTCTTCGTAGAAGCGGAGGCGAACGATCTCGCGCTCGCGCGGCGCGAGATGCTCCATCAGACCGTCGATCACGTGGGTGTTCTCGGCCTGTTCGAACGACTGGTCGTCGTCGGCGAGGATCGCTTGGCGGTCGGTGGCGACGTCGTCGTCGTTGCTGGTGGCGTCGATCGTGCCGACCGAAGCCGCAGCAGAAGCGGCGAGACCACGGAGCACGTCCTCGCGGTCGACCCCGAGATGGGTGGCAATGTCGTCGACGCTCGGAGACACAGCAGTGCGCTGCTCGAGTTCGGCGGCGGCATTCCGCACCTGGAGGTGCAGTTCCTTGGCGCTGCGCGGGACCTTCACGGTCCAGGACTTGTCGCGGAAGTGGCGCTTGATCTCGCCCTCGATGGTCCGCCCAGCGAACGACGAGAAGGCGACGCCGTATTCGGGATCGAAGCGATCGACCGACTTGACGAGGCCGATCATCGCAACCTGGCGGAGGTCGTCGTCATGGCGGCCCCCTCGGCTGTAGCGCTGCGCGATGTGACTCGCAAGGCCCATGTGGCGCTCGACGAGCCGGTTCCTGGTGGCACGCTTCTTGGTCCGCACGAACTCGCGGAACAGCTCGAGGTCGTCGAGATCTTCGCTCATCTGGTGCCGCCGATCAGGCGAGGCTCTCGTGTCGATGCTTCACCAGCGTGACACCGTCACCGTCGATGTGGTGATCGTCGACGACCGAGGACAGGATCGTGGCGGCGAGCGCATCGAGTTCGAGGTGATCGTTCTGCTGTCCTCGATGGAGACAGATCTCCACGGTGTCGTCCGTTGCGATGATGCGGGCGTGGGCACGAAAGGCACCCACCGAGGCTGCGCCGTCGACGAGTAGTGTGAAGATCTCGGAGACAGCGAGCTTCAGATCATCGATTTCGTCGATGTTGAAGCCCGCATCGGCCCCCAGCGTGGCAACGAGGACGCGCAATGTTCCGGCGTGTTCTGCACGCAGCGGGAGCGCGACGTCGATCGTGTTCGGGATGGCCTCTCCGGGCGAGGGGTCGGTTGCGGACATGGGGCGAACGTAGCCGCCGGTCAGCGCCGGAGCGCAGCAACGAGTTCGGATTTCGACATCGAGGCTCGACCCTCCAGATCGCGATCCTGTGCCTTCGAGTACAGCTCGGCCTTGGTGAGGTCGTCGAACGACGTAACCTTGCGGGTGTCGGGATCGGCCGCGTCGGTCGCATCATCGAGGAGACCTTGGGCCTCGTCGTCCACGGCGTCGGCGATCTTCGAGCTCTGTGCTCGTGCTTGACCGGACACCTCCGCAATCCCGTCGTCGAGGGTCGTTGCCGAACGACGTGAAGCCGATCGTGCCTGACCGGCGACTTGACGAGCGCCGTCGGTGGCTGCCTTGACGGTCCGGCGCGCTGCGGAACGAGCTTGCCCGGTGACTTCGCTCGCACCATCACGTGCGGTCGTCGATGTTCGTTCGGCCACCGAGGATGCCTGACCCGAGGTGGTCCTTCCGGCGGTCCCGATGGTGCCGAGCACCGTGTCCAATCGGCCCGACAGCTCATCGATGATCGAGGTGGCGACGCTGGTGGTGCGACGAGTGGTGGCTCGACCGAGCGCCACGGTCTTCGATGCGAGCGCGGGGAGCGTGTTCTCGAGTTCGTCGAGGCGTTCTGTGAGGCGATCCTGGGTGATCATGATGGTCCTTCCGGAGAGTGTTGGCGTTCTGGAGCGATGGTCACTCGCAGCGGCGCTCTTCTCGAACGCACAAGGTGTGCGTACCCGAAGGAAGGAGTGGCGAAACGGTCGTGGTGCCCGGCATGGTGAGTGGTTCGTTCGACCACTCGAATGTTTCTGGAGCCCGCATTCGGGTACTTCTCTGCAATCGCATTCCCGACAAGAGGAGGCTCACATGAGTGGAGAAAAAGATCAGATCACCGGACGTGTCAAGCAGGCAGCAGGTGACCTCACCGATGACGAAGAACTGAAGAAGGAAGGCGAAGTCGACGAGGCATCAGGCGACTTGAAAGACAAGATCGGCGACGTGTCCGACAAGATCAACGAGGGCGTCGACAACGTGAAAGACAAGTTCAACAACTGACCCTTCGTCATCGCGACGATTTGTGGCCCGGCCGTTCCGGTCGGGCCTCTTCGCGTCGCGAGACGGTTCGGATGGAACGAAGTCGGGCATAGTTGCGACCATGTCCGAAGACCGCCCCGATCTTGCCGACCGTCGTTTCGACGTGGGCGTGATCGGCGCAGGATCTGCCGCCGAAGCATTGGTCCGCGAACTGGACGGGAGCGGGCTGGCGATCGTCGTCTTCGAACCTCACCTGGTCGGCGGCGAGTGCCCGTTTCTGGCCTGTATGCCGAGCAAGGCAATGCTCCACGATGCATCGTCGGGAACCTCGTGGGCGGAAATGGTCGAGCGACGAGACACGATCGTCGAACACCGAGATGACTCAGCACACGCTGAAGAGCTCGTCGAACTCGGGGCAACGCTGGTTCGCCAGCGAGCACAGATCGTGGGCCCCGGCGTCGTTCGTGCCAACGGTCTCGATGTCCAGGTACGTCATCTCGTGATCGCGACCGGGTCGACCGAGAACTCGCTCGACATCGACGGCATCGACACGTGCAGCGATCTGGTGTGGACCAGTGACGACGCGTTGTCCACCACCGAGCAGCCCGAACGACTGTTGATCGTGGGCGCAGGAGTGATCGGTGCAGAGTGCTCGTTCATCTACTCGGGATTCGGCGCCGAGGTCACCCTCGTACATCCGGGCGACCGAGTGATGGACCGGACCGCTCCTGGCGTGAGCAACGTGCTGTCGGCCTCGCTCGACCGGGCGGGAGTGAATGTGCGGTGCGGCGAACGGGCGGTGTCGATCCGGCGGGATGGCGACTGCGCCGTCGTGACGCTGTCGGGTGGCGAGCAACTCACCGTCGATCGAGTGCTCGTGGCGATCGGACGTCATGCCAACACCGTGAGTCTCGGTCTGGAGACAATCGGTGTCGACGGATCCGAGCCGCTGCCCTTGGAGCCCAGCGGTCGGGTTCGCAGTGAGGGATCCCTCTGGGCGATCGGTGACGTGTCGGGCCACGGGCAGTACACGCACCTGGCGAACCACCACGCACGCGTCGTGGCCGATCATCTCGTCGGAACGCAGACACGCGGCTATGACGACGTCACCCAGGTGGGGTGCGTCTTCTCCAAGCCGCCGATCATCGAGGTGGGACCGTCGTGGTCCGACCTGCAGGGTGATGACGACGTCGTTGCGTCCGGCCTGGACCTCGGTGATTTTCCCCGGGCAACCACCGATGAGCTCGAAGACGGCCACCTGTGGCTCGCCGCACGACGGAGTACTGGGTGCCTGGTCGCAGCATCGGGCATCGGTCCGAAGTTCGACGAGCTCGTGCACGCCATCGTGTTCGCTGTCGACGGTGCGATCCCGGTGGCACGCCTGCAGATGTCGATGCAGCCTTTTCCGACGATCGGCGAGATCCTCGGTCCGATCCTGCGCGATCTCCACGCGCAGCTCACTGCACCATGAGCCTGTCGATCAGCGGACCGCTCGAGCGGGTGCTCGGCATCGTGCGGCTGCGTCAGTTGGCTGACCAACTCCGCCACCGGCTGTCTTTCGTCCCGGCTGTCTATGTCCTGATCTCGGTGGTGTTCGCCCAGCTGACGCTGTGGATCGATCGCAGCATCGGCACGGTCCCCGAGTTCGTGGCGACCAATGCCGACAGTGCCCGAGCGGTGTTCGGTGCCATCGCGGGTGGCTTGATCACCGCGATCACGCTCGTGTTGTCGATGATGCTCGTCGCAGTCCAGCTGGCGAGCTCCCAGTTCTCACCTCGTACGTTGCGTGACTGGCTCAGTGATTCCGTCCTCAAGCACACGATCGGACTGGCGCTCGGTGCCACCGTCTTCAGCCTGCTGGCGTTGCGCTCGACTCGTTCGTCCGACGTTGCGAACGGCGAACTCGTCCCCGATGTCTCGGTCGCTGGGGCGGTGTTCTTCGCCGTGCTGTCACTGTTGGCGGT
>Ga0307966_1002850_pt1 | contig 13053 bp, 11 predicted proteins | sample OrgLakmetagen646_FD_203141 | JGI IMG/M metagenome (GOLD analysis project Ga0307966, IMG submission 203141) | Saline water microbial communities from Organic Lake, Antarctica - #646 | ecosystem: Environmental > Aquatic > Non-marine Saline and Alkaline > Saline | place: Antarctica: Organic Lake... | reverse complement strand
TGTCATGTAATGGGTGGGCAGAGCTCGATAGTGTGAGCATTCAGCCTTGGCATTGTTGCATGTCATTGGAAGTCGATGAAGTAGTAGTCCTTGGATTTCTGTTTGCTTGCAAGACCTCCAAGGGACTAAGGGAGGTCTTGCAAGGTCTCGGAGGACAGGATTTCTTGCAAGGTCTTGGTACATAGCTACTACAAGGCTTCTTGCAAGGTCTTGGACAGGATACATACTAGGTACACGGCTTTCAGCTGGTTCTGAGTCTCATGTCCTTGCTGTACTTATCTTAACGAGGTGGATGTCAAGGCCATTATTTTAATTTATGCAACTCGAAACAACATGAAAGAAAAACCAACTGCCAAGTATCTATTGGAAGCTACACTATGTAGTGTAAGGGTCGATGCAGAGAATGACTGCCCTTGTCAAGGCGGCTGTTGAGGGGTCACGGTGTTTGGGAGCGGTTGCAGTAAGCTTAGTAAGCTGCCAGGCAAAGGTGACTGATGAGGTGGCTGCTGCTGCTGTGGCGGTGATTGCTGTTGCTGTGGCGGCGATTGCTGCTGCTGTGCGAACATCTTTGCAAGCTGGTCCATGGGGGAACTGGAGGCCGGTTGGTTGCAAGGTGCAGTTTGGGTCTCGAACCCTCCAAGCCCCATGAGTGCATTCAATGCGGATGACGGCATGGCCTGCTGCTGCTGCTGGCCTGGCATCGACTGCCCCATGAAACCTGCAAAGGGATTTGCTCCTGGCATACCTGCACCTGCTGCCATGAAGTCCAAAGGAAAAGCAAAGGGATTTGTGTCCGTGCTGCTGGTGCCTTTGAAGTCGAATGGCACAGCACCCCCACCCCCCCCACCCCATACGGAAGTGTTGTTGTGCGCGTTGTTGCTGCTGGCTTGGCCATAGTAATACTGCTGTTGGTGCTGGTGCTTGTGGTGCCGCTGCTGCTGCTTGCCGTTTTTGCTGCTAAACTTGGAGGAAGTGGTGGTGGAGGGTAAGATGAGAGAGTCTGGTGCTGCCTGCAGCATAAGTCACAAGAGATGGTATGATTCTGGCAGTCTGGTACTGTAATCTTCTGTAATGATAATGATAAATATAATCTATTCCAGCACTTGAAATGCTTTAATAACGGACGCTACCCAGAAAACCACACCCACACACACAGCACACCTGTGCGGCTTGGGCAGCAGGCAAAGCCAACGAGGCCGCGGTGAGGAGGGCCAGCCGTGCATGCACTTGAGCCGTTCCTATCTGCTGCTGCTGCTGCTGCTGCTGCTGAGAGACTGAAGCAACAGCAGCAGTCGGAATGGGGTTAGGGGTGCCACAAGAGGTGTTGGCCAGCAGCGAGGGCGTACTTGCAGTAGGTGGCTGTAACTGGGCAGAAGGGGGCGCAGCATCCCCACTATCTGCCTTGGGCCTCCAGGAGTCTCCTGTATCACACACTTTAATGCCCGCTGCTGCTGCCACCGACGCTGCTGCTTGCTGGGCTCCAGGGGCGTGGCACTCCAGGGCTGCCACGATCTCGTCTGCGTGAGCTGCCACCTGTGAGCGGTAAAAAAGATGAAGAGTTGGAGTGTGCCGCCAAGTGTCGGTATCCCTTACTTGATACAAACGGTTGCTAATTGGGCTACGGCGCGTGGCATTCAAGGGCTGCCACAACCTCATCTGCAATAGCTGCCACTACAGACGGCAACAGGTTAGTGTGTCTGGCAGAACCTGGATTTTATGGATAGATTCAAATTGGGTGCTGTTTGGGCTACGGCGTGTGTACTTCAAGCATGCCACAATCTCATCTTCTGTGTGAGTAGCCACCTGCAGCAAAAGCACGACACAGGAAGCGTTCTCTGCCAGAAATCTGGACAAGTTTAAGGCAGCGGTGAGAACTTTGAGGTGCCTGGCTGGTTCTTGGTCAGGTTACTGATCTTGCCAGCAAGCATGTGATTGTTGGCAAGGTCAAGAACAAATTGGCAAGGTGAAGTTATAGCATACAGTGGGCAGGTGGTACCTGTAGTCTTATTTTTTGGGTTGATTTTTGCAGCAGGTGCAATGCATCTTAATAGGACACTGTGGAAACAAAAAGCGTAACATAATGTCTTTGCTTGTATTTCAACAGGCCCTAATAATAGACCGTTACACGTTATGCGCCTGACATCACAAGCACAAGAAAAAAGGTGCTGCAGCCATGAATGATTGTGGCAGCTCTGGATCATAAACTGTGCCGTGCCTACCTGTGCGGGCCTAGGGGCAAAGTGCTGAAGCCCTGACCACACCCACTGCGGCACACCCGTGCTGCCTTGCTGCTGCTCAAGCAGCTGCTGTGTCTGCTCGTCGAGTAGGGGAGGGCCTGCTTCCCCTAAAGCTGCTTGCGAGGTCATCCAGCTGCCTTCGTTGCTCTATAATAGGATATCGAGAGGAGTGTTTTTAAAATTGAAGTACAAAAGTGGTACACGGCATTGCAAACAAAAGTAACACAGGAAGGACGTGAGTTGGAGGCGCTGCGATACAACATTGACACTTTTTGAAGGTATACGTTTATGTTGGAGGGAAATATCGGAAGAAGGCTTTGTAGGTTTCTTATCTTGTGGTATTTAAATCGAAATTAAAATACAGACATCAGCCAAACTTGTTGAAACTGTGCCGAAATTGACAAGTGCGGTGGAGGCATTTGGTGTGGACACACAAGGTGCTCAAGCAACTTTCAAGCTAAAATTCAATGACTGCAGACCGTGTTGTTCATGACTGCTTACACATTCTCACGGCTGATCGTGTTGAAGACGGGCAAAGCATTTCAATCTCATCCTACCATGCATGCGTGATCACAGCTGGGAGTGTGCCCACTTACAATAATTTGCTGGCATGCCTTGACTAGCGCTTGCAGTTCATCCTTGACGGTGGCAAACACTGTGGCATCTGCAATGCACAATACAGTGGCAACCTTCACATAAGCAAAGAGCAAGCACGTTGGTTTTCTGATACGACAATGGCAACACAATGACATCTGCAAAAAACGACGCAGTACCACTTTCAACGTCTACAATGGAGCACGCATACTAAATACAAAAGCTTTGACGGTGGCAAGTTTTGCGTCAACCATCAAATGAGCATTGGCTGATTGACAGGGGCAAACATGATGGCATGTGTGCATAAAATGAAGATATCTTTTCTGGCAAAGCCAGTAGGTCTGCATTCACACATATGCACATATGGCGTCTGCTTTTAGTAAAAAAGTCAAGATCAAACGGCAACCCAGCAATCCTAGCCAAGCCGGCTTAACAGAGACGAACCGGCACACTTTTTTTACAACGACAACAAAATTCTGTCGCCAATTTGATTTTTTGTTCACACAATTCCGTACTCGAGTGCACCAAATTTGCATGCTCTGAACGACATTGCTTGTCAGACACAAATAGTATGGGCGCAAAAAGCATTCAACTGTTTTGATAATACGTACATCAGTTTAAAGTACTGCAGCACATAAACCAGGCTGGTGTTTACACTTTGTAGGCCCTGCACATGCTAACCAGGTCAGCAAACGGGAGCAAAAGCTGCTATGTTAAGCCCGTCAAAAAGTTAAGTGTGTACTCACTGCGGTCTGCAGTCTGCTTGCGCCTTCGCTGCTCTGCCTGCATCTCAACTTTGGCTTCATCCTGCAGCTGGCTAGCTTTGGCAAGCAATTCGCGGCGGAGAGCCTCTGCGTCCCTGCGCAGTGCACGTGTAGGCATGCGTGTGTTGTATGAGTGCATGTATGTAAGCGTATGTGTCTGCACGTGCCAGGTTTTTTTTTTAAGGTTTTGGGGCGTGAAGCATTTTAAGTCTTAAATGCTACGCAGGATGCTCTAGCCAAAAAAGTGTGTAGCGCAAGCCTTTCCCCAAAAAACAGCCAAAATTTTGGCGTAATTTATTATGTTTAGACAAACAAAAATGTACTTCTGTGTGTGTGTGCGCGCGCGCGGGCGTTTCCTTGCGTGCGTGTGCGCGCGGGCGTGTGCGTGCGGGTGGGTGCGCACGGGCGTGTGCGTGCGTGCGGGTGCGTGCATACATCCCCTCCTGCACCTCCTTCAACTCTCCAATATTTCCCCCATCAATAATTCCATCAATTACTGCCTCCCAGAATGTATCATTATTTTCCCGGGTTAAACTCCCCTCTTTCTTCCCCCCGTTCCTCCCCATCAAACTCAGCCGTTGCTGCTGGTAGTGGTAGATGTGCCATAGGATGGCGTGGTGCTCTTGCTATTGGAATAAATGCTGCTACGTGAGCTGCTGCTGCTGCTACAGCTGTGGCTCTGCCTGGAGGCAGGTCTGTGGCTTGCATGCAAGTGCTTGCGGGCAGGCCAATGCTGCTGTTGCTGTTGCTGCTGCTGCTGCTGCTGCTGCTGCATTGACAATGGTGAATGGGGTAGCTGCTGCTGCTGCTGCTGCTCCGTCTGGAGGCTGGTTCGTGGTTTGCATGAGCACGGCTGTTGAATTGACAAGGGTGGATGGGGCTGCTGCTGCTGGGTTGGCTGGAGCCCGAGGGCCCCAGAAGTCACTTAGCTTCCTCTTCCTGCTCATTCAGGCACACCTTATTCAAAAGATTTACAGTCTTATACAGCGACACAGGGTACTCCCCAAATTTTATATTTGGCGCACGCGCAACACAAGGTACTTCGCGACGCTTTGGTGTGTCGCTTTAAAACTCCTAAAAAGCGACACAAAATGCTTAAAAGCGACGAATCGCCCTTGAAAAACTCTGCACGTGCATGTGTGTCTGCTGTCTGCGCTTGCATTGTTGTTGCATTCCGTGCCACCCAGAATGATTATGGGCGCTCTTCCACTTTCTTGTGCCTCATGGAACGAAGGCAAACCCAAACTTAAGAGTATCAAGCTCCAGCTGCGCTCGGAAAAGTATACGCATATGAATTTACACGTAAAGCACAAGATGCAGGGAACCCTCAAAGTGGGCAGCAACGTGCTGTGATGACACGCTATGGCACCTGCCTGCTTACGCTGTGATGACACGCAGGCACGCAGCAACGTGCTGTGATGACACGCTATGGCACCTGCCTGCTTACGCTGTGATGACACGCAGGCACGCAGCAACGTGCTGTGATGACACGCTATGGCACCTGCCTGCTCGTGCGCACTTAAGCACCTCTTTCCAATATCACAATGATGCTAAGAGAAGTGGCATTCCCACCATATTAATTTCTCCCTTTCTTTTGTTTGCCACTTACTTTGGGATGAGGTTTGCATAGTAGGGGTCCGTCGAAGCCACCACAACCTCCTTGGCAGCATCATAATTCTGCGGCAGCGCAAACACATGTGTGAGTGTGTGTGTGTGTGTTGTGTGTGTGTGTGTGTGACGAGGGTCCCAGTTAATGTGGCCTTCACTACAGTAAGCACAATACCTAAAGGCTGGGTACACAAACAACAAAGGTGAGAGGAAAGGCGTGGCGACGTTAGCGATGTGTTCCTTGACACCCTCAATGTGGTATCCAGTGCTCATATGTTGTGTGAGCTTGCAACACTGGAGATTTTCACCTGAAAAATGCAGGACGCACCAACACTGATTTTACACATGCACATCTACACACACACAACACACACACACACTCACACAAATAACACGCACATACAAACACATAAACGCAAAGCACACACCTCCTCTGAAATCTCGCAGCTGCGGTAGTTAGCATCCACATTCATGTTGCAGTACCTACAGCCACAGAGCCGTGAAATATCCAATCATCTAGACTTAAGACACATTGCGTGTTTGCTGCATGACTGTGTTAGTGTGTGTGTGTGTGATTGTGTGTGCGTTCTTTGCGTGAGTTGTATGGATAAAAAATAAAAAGGCTGCAAGCTGTACTGGTCGGTGCACTAAAGCACTGAACAATCAGCGCATCTTCTAAAAGCTGCTGCAGCAGGCAGCCTCTTGAAATTTCATTACGGCATACCACCCTCACACAGAGGTGTCTCAATGACTTCACGCTGGAAATCACTCCCAAAATAAGATGGCCGCAAACAGCAGCTGAGAGGCAATCCATTGCGCAATCCACCTCACCATGATACATCATCTTCCAACTCTGTGCTGGGGGGCAGCCGCCGCCACTTCTGGCACGCATCACACTGCACCCACACATCCTCTTGGTACGGGGCCGCTGGAGGCAGGACCTCTGGGGCTACAGGCAAGTTTGGGGGGGGGAAGCACGTGTACGTGTGTGTACTTGTGCTGTTCTATGTGAGGCATGTTGTATGTGTGCGTGTGTCTTTACATGTGTCTGTGTGTGTGCGTGTGCAATTGTGTGTGGTTGTGTATCTGCAAAGGGTTGCAAGGAGGACAAGGGTGGGCGCATGCGTAGATTTCAGTGTGCGTGTGTGCACGTGCGCATTGTGTGCGTGTGTCTTTGCTTGTGCCTGCTTCCTTCCTCTTCTGGATTAGTGTTCTCATGCCAGCAACACTTCAGCATGCCCGCAAGTATTTTTGGGTTTGGTCGCAAAGCGCTCGTCATCTCTGTCAACCAATGCTGGAAGTATGCTTACTTTTCTTATAACATTGATGGTGCAAAAGCAGTCAAGAGAATTTGATCTTCCACCTTAAAGGACGTAAAACTTATGCATGCATTCACAGGGCAGACTTGCTTGCAAATATCGCATTCACGCATATGTGCTCACAACACTATTTGAAAGAACGCAATACAGTGCAAGTACATAGTACTGTAAAGTTTTGTATCGAAAACACCCTCAAGACTGCGTGCTGCCGTAAAAGGCGCCATAATTTCAATGACAGGGAAGGTATAAAGCGTTTGAGTCTGACACCATACCAGGGACTGCCCTCACACACAGACAAACACAAATACACATACACACACATACACACACATAAATATAAAAGCAAACAAAATATACGCATACAAACACACACACCTGGCGATAAGGCGCCTAGGGAGCCATCCTTGCGAGGGCGCCCCCTCCCTCGCCCACTGCCTCGACCTGCCCCACTCCCTTTTGGCCGACCAGGGGGCATGCTACCTGTGATTGCGAATATATTCAGGAGTGTGCGTCCATTGCACAGGAAATCTAAGATAAACACTACACACAGGAAGCCTAGCTTACAGACACATATTTGTTTGTGTAATGTGTAATGTGTAATGTGCATTTGTGTTCAATCCTACACTTCAAACCATCTATGTGCGTGCAAGTGCACATCTGAATACAACACCTGCGCCTTAGGTACATGAGATGATGCCTACGTGCATATGCATTATGCAGCGTCATACTTGCGCATGTCTGATAGCGTGTTAGTGTGTGTAAGCGTGTGTAAGCGTGCGCTGGTGAGCATGAGTATGTGCGTAGAAGTGTTGCGTACGTGTGCATCGTATGCACACGGCTGCGAGTGTCTCTGTGTATGTAAGTACTCGCAGACAGGTATGTGTGCGTGCTTGTATGTATGTGCGTGTATGTATTTGTGTGCATGTGCGTATGTGTGCGTGTGTGTGCGCATGTGTGTCTGTGTGCGCTTGTGTACATGCGTGCATACATGTGTGTTGTGTGTGTGCGTACTTTATTTTGTTGTTTGTGTGTGTTTGTGTGTTTGTGTGTGTGTGTGCGTGTATGTGGTCTGTGTGTGTATGTGTGTGCGTGCTTGTGTGTGTGTGTGTGTGTATGTGTGTGTATGTGTGTGTATATATATGTGTGTGTGTTTTGACACGTGCGCGTGTATGTGTGTGCATGTGTGTGTATATATGTGTGTGTGTGTGTTTGTGTGTGTGTGTGTGTGTGCATGTGTGCATGTGTGTGTGTGTGTATGTGTGTGTGTGACACGCATGCGTGCAAAATGTCTGCATGCGTGAGCCTGCAAGCTTACAAGCGTGGGTGTGCTGCATGACCAGATACCAACAAGCAAAGTAGCCCCACACACCTGGACAACTCCCTGAATTTCATGCGCTTATGTCGAGTTTCAATTCGTGAAAAATAAATTTATCTCTGCTGTTTCATGTGAAGCCTTGACTCTAATTCTGCAAAATTTAGTTTCAAAGAAATTTTTTAGAAATGCTTTGTAGTGAGTGAACCTGATGTCTGACATAGTACTAGCTTTGGTGTTCTATCATGCTAAGGCTGGCTATTCAAGACAAATCCAGACAGTGTGCAATGAAGTACTACGCAAACGTCCCAATGATGCCATGCTCAAGTTCTGGAGGGCTTACGGGCTTTTGCTGGAAGGGTCAACTCAAGATGTGCGTTGAATCTCTCTAAGTCGCATTTCACAGTTTTTTTGCGTCCAACAGTGTGCCCTGCACCACACTGCGCACATTTACACAAATTAAACACAGACGCACACACGTACAGCAAGCACACGCACACGCACGCTCGTAGCCCATCTACACAGATTGTACGCAACATCATTTACAACCTCTCAATTTTACACACACATGTACACACACACACACACCACATAAAACACACACACATGCACACAACACATAAAACACACACACAAAACCCATTAAACACATTAAAAAAACCTCACAAACGGATTTTATCTCCATCACTCTCCGCTTAAACGCCATCACTTGACCCCCTGAAATAGGCCTTGAGGGATTTTAGCCTGCTGAGTGATGGCCCTGATGTGGAGCTGTGCGCAGCGGCAGCAATGCTGCAAATACACGAGTCGGCCAAAGTTGTGGACCATGACACCGTTGGGGAGCTGCAAAACAAGCTGGAGGTAAGTGAACAGGAAGAAGAGAGGAGGAGGGCGTACTATTCAGTGGTGGCCGCTGCAACCGCCTACAAATGTCTACCTTTGACTACGTGTGGTGTCTCGACCTTTGCTGGCAACTCTTCTCTTCTGCAGGTTGAAGAGATTTCTGCCAGCGATACTTCGGTGCTGAACTTGGCGTCATACTACATGTGCGTAAGGCAATTGCACTAGTGCCTGCAAACTGTGCACGGAACCTCCTCACACGTAGAAGCAGCGTTATAAGAGGCGCATGTATTTTCCAGTTAGTTGGAAAAAGCCTCAACCATGGACTAGGAAATTACTTAAGCTGACCTGCACGCATGAGTTTGCTGTATTCATGTGCACACTGAGGCACGAGTGCGTGCACGAGTGAAAGTGCACAATTCAACGATTGATGTGATTCATAGGACCTGCACACTGAACTTGGATTTACACATCCATCCACTCCCACAGCCTCACCCCCCAAAAAGAGAGGGCACGCAGCTTAGTGGAGCGGGTCCTGCGTGGACAGCCAGATAACAGCCAGGTAAGCACACATTTTTTTCACGGGACCACACTAGCGTGTGCTAAGGAAAGTCATTCTCCCAGTGCTCTTGTGAGCCAGAGCTCTCCAAGCCGTGCTAGGAGAGGGGCACCAACAAAAGGCGCTAACTTTGTGTGCATGCACTTTGTCCACCCTTGACTTGCTGCCACGCATTCATGTATGTGCACATGTGCACGCTCTCTGCCCGCCCTTGCCACAGGCACTGAGCCTGCTGGGCTGGGTCGTCTTGTTGCAGCAGCAAGAGGAACAGTTCGCTCTCATTGACGAAACTGAGATCGATGAGGCTTACAGGTACTTTGAGACGGCATTGGGGGTGGACTCCAACGACCTTCAGGTGCGTCTTCTTTCCGCTTATGTGTTTCGCAGCACACACACGTTTTTTATGCGCAGGGCTATGACATGTTCACTGTCTCATTGTGACCACACACACACTCGCTCAGACATACACGGACATACAGTGCTCACCCACTCAACTGTACGCACAGACACATACACACACACACACACGCACACAAGTGCTCGTCTTCTACATACACACCTCCCTCACATGGTACTTGTCACAAGTGCAGGCAATGATGGGGCGTGCTGAGGTGCACAAGATGAAGCAGGACCTGTCCTGTGCTTTAGACATACTTACTGAGGTGAGCAAAATAAGCGGTACGCGTAATTTTGCTTCCAAAAATTGCGCATTGTGTGTCAACGTACACAAGCTGTGTCGATGTGTTAAACCATGTATATGTCTTGCCATGATTGAAGCTTATAAATCGTCATGAAGCTGATCTTAAGCAGCTGCAAGAGCCTCTAGGAGTATGGCAGCACCACGTCAACTGGTGATCTTTGGAAACGTCATGCGCAGGTCACCATCCGCTTTCCTTGGTTTATTCCTGCCCTAGTGGAGAGGACAGGCATCCTGATTGCCTTCAATGACTGGGATCAGGTAAACGGCGCTGGGCGTCTGAATGTCCAACTCGGGTACCATGCAGGTTGAGAGTCTTTTTCTTCATGGCTTGATCAGTTTGAAAGTCTTCTTCTTCATGGCTTGATCAGTCTGATCAGAGAGCGTAAAAAACACAGTGTTATGTGCCATGGAACAAAGTGCGCAACAGCTTTTGATTCCTTCAATGCAATGATATGGCCGCAGGCGAACGAGGCCATTTCTCAGATCCTTGTCGCTGACTCCAAAAGCCTTATTGCCATTGCTTGGAAGGGTGCGACGTCCTCTTGTTATTTTTCAGCTTTTTCGTCCCTAGTTTTAAGCAATTGCTTAGCAATCGTTCGCTTGCTTTGCCACTGCTGCCTTACTATGTTTTCTTTACACAAAAACACTTACCTACAATACAAAGTCTTAAGTGCATCTTACCAACATTATTCCATTTGCAGCAATGTATGCCCTCACTCGGCAATGTGATGTGAAGGCGGCAGCCAAGATGCTCCAGGTAAGCTGTACCTAATGCCATACTGCTCTTTCCACGCTGCTTGAGCATCTCATGGTTCTGACACATGACATGACACAACGTGTACATACGCACACATGTATACACAAACGCATAGGATGATAGCTTGGTAACCTTATTCATTTGCTCCTTGTTCTTTGTCCTTTGGTCCTCAGCATATGGGTGTGGGTGTGGGTGTGGGTGTGGGTGTGGGTGTGGGTGAGTCCTAACCCAAAAAGTAAATACAAAAGAACCCTGCGTAGCAAGCCTGCATGTTGTGCTGTCACTGCATGCTATCAGCACTAATACCCCATGCAACATCTTTCGGTGCCCTCGTGTGTGCGTTGTGGGCCCAAGGCAACTGAACTAATTTTCCTGTTGTTTCACAAACAAGGCATATAAAAGCGATGACTTTTTGCCCCTCCAGGAGCTGTCTGGTGCCCTCGTGCGCTGTGAGCCCAAGGCTGCTGAGCTGTGCTTCTCCTTTGCCCGGCCCTTCGCACGCTTAGCGGGTGCCGACCTGCAGCTGCTGACCATCACCAGCCAGATGGCCGAGCGCTTGGTGCAACTGAGGCCGCAGCACGCACCTTATGTAAGTGACGTGCAGCTCGTTTACGTTCCCTCTGCGTCATTGTTTGAGTACATCAAATGGTTGTTCGAATCGTGCTATTGGTACAGATTTGTATAGCACGCCTTGATTCATGAGGTCGAGACTTGTTGTTATTACTTCCTCCTGATGTTTTGTCTGTTTATACACCCTTATTATCTAGACAAGAGTTGGTAAAAGCTTACCATTTCCTTCCTTGCCACAGCTTGTCGAGGCTGGATACCAGAAGCTCTTCATGGAGGAGTTCACGCCAGCGTTCGAGCGCTTTGCTGCTGCTCTTGGTGAGTGAGGGCGATAAATACAATATTTGCCATCCCAAGGTTTTGAATAACCTGTCTTTTGTGTTGTGTTATGGCAGTTTATTCACAGAGAGGGCTACAGACCCGGCAGGAAAATTTAAAGACACTGGAACTAACTGACTGCTAGACTGCCTGATGACTAACATTTTGGCAAAGACCTCGCCTTAGTCATGAGGCAGGTGGTCATTTGTTATTAATAGTTGTCACAGGGAATATCCAGGCCTTGTCTCCTCTGCATAAGCAGTATGTCAAGGCTGGAACGTATGTTCTATTGGTACTAAGGTGTACTAATGCATCTTCTGGATTCTATAATTGTAACTAAATACATCTCAACAGACTACATTATCGGTCAATGGCGGCCTTGACATGTGTCGTCTGACAAATCATCATTACATGCACGCCATCTCGTTCTTTTGCTCTGCTGCCTAGTTACCCAAGATGTCGGATTTGTGCGACAGTAAATTCAATCAGAAGGTCTGAATGCATGATACCTGATCTATTCTTATACTGATAGCATCACGTTGCCATGCACGTTTCCAAGAATGCATAGTCAAGATGTTTCCACCTCTTGCGCCACAGCTGTTGATGAGCTGTCGCTGGATGCCAGCTGCGGGCAGCTGGAGGTCAGCATCCTGTCTGGTGACCTGGACGAGGCCACTACGCAGTATGATTTCCTACAAGTAAGTCGTTCCAAGTATGGGTTGCTATGGTGCAGTTGGCATGGAGTGTAGAGGCTTTGAGGAGCGGTGCCAGCTTTGGAAGGAGGACCTGTGTTATTAGGGATCTCAAAGTGCCGAGTTCATAAGTTATGCAGCACCTGAGCAAGCTTTGGCCTGGTATTTGAAGGCCGCCATGCGTAGTTAGCCAGGTGATTCACGCTTGCCACTTGCTGCAATCTGTCTTCGCAGGAGCTCTTTTCCTCCCAAGCCAGTACGAGTTCTGTAGCACATGACTTCACTTGCTGCAATCTGTCTTTGCAGGAGCTCTTTTCCTCCCAAGCCAGTATGAACTCTGTAGCACAAGACTTTGACATGGAGCAACCTGACTCTTTGGAGCTGTCATATCTGAAGGGGCTGCTCAACTGGAAGAAAGGGCAGAGCCAAAAAAAGGAGAACAATGACATGGACATAGACTTTAGGCGGGAGGTGAGTGCCTCGCTCTCACTCTGAGCCTTTGGTCGTGCAAAAGGGGAAACTTCACGAACTTATTTGCAGGTTTGGACCATGAAATTATATTTCCGGGGATCTAACTACCTCTTCCTTTCTCCACTTTGATCATCACAGGGCCTTACAAACCTTGAGCGCTCCATCACCACTCGGATCCATAACGTGGCAGACAAGCCAATGTCATTAGAACTGTGAGTTCATCTGGACACAGCGCTTGTCTGAAGCATTCTATGCGCACACCATGGGTGGCAGATGTACTGGAGCATTATTGTTTGCGTGAGGCAGTTTGATAGG
>Ga0307966_1002848_pt1 | contig 13054 bp, 13 predicted proteins | sample OrgLakmetagen646_FD_203141 | JGI IMG/M metagenome (GOLD analysis project Ga0307966, IMG submission 203141) | Saline water microbial communities from Organic Lake, Antarctica - #646 | ecosystem: Environmental > Aquatic > Non-marine Saline and Alkaline > Saline | place: Antarctica: Organic Lake... | reverse complement strand
TTTAATGGTATTAGAAGTTACCATGAACATTACCTTGCTATTACTCGCCAAACTTCTAATCACTATCTTTCTCAATACTAGAGTATTAGTATTATCAGCCATGTACACAACAGGAGGATTACTATATATGTAATATATATATATATATATATTACACAGGTGTTTATATATAGATAGAGTTATATGTATAAAGAGAGAGAGAGAGAGAGAGAGAGAGAGAGAGAGAGAGTTACACCTGTGTAATATATATACTACCGTACAGACTTGGGTTCAGTCCACAGCCCCAAAAGAATAATTTAGTTTCACACTCCCGCATCAACCCCGCACCCTGGAAATATTTAATTTACACCCACCCCGCACAGGGATTTTTGCCTGACAGGCTCCAAAATACGCCAAAAATCCCCGTTTTTCAATCTCGCACCCCCAAAATAAATAGATAATTTTCGTGCGCGCAGTTACCCCGCAGGGCAAAAAACGATATTTTTGCGCGGTGATATAAAGTCTGTACGGTACACCGGTGTAACTGAACATGCAAAATATGCAGTGTTTTGACATGAGTGAAATGCATGTGCAAGCGCCCCTTTGAGCTGCTGTGCTTACGACTGCCAGATACTCAGGTCATAACTTGAAACATGTGCAAGCTCCTTTTTCCTACATCCTCACAAAAATATCTGACTACCACCTGAGCACACAGGCTCCTCTTCTCTTAGTATTCACACACGTATTTACACACATATTCACACACTCAATTACACACTTGCAAAGTCCAATGCTCCTTAAAATACAGAAGTACGTGCCTGGCCTACCTCATTTTGCTCCTCCTGTGATTGCGGCTGCAGATCGTTCAGACATACCTGGGTATCCTCGACCAGATCTCGCTACTCGTGCCCTCCGTGTATCATGAGTCATTGTACGTGTGCGTGTATCATGAGTCTTTGTACGTGTGCATGTATTATGAGTCATTGTACGTGTGCGTGTATCACGAGTCTTTGTACGTGTGCATGTAATATGAGTCATTGTACGTGTGCGTGTATCATGATTCATTGTACGTGTGCGTGTATCATGAGTCATTGTACGTGTGCGTGTATCATGAGTCTTTGTACGTGTGCGTGTATCATGAGTCTTTGTACGTGTGCGTGTATCATGAGTCTTTGTACGTGTGCATTTATTATGAGTCATTGTACGTGTGCGTGTATCACGAGTCTTTGTACGTGTGCATGTATTATGAGTCATTGTACGTGTGCGTGTATCATGAGTCATTGTACGTGTGGGTGTATCATGAGTCTTTGTACGTGTGCATGTATTATGAGTCATTGTACATGCATGCAATGAATCACTGTGCGTGTGCATGAAAAAGCAGCATGTATGGGTCATTGTATGTGTGCATGAAAAAGCAGCATTCATGAGCCTTTGTGACTATATGTATTATGTATTGGAAGCTATCTTAGTCTGTATGTGTATGTGTGTGTGTGTTGTGTGTGTGTGTGTGTGTGTGTGCGTGTGTGTGCAGTGCATACTCGTCACTGCTAGCCACTAGTTGTGCAGCCACGAGCTCACACATCAACTCCAACAAATAAGTCACACCATTGTTTTTTTGCAATTCTACGGACAGAATGAGTGCCCAGGGTGTTTTGTGTAATTGGCATAGAGAAGCATATGACCTTACTGAAAAATTCTTTCGTGCTTTACTGTGACTGCAATCACATCCCTTCTCGCCACTGAATGCGCTTGTCAAATGTCAGGCAGCACCTTTTTTGAAATAGCAACACAGCCCTGGAATAATTAAGGCATGCGTGTATTTGTGTGCCTTGATGGAGGGAAATTGGATTGCTTCCACTTCTAATCCCTTCTATTCACTCACTCGCTCACTTGCTCATCCATGACATAATTGCCCCGCATCTCTCAAAATCAACTGCAACTGACCATTCATTGCAAATTCAGGTATGTGAACATTGCTACAGGGCGGAGTGAGGACCCTCCTCAAGGCCATTGGGATAAGGTAAGCAAGCCTGATTCTTGTTAATCGCACTTTTTATCTTCAAAGCAGGGTCATAGGAGATGGCTGCAATGCGCACAGATCTTCCACCTCTTGCACAGTGCCGATGTACTCGTTCAGGGCACATGCTCATTTTTGCTTGCACCAAACAGAATGGGTACACAACTAGGATGAATGCTGGAGTGCATAGGGCGCTTATTTTGCTTCGTCCAGAAGAGTGTCGGCTTGTTTAAACCTGAGTCTGTGTCTCGTTGCCTGCTGCTGCTCACCAGGTGGCATTAGCTGTAGCCCGAGCAGAGGAGACACCAATGGATGGCAAGCACGAGATCCCTGTGCAGCAGGTTAGCAGTGGTAACAAGTCTAGGGTTTTATGCTAAGGGCGGACTCTCTACTTTTGCTAGGGTTGGCCACAACCTATATGCACACCATATACATCTACGACCGTCCATCTAAGATCTGCTGAGTGTTGTTTTGGAAGTATAATATTGAGCAGCATGACAATGACTGTGTGATTATAAATTTATAAATTTCTCTGCTAAAAATGTACCATAGATACACCGTGAATTCGTACTTATGTATGGTTCTGGCCAACTCTAGCCTTTGCCCTTTTTTCAAATGCTCCTGATTCGTAACGCATCTTGCACTCTCCAGACAAATATTTATCTTTGCAAACAATTGATAGGTAATGCACTGTTGTACTGTCCTGCATAGAAGAAGACAGCACGTGTATGGATGCTTATTTTGTTAGAGGAAGACGGGGTCAGCGGGCTATAAAGGTACAGCTCACTCCACTCCCCTGACAATGAACACACAAAACAACTATTTAATACATAGTAACAATTGATAGATGTAGTAAGCTTTGGAGTCACTCTTAACGATTGCAGGCGGATGCTGCCCTTGCTGCCTTAGAGCTTTTTGACGCAAAGATGTCTCCTATTTTGCATCAACGGACCGCTTTAGCCGTGGCGTTACAGCAAAGCTTGGTAGACAAGGCCCTCCTCCAAACTGCCGACTTCAGCCTGACTGCCCATGGTGCCAATCACTTGCAGCATGCCCCCCCCCCTCAACTGCCCATGCAGCAGCCATTCTCGTTGCCGCCCACGGCTGATCTTGCAGCGTCACCTGCATTACCATCAGACAAGGACGCCTTGACCCAACTCACTTCCGAGTTGTGCCAGAACGTGTCAGCTGAAAACGCTGCTCACAACGTGATGTCGGATTACATCTGTAAGGGGTTGCTCAGCCCGTTGCAGTTGGCGAAAGCGGTTGCCGCCAGCTACCCCTTTATTCCTGATGTGTCTGCAATTCTGCGCTGTGTGAAAAAGTGGGGGTTCGGCGACGGGGCCCTATGCGGCAGGTAGTTGCTTGAGAACATTTTTGTAATCATCACAGCACTGCAAAACACTATGTCTGCACCTGGGAAGTCGTTGTTAAAAACCAAGATTCTGAGCTTGATTTTCTGAGGAGACAATGATACCGGCTGCTCAAGTCTTGTTCTGCTTACTTTTATGCCATTCCGTGTTTGTAACGTTTTTCACGGGTAGCTGTGTTTTTTCCTGCTTGTACCATCTTGAGCTATGCGCTTCCAGTTTTGTGGTAAAGGTCTTGCTTCTGTTGCTGCGTTCCCTGGTTTATATGAACTTAGTTACTCTTCTTTTATTGCAATTCCGTGTTTGTAACGCTTTTTACGGGTAGCTGTGTTTTTTCCTGCTTGTACCATCTCTGAATGAGCTATGCGCTACCAGCTTTGTGGTAAAGGTCTTGCTTCTGTTGCTGTGTTCCGTGGAGTTCCCTGGTTTATATGAGCTTAGTTCCTCTTCGTTTATCTTTTCGTTTTTTTTGCGGGAAGAAAGTAAGAAGCATCAGTGATATTGCTCCGTGATATTGATTCCAGGCCAAAAAAAGAATTGTAAATTAACGTACAACAATCGATTGGTTGCAGACGCACAAACGAACAAAAATCATGCAAGTCCGGGGCCAACGCTAGCAAAAATAAAAATAATACACGTCGACGTTAAATGGTAGACACAAATTAGAGCCGCCAAATACAGTTAGGACTAAACCGACAACACAATCCCACAACTGCCTCCCATGCCTCCCAAGAAGAACCTGAAGAGGAAGCTGCAGCAGGAACTTGGGCGAAAGCAGTCCGCGCCAGCCGGGAAAGACGATATCCCAAAGAGTGTGCTCCTCCCCCTCGTCAAAGCAGCTCAGAAGCACAAGCTTGGGGACTGGCAGGCATTCATCAAGGTAAAGCATGCATGCCTTCTTTTGGTGTACCTGCAAGGCAACGCGTCCTAACGCTCTCCTTTGCTGCATGGCACGCTCACCGCACCACACAGGTAGCGGCACCCAAGCAAAAGAAGTCCGACCCAGCGGCTCACACAGAAGAGGTGAGGTGTGAGTGGAATATGCTCTGTATCTATAGCTGCATTTAGTTCTGCTGTGGAAAGCACAACGTCCTGCCGTCTTATTTTTGCTGTGCGAGCATGTGCTCCTGCAGAACATCTGCAGATAAGCGCCTGCATTTGCTGACGCATGCGCGCACCCAATGTCACGCTGCCTGTTTCCACATGGCAAATACATGAGCACGCTCATGTGGACTCACGTCTTGCTCACCACCGACTCACTACATGCTTTCTCGAATAGGTGCTGCGTGCATATGTCAAGCACCTCTTGAGTGGAGAGGAAGCAGCTGCTGCCGGGGATACAGCGGACGGGAAGAAAACAAAGTCTGTCATTTTTGTGGAGCGCTACATCAAATGTTCTCAGCAGTTGCAGAAGGCAAGTGGGAATATGCAAGCCAGAGGAGTTCATGACCTCACAGCTACATTGCTTATAATTGTATTGCATTCACACGCAAACAAGCATGCACATACACAGACATACACACACACGGCACATGCACACACGGCACACAACACAAACATCACGTGCACACACATACATGCATACACACATACACACTTTCATGCACACGCACACGTGCCCATACACAGACGTTTATAAAAGCACCACATGAGCAGACACACACACAAAACATGACGCACACAGGAGCAAGCACGCAAAGCTACCTCCATCCCACCTCCCTCCACCATCAAAGCCCTTAACACACCCTCAGCTCCCGTCACCGCCCCCTCTGTGTCCTCTGCTTCATCTGAACCAATGGGTGAGACGACGTAGCTTGCGGAATCTGCGGTGCCCTCTCGCTCCACATCCCTAGCTGCCTTCCAATGGGTCTGTCAACCAGAAAAAAATGTTGCTTGCGATATCTGTTCCTTTTAGCCGTGTATGCTGAAACCAGTGCCATCTATTGTTCATCCACCAGCTGAGAGCAAGTATTTGCGTGAGCATACCATGTTTGGAGAAGCAGACATCCATTTCTGGCTGGTCATATACAGTGTTCTAGAAAGAGGGGTCGGTACCGCTGTAGCCACGAAGCTACATTTTAACGCCACGTAGCGTTAGCCACGTAGCTACATTTTAGCCACGAAGCTACATTTTAACGCATTTTAGCCACGTAGCTACATTTTAACGCACTTAACACAAGGACTCCCCTGTTGGCTGGTTTCCTCGGACCTTAAAAACACTCACGCACACTCACACGCACATAGACGCAACACACACATATATGCACACACACACACATACACATACAACAGACACACACACCACGCGCGCGCACACACATGCACACACACAGACACACACACCACGTGCGCACATGCATACACACACACCACACACACACGCACACTCACACCAATACACACAGACACGAGCACTGCACAAGGCACTGGCACAGCAGCGGCACCTTGCAGCAATGATAACAGGGATGCTTTGTTGAGCCCCTGGGGTTTGGTGCAAGCCAGCCGCAACCACCCCAAGTGAGTGAAGGTCACTTCTTTTCATGTTACGTCTTATAGAAAGAATTGTGGCAACCTTGTAATAAGTTATTGCACATTCTCAACAGCTCGTGGCACCATGCTTATTAGCAGCTGCGTGGTCTGAACATGCCCTGTGCTCTATGCCTCTGTCTTGTCTTTTTCGTGCACATGTGTGCCATCGTGTTTCTTGTGCTGTCTTGACAGACATGTGTAGGGTTGGCCAGAACCGTATATATGCACCGTATATGACCGTATATTTGGTGATTTCCCTGCCAAAAATACCGTATATGCACCGTATATATATGGTTCTGGCCAGCCCTAGACATGTGTTGTGCGCAACGTGCAACCGTGTGCAAAATTTGTATTGGAATGGCCATGCACACGTCCCACCGTGGGTGTATTAAAATGGCCATAGAACTGTATCGAAATGGCCTTAAATATGTATTGGAATGGCCATGCACCATGCACACGTCCCATCGTGGGTGTATGCATGCTGCATATAACGGACACAGGTAATGACGTGTACAGTATGCAAGTTATGTGTAGCAGGTAAAGGTGTGTACAGTATGCAAGTTATGTATTTTGCTTGAGCCTGCCTATCCTCTCCTGCAGCTATTTTATGTCATGCCTGCAACCCGTGCAACATTTTTATTGAGTTGGCCGTGCACGGAGATGTTTTGCTGCATGTAAGAAGTTGTTGTTCTGCTGCGTGCACGCAGATGTTTTGCTGCATGTACGGAGACGTTGTTTTGCTTGAGCCTGTCTGTCCTCCAGTTCATGTGTCTTTTTACCGGCAAGGAGATGTTTTGCTGCATGTACAGAGATGTTGTTTTGCTCAAGCCTGTCTGTCCTCCAGTTCATGTGTCTTTTTACCGGCATGGAGATGTTTTGCTGCATGTACAGAGGCGTTGATTTGCTTGAGCCTGTCTGTCCTCCAGTTTATGTGTCTTTTTACCGGCATGGAGATGTTTTGCTGCATGTACAGAGATGTTGTTTTGCTTAAGCCTATCTGTCCTCCAGTTCATTTGTCTTTTTACCGGCATGGAGTTTTTTGCTGCCTGCGTAGTTTTTTCTTTTTTCTTGTACTGTATTGCCTGCACCCGTGCCATATTTTTATTGAGTTGGCTATGAACGCGCAACCAAGCCAGGGTGTGCATGCTGTGCGTAACGTATGTTCTGCTTGAACCTGTCTGTCCACTCCGGCTCACTCTCACCCTTAGGACATGTGAATGACTGTATACATAATACATATATGTATGTATATATATATATATATGTATGTATGTGTGTACATGGTTATAGGCAATATGAGAATATGAGCATTGCTGTGGCACCGCCTAGCTGCAATAGTCTCTTATCTGTGTGTGTCATATAAACTGCAAGATGAGTGTATGCATGATTTCAACCACAAGGTTATATACGTGTGCATACGAGTGCCGTAAACACTGCTATGACACGGGCCTGTCGATAGCACTGTACATGTCCGCAAACATATGCTCCGCATAATGCACCCTTTCAACACAAAACCCCATTTTTCTGTTGGGCGAACTGCACCCAACTCAGGTGCTGGTGCACACTGTACGACCTGCTCTCCTATATGCCTGGCCAGATCGTGCACAAGCATATACGCACACATGCACACCCACGCATGCACACGCACGCACGCACACGCACACACGCTACTCAAATTTCAAAACCGTATACAACCTTCCCTCCTGCATGCTTAGCTTAGAGATGAATACGTACACACACACTTGAACTCACACACACACACATGTTCCTCAGGTTCCGCACACTGTACAACTTGCCCTCCTACATGTCTGGCTGGGCACGCACTAAGCGGCGTGCAGTGGGTGCGTCCCAGACCAGCACCGCCACCCCCTCTTCTTCAAAAAAGAGCAGGTGCGTGCTTCTCCAAAAGTGTGTGCTTTTCCTAAAGTGTGTGCTACTCCAAAAGCGTGTATCCATCTCCGAAAAAGTGTATTCATTTCCAAAAATGTGTATCCATCTCCACAAGTGTGTATCCATTTGTTGTTGCGCTTTTTTGTGCAAGTGCAACATTTGACAGCCTGTTATAGCATACCCGGCTCTCTCTTTCATCTCTAACCTTCATGCTCAGTCTTATAATTGCAGCAGGTTGATGCACTTTCCAAAGCTCAGGTTAGAGCTTGGTATGAGCATGCAGGTCATGTTGCACATTGCACAGCGAACGTAGTGAGTGGCAATAACAATAGCAGCGCAGGGAGTGGCAATAAAAAAAACACGTATGCATAAAACGAGCAACGCTGTACGTCCTTCGTTTTGCACACAGCTGTTTGGCATTGATAGTTTGGCTTGGTAGCGTGATAGCGTCTTTCAAACACCTGTTTGGCACTGATACCGTGATAGCGATTTGTATACATCTGCTTACGCAGTACTGTCTATTGTACCTGATGGAGTTCAATTTCTTGTCAAGTTTAGGCCTGTCCTTGCAGCCTTATTTCAAAAGGAGGCGGAGTGAGTGTCCTTTGATTGCTTTGCTGCGCCCTCCTTTGCTTAAGCCGCATAACTTGCAGCAAAGCTGCAAAAGAGCCTCGTTTGGTAAAGGGCGTGCGCTCTTAACCTGCTCTATTTACACAAACCTCGAAACTTGCCGCAAAACCACAAAGGAGCTTCGTTCAATAGAGGACGAGCGCTCTGAACCAGTCCTTCCTACCCAAACCTCAAAATTTGCAACAGAACTGCAGAAGGGTCTCATTCAGCAGAGGGCATCATCACAGGAGCTGCTGGAACCGGCATTCAGACCTCTTATGCATGCACCCCACAACTTGCAGCAAAAAAACAGAGGAGCCTCAGTGCCAGGAGGCACAGGGCAAGGGACTTAAGCCCAGGCTTCTGGCCATGGATTGCGAGATGTGCGAGACAGACAGGGAGCAGTCGGCTTTGGTTGGGCTGTGTGTGTCTGACGAGAAGGGGGAGGTGCTGTACAAGGTGAGCCAGTTGAGATGAAGAAATAGGTCGGTGTAGCAGCAATTGCTTAATGTGGCAGGGGAGAAGGGGAGCTGGGTTCAAAGGGGAGAAGAGGAGCCAGGTTGATATCCGGCGTAGCTTTTAACTTGTGTGACGTTAATATCCGGCGTAGCATTTTACTTGTGAGGCTGTGTGTGTGAGAGGTAGGGAGTGTGAGGCACATACGTACAAGGTGATTCACGTGCGTTGTAATGGACACATGTCTTGTACGTGAGCAGGTTAAAAACGAACACTAAAAATGTTGTACCCACACATGGATGTACACTCAAGCAGTTACACATATACCTGCACACACACATACACCCACACACGCACATACACCCCCCCCACACACACACACATGCACACACATAAACCCACGCACACAAACACTTGCATACGCACAAGCACAAACATACACGCACACATGCACACACATGCACACACATACACCCACACACAAACACTTGCATACACACAGGCACAAACATATACGCACACACAGATATGCACTTGCACCTGCGCATATACACACATACTTAATCACACAAGCACACACAAGCACACAGGCGCTCGTCCGCCCCCGCGGTACCGTCGTGAATCTGCGCACAGAGCTGACGGGCATCACCCAAGAAGACCTGGACACGGTAAGGTTGCAAGGCTGCAACAAACAAAGGCACGCAGACAAAAACACACACATGCACTTGTACTCCTAGAGACCCATACACACGTTGCACACATACGCAAACACGCACACGCACGCACGCACAGAAGCCCACGGTGTCCCGCTCTGAAGCACGTAAGGCCGTTAAGGGCCTGCTCCTTGAGGCTTTGCGTTCCAACAAGCAGCCTACCATTCTCGTGGGCCACGCCTTGCACCATGATCTGATCGCCCTGCGTTTAGACCACCAGCCCATCATCGATACCTCTCTCATTTTCACGTACAGGTGGGTCTGGCGCGTCTGCTTGTGTGTGCAAATGAGTATGCATTGTGTGTGTGTGTTTGTGGGGGAGAGCAACCATGCCTTGCACCACAATTCGATTGCTTTGTACATAGACCACCAGCCAGCCCATTATTGATACCTCTCATCTTCACGTACAGGTGGGTTTGGCGCGTCTGCTTGTGTGTGCAAATGAGTGTGCATTGTGTGTGTGAGTGTTTGTGGGGGAGAGCAACCATGCCTTGCACCACAATTCGATTGCTTTGTACATAGACCACCAGCCAGCCCATCATCGATACCTCTCATCTTCACGTACAGGTGGGTTTGGCACGTCTGCTTGTGTTTGCAAATGAGTGCATTGAGTGTATGAGTGTTTGTGGGGGAGGGCGACCGTGCACCGCACCATGGTTTGATTGCTTGCATACTTGCTTCACGTCCGTACCTCCCTCATCTCAACGTACTGGTGGGTTTGGCGCTCTGGTACGTGTTACTCTGGTGTACACGTGTGTTGGTTTGTACACTGTGTTACTTTGTTGTACACATGTTGGTTTGTAAACATGTTAGTGTGTTGTACAAGTGTTGGTTGTAAACATGTTAGTGTGTTGTACGAGTGTTGGTTTGTACACCGTGTTACTCTGGTGTACACGTTTTGGTTTGTAAACATGTTAGTGTGTTGTACGAGTGTTGGTTTGTACACTGTGTTACTCTGGTGTACACGTGTTGGATTGTGAACATGCTAGTGTGTTGTACAAGTGTTGGTTGTAAACATGTTAGTGTGTTGTACGAGTGTTAATTTGTACACCGTGTTACTCTGTTGTACACGTGTTGGTTTGTAAACATGTTAGTGTGTTGTGCGAGTGTTGTGCAGAGGATGTTCTAGAGATACCCACTAGAGGATGTTCTAGAGATATCCACTAGTGTTGTGCAGAGGATGTTCCTGAGATATTCACTACTTTCCGCTGCCTTAAATATTCTCTGTGCTTTAGCCTAATCATTGGCCTAACCATTGGTCAAACGGCCTGCATCCGCCCCTTGCTTTTTGTCACTGCTTCCCAATCACACTTCTGCACACACTGCTTGCAAGCAGCAATCATACTTGATTGAACCAACACAGGGGCTTTTATGTCCTGCATTGCAGAGACTCACAGCTTGTAAGTTGTTCAGCCTGTGTGACCTTCAGTAATTGGTGCTTAAGCAATGCACATGCTCGTAGAAGTCACAACCCATGTTGGCCTCTCAGCTCACCCTTTTGGCCTGCAAGGCTATTTGCATGCGTTGCTCGAGCATGTGAACTGTGATGCATGGTTTAATGTCGCAAACGAAGTGCAGGGGCTTCTCAGCCTACACCCCCAGCCTACGTGGCCTGTCGTGTACGGTGCCAAGAAAATACATCGTGAAACATCACAACGCCCTTTATTCACTTCCAAAATGGACACTCCTGAAGCAGGACTTGCTTTTGGATCACCCCAACGATGCATTCTATGCAGGGGAGTCTATCCCAGCTTGCATTCCTGCATTCCTAATATCTGCACCACCGATGACGTACTCCCAGCCTTCGTGGCCGACAGCGTGCAGCACTAGCTGAATCTCAGCTTGAACGTGCAGACAGATGTAACGCTTTAATAAACATGTATTCTGATGTTTTCCCTTCGTTAATGCTTTGTTGTGTTCCCTTCAATAATGCATTGAACACAGGGGCCTCCCCGCTTGCACCCCCGGCCTGCGTGATCTTTCGCGCGCGGTGTTGAAGCAGGACATGCCTGCACGTGGGCAAGGCAGGCACGACAGCATTGAGGATGCTGCAGTGGCCATGCTGCTGGTAGTGCATGAGCTGGCACAAAAGTGCCGTACACCTGCAATGGACCCGCCTGAGATCAAGGTGAGAGGTTGGTGGTGGTGTATGAGCTGGCACACAAAGGTATCGTACACCTGCGCGATGGACTCTCAGATCAAGTGGTTGAAAAACGATGCGCACAACTTTCACCCTATGGCGTCTTGACGCATGAGCTCCTGCGATAAATCTGCCTGAGGTACTGAAGTGGGCTGAGGATTTGTGTGCGCACACGCTAGCATGCGCACTCAATCAAACGTTGATGGTGGTGTATGAGCCGGCACTGTGACGCAGCTGACTGAAATCAAAGTCAGGGGAGGGTAGACACGAACTTACACATCCACACACACTAAAATGTAAGGGGCGTGTGGCACAAGGGAATGGTTGTTTGCAATTACGCTTTTGTGCTGCGCAACTGTTTGCACATTCTGTTGCAGCATGTGTTGGCATGCATGGTCAGCTGTATCATTTAAACTTGTGTGTGTGTGTGTGTGTGTGTAGGTGGACACAGAGGAGTTATGTAAGCTGTTGGTCCACTCCATCCCCCGCCAGGCCACCGAGCAAGAGATCCTGGACCTGTTTGCAGGCATGACAGGCAACGGAGCCACAGCAGCAGGTAATGCAAGCTCGCCCTTGAATAGCGGTTGTTGCTAAACTCATCCTTGGAGAATGGTTGTTGCAAAGTTCATCCTTGGAGAGTGGTCACTGCATAGCTGTTCTGTGGTGGAGGAGTTTTGCGGCATTCCATACCAAAGTGGCTCCTTCCCTTGATTAAAGTGAACAGCGTTTTCACTGCCTGGTGCTTTACTATAAGAAACAAGTAGCCTCACAATTTCGCTCCTGCTCATGCACGATTGCAGGTGGTGCTGGGCCCAGGACTTCAGCAAGCACCCCACAAAATCAAGTTTAGAATACCTCAAAATTTAGCTCCAGCTCATGCACGAGTGCAGTGGTGCTGGTTTCATATTTTTAGCACCATGCCACAAAATAAAGAAATCTTATACTTACATCTCAAGGTCCGGCTCCTGCTCATGTACCCTTGCAGGCGGTGCTGAGCCCAGCTCCTCAACACCCACCCCACAGGTAGCACATGCTGCTGCTGCAGCAGGGGGGCCCTCCAGCATAAAGAAGTCCGCTGACGCTGCAGAGGGAAACAGCGGCAGCAGCAGCAGCGATGATGACGACAGCAGCAGCAGCAGCAGCGGCAGCGGGAGCAGCAGTGATGAGAGTGAGGCAGATGGGCAGCCTCACAAGCGGCAGAAGACCCCGCAAGGGCACAGGACACCACAGCAGCAGAAAACAGAGGAGGGGGGGAGTGGGTCTGTGCCAAACTCCTCCGTTGGCAAGAGTGCCGGCAAGAGCAGTGCGGCTGGCAGCGCAAGCAGCAGCGACAGCAGTGACAGTGGCAGCG